>LFCJ01000373.1_pt1 | contig 27127 bp, 26 predicted proteins | sample 643141 | NCBI WGS metagenome assembly LFCJ01 (sample SAMN03766243, study PRJNA286221) | soda lake metagenome | biome: soda lake; feature: Kulunda steppe; material: water; isolation source: sample B1-Br-g2 brine of Lake Bitter-1 | place: Russia: Kulunda steppe | collected 2010-07
CGTGGAGGTGGCGTGGGCAATTGCGTGCCTGCAGCCCGCAGGCACCGCTCCTGCTGCCGCTGCCGCCCCCGTTGTCGCCCAGCCCACTGCAGCTGCCCCTGCCTCACAGCTTCCCACCCCTGCCTCCAGCCTGCCTGCCAGTGCGGGCCAAGGCAGCCCCACCAGCGGCAGCAGCAGCAGTAGTGTGCGCAGCCAGGCAGTTGAGTGCGACCTGAGCACGACGCCTTCAGGGTGGTGGGCTGCGTACGAGTTACACATGACTGCGCGCCTGGCGGCAGGTGCGTGCAAGGCTCGGGTGCTTGCGGTGCCCGGCGGACGAGCACGTGCCTTCCTAACGTGCCAGCAGAGCACAGGGTGGCCCTGGCTAGAAGCTGGAACGCCCTCTCCGCGTCATGCACACAGCGCCACCCGCATATGCACGCTCGTGTATGCGTGCACACGCATACACATCCATGCTCAAGCACGCATATACACACTCATGCGCACACACGCATACATACACACATACCAAGTGCACGTGCGTCTCTGTGTCCGTGCCTGTGTGCATGCAGGCGAGCTCGCGCCCCCCGCGTTGGCTGAGCTGCTGTGGTCAGTGGGGGCGCTGGGGCGCCGCCCAGGCCGGCCCTGGATGGAGGCCTTTGCCACCGCAGCCGCGGAGAGCCTGCCGGACTTCCGCCCCGATGACCTGGCACGCCTGGTGTGGGCGATGGCGGCAGTGCGTGAGGAGGTGTGTGCGTGCGGCAGCTGGACGCCTGTGCGTGATGTTCAGGGCTGTGCGGGTGCACCAGCATGCAGTGCGTGATGTTCAAGGCTGTGCGGGTGCAACAGCATGCAGTGCGTGATGTTCAGGGCTGTGCGGGTGCAACAGCATGCAGTGCGTGCGCGTACATCCACATGGTGCTACGGGGCCGGTGGCAAAGGGTGCTCAGGCACAGACTGAGCTCTGGGGCTCTGTGAGCCAGAGGGTTGAGTCCAATTGATTACAACACCGCACACACATCCGGGCTCTGATGCTGTACTTTGTAGGGAATGTATTACTTGTTGGTGTGCAGGGCTCACTCCACACCCATGCAATTGCATGCCTGCGCGCGCATTCCTGCCCCCCCCCCTTGCTTGAGCACACAGCTCCTGGCCATGACGTTTTTTAACGCATCATGGTGAGGTGCCTTTTCACGCAGCGCGCACGCAGACACCCCCCCCTCACGCGGGAACTCGCACGAAATCCCCCGTGCACGCGCGCTGCAGGCCCCTGCAGGCGTGTGGATGGACCGCTTCTTCACAGTCACGCGCGCGCACCTGGCGGCCCGCGCATTCTCTGCGCACCACCTGGCGCTCATCGCAGGCGGCCTGGCAGTGCTGCGCGCCCGGCCGCGTGCAGACTGGCTGGCGTGCTTTGCGGACCAGGTCCTGGCGCACGTGCACGAGTCCAGGTGCGGCGCCTGTGTGCGCGTGCCTGCGCGTGTGCGTGCGTGCCCGGGGCTGGGTGGGCGGGATCTTGTGCTGTGCTCATGTCTTGCATCAAGGAGTACAACATGTTTGGCTCGCAGGGCAGATAGAATGGTGTGGGGTTGAGGGGGTGGGGGGAGGTTAGATTTGGGACCCCCTGGTCTCTGGCACAGGGGAGGGAGTTCTTGACTTGCCTGACTGCGCTTGGCCCCAGGAGCAAGGGTGAGTGTGTGAGAGCGTACGCATGAGCGTGTGCAAACGCAATTGCAAGAGGGTATGCAAGATCATTGCAAGAGCGTATGCAAAAGCGTATGCACGAGCGCACACAGGGTGCGGCGTGCAAGGCAAGCACCTGCGCATCAGGTGTCTGTCGAACTGCGTTTCCTGAGGGCTGGCCATCTCGCCACGCAACGCCTGCGTAATGCAAGACCACATTGCGGCATGGCTCATTGAGGCAATGCAGGCCTGTATGCTTGAGGTTGAGGACTGCAAGAATGAAAATGGCGGTATTGCAAATTCAAGACGCATACGAATGGGCACATACGCACACAGCACACATGCATGCACACGCGCGCGCACGCGCGCACACACACAAACACACACACACGCGGACACACACACACACACATGCGCACACACACGCACACACATACACCCCGCCACACACATACACCCCGCCCACGTGTGCAGGGGCGTCCACCTGGCCAAGATCCTGTCCTCCCTCGCCACCCTGGCGTACATCCCCGACGAGGTGTTCATGCAGACTTTCATGGCCGCAGCCACTGCGCGCGCCAGCGACCTCAGCCCCCACGCAGCAGCAGAGCTGGCGTGGGCCGTGGGCCGCTGCGACCGCAGCCTGCAGCGCGTGCATGTGCGTGCGCTGGCGGGGCGCCTGGCGACGGTGGGGCTGCACAGTGCGGCGGCCTTGGCCGCTGCAGGCGCTGCTGGTGCAGGGAGCACGGCGGGCCTCTTGAGCAGTTTGTCCTCCGGGGAGCTTTCCGGGGGCAGCAGCAGCGCGGGGGCGTTCGGGAGGGGTGGAAGGGGGGGCGGCCAGCCCGCCGGCGCGGGCAGTGCCTTGGGGAGCGCAGGCAGCAGCAGGGGTAGCTCCTTGGTCGTGCCTACCAGCAGCCGCTCCCCGTCGCCCGCCCCGTGCGCGCTGCAGGAGCCTGTGCGCGCGGGAGCGGACCCTTCTGCAGGCCCATGCAGCCTGCAGCAGCAGCAGCAGCAGCAGCAGCAGGCCCCCGGCCGCCGCTACCTGCAGCGCCTCCAGCTACGCATGCAGCAGCAGGAGCCGCGGCAGGAGCTGCAGCAGGGGCCTGCTCAGCCGCGCCGGCAGCTGCGCATCCGCCCCCACAGCAGCACGAGCAGCAGCAGCAGCGGCGGCAGTGGCAGTGTCGTGCCCCTTGCAGGGCGGCATGCGCGCCCCGTGCGCCTGACCGTGGATCCCATGCCCCTGCGCTCGCTGCACGGCGCGCGCGTGCTACGTCGTGCGCCACAAGCCACGGGCTCAACACGTGGCAGGCCCAGAGTCAGGTCGGAGCCATGCACCACCGGCAGCGATGACGCTGAGCGCAGCAGCGTCGAAGGCGGCGCGGCAGGAGCGGGCAGCGGCAGTGCTGCAGGGCCAGCTTGCTTGCCAGCGCAGCAGCCCGGCTTCTCTGCTGCCGCCCAGTGTAGGCGCAGGCGCAAGGGGATGTGAAGGGAGGGTAAGGTCGGAAGGGAGCTTGGGCAGGAGGGAGGAGCAAGGGGCCCTGCGCAATCTTGCTCCAGCAGCCTTGCTCCAGGGTCTTAGCTTTAGGCCAGCGTGCGCTCGTTGCAGCTGCAGTGAGCGCATGAGTGTCCTGTGGGGGACTGGGTCAGACGGGGCCAGCGGCGTGGCCGCGCATCCACATCGCTCAATGAATTGGGACAACAGGGCACCTTCCATGCTGCGCGCCAAAACCGGGGACCGGGGGCCCCTCTCACTGCCAGCATGCCCCTACCTGTAAGCTCGCTTGGATTTGGTGCAAGAGTGTGCACCTTGGCTCATTAATAGGTGCCAGTCTGTTGGTGTACTAGGTGATAATGTTGCTTTGTATGTCAAGCACGCTTGCTAAGGCAGCAGTGCCCAAGTGTTGTGCATGCTCAATCTAGTTGCGTTATCTTGTTTACCTGGTGCTCGAAAACTCTCTCGAAGCACTGAATCGCTTTAAAGTTGACTGTCACTCACTTATCCATGCCAAAAAGTATGTTTCTTATGCAAACGACTCTTTAACCCTGAGGTTGTAGCAGGAATAGCCAGGCCGAATACTTGTGTGTTTGTGTGCGCGCGTTGTGTGTTCTTCCTATCAACTGAGTACTTATTAATTTAAAAAAGCTTCTTTGCAGAAATTCGGACCATATTTTTTTATGAAGTGCAGGTGTAGCACAGTGCACTTTTTATTTGTTGTTTTATGCTGAACCCCCTGTATGCCCCTAGGCCATCACTAGACAGAAAGATCTGCGAACATTTTACGATGCGGGTGATGCCACTGCTGTTCAGCGTCTTGATAAGACAAAGGTTTTTTCTTTGTTTAAAAGAAGTGTTCTCAGCTGTAAGGGTATGATCATTGCAACAGGAGGTTGCAATTGCTAACCGATGCCAGCCGCGAGGGGCCAAAAGGGTTGGGGTGCAAGTCCCCCCGTTCCTTCAAAGGAGTAGGAAGGTGCCAAAGTGGCATCCACCACCGGAATTGGTCGGAACCTTTCGGCCAGGTCTGCCAGACTGTTACATCAGCAGCTTGAGCTGCCATGGGCGGTGGAGCCTCAGTTTTCCCCGACTCAACATACAATGGCTCACAGATGAGAAAAACAAGACCACGCACCCTACCACGAGAATACCTTGCCCAGCTTCTTGTAGTACAAAACACGAGCTTAAGAGTCTGGCTGGAAGGACAGACTAAAGCTCACACGAGCAAGCATCAGTAAGGGTTAACAAGGATTACAAGGATAAGGCCTTCAGTCAAGTAGTGCAATTGCTAGCCTGCTCAAAAAAAGAAAAGAAAAGACCGCACCAACAAGGTAACCCTGTTTGCGTGAATTAAGGGAGAAGTTTACATCTGGTGCGAGCACTGGGCAAACTTCCATCATCAAACTAGGAAGAAGGTAACAGGTATGACGGCCATAAGTGAAGGGTTCTGAAAAGAGCCATTTGCTCTTTCCGTAACATTTTTCAACCTCCTACTACTAGTAGGAGGAGTTGTACTTGTATTTGTCATTAATTATGACAATTTTTGTTGCCTTTGAATAGAGTGAGTGTTAAGATCAAGAGTTAGTTGTCTTACTCTTCACCAGTGTAGGCCAAGCTCATTGAGGGGTAGTTCAGTATGACATCAATAGATGATCCCAATCACTCTAATCTGGACGGTATGTAGGCTTACTTTCTGGCATTGCTGTGCAAGGGCCGCGGCGTGTTTTAATCACGCGGCGTGGTTCAATCTATTATGCTGTTCAGTTGCTCTTGCTGGTTGTTGCTCTGGTCGTGTGTCATCACAATATTTGACTTCAATGAGGTGTACATCCTAGCGCCAAGGGTGTATAGCCTATTCCTATTTGATGGCCATTTTTCGTTACAACTGGCAGTATGCAAATAGCATCTGGTCTAGAGCAGGATGGAAGTTCATATGCTGAAAGGTTTGGTAGTCTCTACTTCGGAAGCCACTGGGGTAAAGTCATGTTGGCTACATGTGCCGGCAAGACCACTGGCAGACTTTGCTGAGCCACCCGTGCTTCACTTCTAATATCTGCGAAAATTGTGTTTCCTCCGAAATCACCTTTGCTTAAGGTTTTGAGGATGATCCAGGAAGCAACGTTATGTCTTTCAGTCACCATGTTTTGTATTGAAGCATTCTTACAACCAGAAAGCTAATGGATTTGGCTGTCGGGCTGGTGACACAAGAGACAAGTAAATAAACTACACAGGCAATTAAACTCCCTGCATCATTTAAGGAAATTGGCCCGAAGAGCTGTGAGTCTCCTCCACCAGGGAAAAAAGGAAGTACTGGTGAGGATCTGGAGGGTGACAAGCCGCCCCCTGCTTCAGACCAAGACTTCAGGAGTAACTGTGTTTTTTTAAGAGTGCGTCTTCAGTGCGCATAATGCACAGAGTGAGAGTGTAATTTATGATTCTTAATGGGCTTATGGGCTTTAAGTGTATCAAGGCCAAGCTCTTCAAGATCTTTTAAGTTTCGATGTCATGCTGAGAGACTACTGCATCCAAACCAGACTTGCAGCATGGTCATGACACCATAGGATCAAATACTATGCCAACCGACACAACCAACTTGGTTGAACCTCCAGACAACAATGCATTATGAAACTGGCCCTGCACTAATCTGGCGTGACAAAGATGATGTGGAGTATAGAGGTAGAGAGTACAGAGGTACAGATAAACCCTCCCACACCAAGAAGGGTGGTGTGAAGGATGACTATTTTAGCCTTGAAGCGCTTGCAAAGGATATGTTGTCTTATAGAGGCCTCCAATTTGTGTCCAGGCCATTTATCTTCGAACTAATTGATCTATATGAGGTTCCCTCTTGCTAACATTGCCAATCAGTGAGCTTGTGAGCTCTGCTTACATCTCCATCAGGTTATCTTGGGCGTGACAATTGATGCAAATGCGGTCATGTGCTGCAACAAAAAGATCATGAAGGAAAAAATAATGATTGTTGTTGTTCTGGCTGAGAGAGGTAGACAAGACACATCATGGGAACCTGTGGGAGGAGAAAGGGACACGTAAGTCCTACGGAGAGACACCGCATGGGGACAGGTATAATGGAAGAAGACATGCTGCTCATCTTGTATATCAAAAGCTTTGCGCGGGTCACAGGTAGGAGAAGTGTTGTGGTTCCCGGTCACTGCTTCAACTTGTTGGGTGTGGGCATGGAGTCTGAAGACGTGCCATGCTGGAAATAACGCCACAAAGAAGGTTAAGAGATGTATTTGAACGGATGTATGACAAATGCATGACCAGGGCCCTCTTTGTAGGGAGGGCGCACCATTGATGACAAGTGAAGCGTTTGCCGTTGCTTTCTCTTGGATGCACATCAGAATGAGGTACCCAATACTCCAAGTGCCTCTCCCTGAGGTTCATGACAGAACGACCTTGTCGTGACTAAGATCAATGGGCTTACACTTCAGCAGCCTTTCTTCGAAATTGTAAGACAGTGCCTGACCATCCATAACAGAGAGAATGTGGGATGACCAGCTACTTTCGCACCGTGAGCTCAGTTGCCTTGCATGTCGGCTAGCAAAACCTTTCTAGTAGTGGGGCTATTGTTTTGAGTCAAAGAATTGTACAGCCGCATTGTTGCAGGGAACCAGTTGAACTGTAAAGGCTCCAGCCCACACTCGTGCATGATGCACCTTTAAGGGGTTGTGTACCTGACCATCATAGTCCTCTTCAGTACAGTCAGCAGCCATTTTTGTATAGGATTGTCTTGCCTTGTTGCAAAAAAGGGTGACCCATACCTGGCTCACATACACGCCAGCAGGAATTGCGTACAATTAAGGAGCCACATGTAAGCATGTCACCTGTTGGTGAGGTCATGCTCCCTTATATACTGTTTAATGTGGAGAGTACTAGCTGTGAATGGACATAGTGCTGCATCAGCTGCCGTATTCAGATTGATATTTCTGTTACGCACCATGCCCATATATTTGAAGGAGTCTGTGCAGGGAGGCTGTGTGCCATCATAGAAAAGAGGGGGCAGATTGTTAGTGTGAGAATTCAAACACATCAGACTTCTGTGAATTGACAGAGACTTTCTTTGTACGTACACTCTTTAGTTTTTTCAGCATGGTCTGCGTGTGTTTAGGGGCAATGACTTGGGGGAAAGGTCACCGGAGAACAGCATGTGGGTCACCAGAAAATTGTGAATGTGTCACGCTGAGAGACTGCTGCACATAGAACAGAGTCGTGGCATGACCATGGCTAATACATCTATAGCTGAACTGACAACAGGATCAGATACTCCACCAGCTGACTCAACCAACCTCCGGGTTAGAATGCAGCATAAATCTGGCACTGCACTAATCTGGCGTGACAAGTGCCAGTGAAGGCGCCCTTCACCCTGTCTGCCTCCCTGTCAATGTCGCTCAAGAAGATGGCAAACAGCAGAAGGGAGAGGGGACATCCTTGCTTAACACCAAAAGATGGCTGCACGGTAGCTGTCTTGTCCCCATCCAAAGATGTATATTGATCGGTATGATACAAGTCTTTTAAGATGGACAGGATATGGTCGGCATCTGGCAACTGTGTAAATAGCCCCACAGCTTGCTTCTTGGAATAGAGTCGTTAGCTTGAATGAAGTCAAACAGAGGCGGTGCAGCACCCTCTTACATCAATAAAGGGAATCGCGACACATTGGTCTGGATTACCGAATGTCTACCCCCACCAAGTTAGGAGAAGGAAGGATAACAAGGATTACAAAAATTAGGCCTTCAGACAAGAAGTGCAACTGCTTGCCAAGAGAGAGACAAATGTCTGCCCCCGTCAGGTAAAAGAAAGGAGGGAAGTATTGTACCATAATCTGTTAATGAATAAGAAACTTCCTGGCATTCAGGACGGGAATTCTTTTCATTTAGAAGCTAGGAGTTCATTGGACCTGCTGTGTCATCAGCCAGATAGCCAAATATATATATATGATATATGCTCCCTGGCTGTCAGAGTGCTAAACTAAAAGTATGGTGACTGAAAAGCTCAGTATTGCTTTAGGCTCATCATCAAAGCCTTGAGCAAAGGTGAATTCGGAGGAAACGTCATCCTAACAGATGTTGGAAGTGAAGGCCGGATTGCTCAACAAAGTCTAGTTTTGCCGTAACATGTAGACAACAGGGCTTTACCCCAATGGCTCTACCAAAACTTTCAGTAGATGGACTTCAATCTTATTCTGAACCAGTTGCTATTTTGATACAACCAGCTGGAAAGCAGCATGGCCTTCAACTTAAGAATAAGGCTTTACACTCTTTGTGCTCGGTTATGCACCTGCTCGAATTAAGACATTGTGACGACACACAACCAAAGCCAAAACAAGCTGTCACACCACCGTCATCGTTGAATACTTGGGTGGTGCACCAAGTGTAAGCTTTCAGCATGTCCAGAGTGCAAAGTCCATGCATCAAGGGATATCAAACTGTGGTATGGCCGCAGCTGTTCACTCTGCCAGGGGGCTGGGGTCTTGCATGCTGCTGCTGCCACCCATCCATGCCCCTCAGTCGTCGCACACCTTCGGCCGACACAGACCATCACCAGGTTTGTGTTACATGGGGAAGCGAAGAGGTACTCTTGCTCAGCCACAGGAAAGGCTAAATCCAGGGATGAAAGATGGATTTAAAAGTGTGAGAAACCAGGAAAACTGGTGAAACATAACTGGTGAAACATAACCCCAACCAACTAACTCATGCACGTGGATTCATTGCTGATTTTGTCTTGACAAAGTAGAAAGCAACCAGCATACTTGATTGAAACACACACTTGCCCAGCAATGCCACAGATCGAGCCTCCGTAGTATCCTGATTGGAATAGGAACCATCTACCAATTCCTTGCGGAGCTACCCCTCATGAGGGACTGATCAGTAAGATTGGATTGAGTGTGCAGTCACAAAACTTACGTTATACCTAATATTCCTCAACAGGAACAATCATAAATACGAGACGTAGGAAGTAAAATACTGAAAAAGTGCATGGCTTATTTCAGAACCCTCCCGACCCTCACTGAGTTTTCACTTTCCTGTTTGCACAATGCCTGCAATTGCACCAGCTGCAAACCTCTCTTATAGTCCATTTCTTCACGCTGACAGGGGTATCCCTGCTGGTGTAGTCTCTTCTTTTTCTTCTTTTCCGCTCAAAATTGGAAGTATCTCTCTACATTCCTCAAACAGGAGGCCCAGTACTGAACTAGTGCACTCTGGAGAGATGGGGCTGTAATTTGTTTAAAAGGGCAAAAGCTCGCTGCCAAGCTTTATATGTAGCCCTAAAACATAGTTGCAACCACACGCGACCACAAACACATGTAACTTAATTGATGTGAGTTTTTTCGCACTAAATACGTAATAGTCCTTTGCCTTCAGGGCACATGGCCCAGCTGTAGTGACCAAATGCAACCTACATTGGGCTTTGAGGGGACCGGCTGAAAGCGGTGTATTCTATACCTGGATGCATAATATCGGAAGTGCAGAAATCCCAGCATAAAGCTGGAGATATTTGTATATTGGGAACCCGGGTGCGTAGCATTCGGGAGACGAGTTCCTAAGCCCTAAGCCCTGAGAGAGGAGTTCCTGATGAGCACGCTAGTGCTGCGTTGCGTGTTTGATCTAAGCTCCGATTTGTGCGCACCCATGCACGTCTGATGAAGAACTTCTTTATATTCCACCTGATGTAGTTATGGACTATAACGGTCAATCTGTGTTTTCGGTGTGTTGATTTCATGTTTAATTTCAATTTGCTTGATATTTTTCTGGCCTTTTAACAATTTTTAATTTGTCGACTTGCTGGGAATTGACATGACAACATTGCTGAATACTTTCACTGGCTCAACAAGGCCTTTGGTCGCAAAGACATTACCTTGCCAAAGAGGCTTGAGGTGCTATGCACTGTCTTTTCCACATCACAGAGTGCACGCCCCAAGGGACTGCATTGTGCAAGCAGCATCGCTTCCGGGGGGTTCTCCTGAGCAACGTCGCCGGGCTTTGCTGGCAGCGGGTCTGGTATCCTTGACAGTGGTGAAACCCAGTCAAGCAGATCCACAGAGTGCAGTGCTTACTGAGTCTGAAAAGCAAGGTGATGTACCTGGGCTTGCAAAACACCTTACCTAGTGCAAAATTCAGGCAAGCGCGTGAAACCTCAGACTCTCCTGAACCCTTTAAATTGTGGGCATGCAGGTGCTCTTGAGCAGTATGTGGACCCCAATGGGATATTTCAAGTTATGGTTCCCAAGGGCTGGAAAGCCGCCACGGGGTTGGATACATCCACTGGTGGGTGTCGGTCAAGGCGTGATTTAAGCATTTGGAATTCAAGAATACCCTGTATGATACCTGAACAATAGGAGCTCAAAAATGCTCTTGTGCGCAACTCAATCTCTCTCTGGGCAAACAATGCGGAAGTGCATGCTGTTGATTTGTCTTCAGTCGTCAGCAAAATAAAAAAATGATTGCAATGTCTGTATGAACCTTCCACTGTAGGCCAATAACTCAGCTTGCGTAGCATGCGAGCACGACGGGTTGGTCTACAGAAAAATTAGGCATGATCTTCACCTGCTTCAATTGACCAGCTCTTTTGCAAAATGGTAAAAATCCTATCAAACTTGTTAAAAGCTGGGGAATTTTGGCATTAAATGATTCAGGCATCTTGGCCTCATGGTACAACCCCCTGCAGCCCGGTGCAGAGACCTTGGCTATCTTCAGGTGCGCTAGCGGCAGCAATACAGCACCATATACGCTCTGTTGAGCCTCTTTGTGCAGTGTTTGTAAAGGCGTGTGCTTTTTTTGGAAGAACGTACGTGCCCCAAAGCACGCCTTGGGTTCTGTGTGACTGTCCGTGCTTACTCACAAAACGGCCCTTGCAGTTCTCCAACTGTAGCACAGACAACACGAGATTTGGGTACAGCCATGGTACGAGTGTGCTTCTTTGAGTCTACATGCATGCTTGATCGATTGCTTGCGTGCACGTGTATGTATGTGTTATCGGCACAAATGCGTGAAACGTGTGTTTTGTACTCTGCCTCAGGCAATTGGCACCAGTGCCATGCAGTATATGCACACATGCTCCTGCATTTTTGCATGTGCGCTGCTGGTCCTACACGTTGCTGCCCCGCGGATGCTGAGGGTCTGGATTGTTCATCATATAGTGTGCTTAATCAAAATCCCATAAGTGCTGTCAAGGTGTAAATGCAGCCATTACAGCATAGTGCTTCGAAACCTTTCTTGTATCTTGCTCAAAGAAAATTAAAGTGATTGACTACTGTATTGAGTGGTCTCATGCAACCTTTGCCAGAAGTTGCTTTGAATTAGGACCCTTCCGGGAGTGTGAAGGCCAGAGCTGTTTCTGGAAGGCAGCAAAACAAATTTGGTCAACTCAATGCATTAGGTTCCAAGCTAGGCTGACATGCGCTCTTCAATGCTGGTGCTTCTCGGCCCATCCTTTGCGCAGCACGCTCTGCAGTCCGAAATGATATTAATGATGAGTAAAAGCAATGATCAGGACAAGAGGAGACAGGTAGCAGATGAGTTCCCAAGGAGCATTAGGTTAAGTTTCAAGGCTGTATCTGCCAACCGAGGGCAGCTTTGCCAATTGTGAACTTCCAGTGAGGTTCGAACCCCTAACCCACAAGTTGCGAGGGTGGACAACCGACTTCCATCGCAGGTGCCCCGCCGCCTGCTCCACTCTCCGGAGCTCTGTCTTGAATTCTGACATATAGGATGTTCCCGAGCAGCATTTGGGACATGTTGTGAGCAAGAGTTAAGTGCATATTATGAGCATGAGTTACCGGCAGACACAGGAATGCTCTCCTAGCATCCTTGCCCAAGGGATGCGTCGGTCTTGGTCTTGCGTAATTGCCCAAGGGATGCATTTAGGTCTGGTCGGGTTAAGCAAAGCGAGTCGGTTGGCAGAGGATCAAACCCAACCCCCGAGCACCAGGTCTGGTCTGGTCTGGTCTAGCGCTCAAGGATGCTTGAGCACCCCATCTGATACCAAGATGTAAGAAGATAGAGCTTCATCATGGTTACTGCACTTAATAATTGCGGCGTGTTTACAACATGATTAAAGTTAGAAAATAAGGGGCTTATTTTAATCCGTTTCAAATCGGTGTTTGCAAACCTGTTGCGTTTACAACACTGACCCTCTTCTCTTCTCCCTGCTTGCTTCCAAGCCTTCTTAGGCCACAGGTCTTAACGTTTAACGACCTCCTGAGGGTAGTTTGCAAATGCTCTTTTTAAACACCAGGCCTTTTTTGCACACCAGTAAAATAACTGGTGTTCTAAACACAAACCGGTGTTTCATTGTTCCATTTTAACACCATATTAAAAAACGGTGTTGTAAACATGCCGGTGGAAGGAATACAATTGCTACAGTTTGACATGAAAATATGAAATAAGAAGAGCAAATAATATAACGATTGCAGACATAATCAAAATGAAATGGTTTTTGATCATCTTTATTCATATACGATAGGAATGTACTTTAATTTTCAGAGTAAGATAGGATTTGTTAAAAAACAGGGTTTATGAATTTGCCCGGACCAATGCACGTATTTAACGTCAATACGTCCGCATTTAAGGCTCATTTTTGAAGGTAGAGGTGAGTAGAGGGGGAATTGTGGGCCCCCAACTGCTCCCCCAGCTACCGATAACCACCCCATACATTCTTACTTATATTTAATTCAAAATGCCTAGAGAAAAGGGGAATGTGTGGGATCATGTCACAATCATTGAGCTGAAAGACAGGACACACCAGCACGAGGTGGAGTACAAGTACTGCAAGCACGTCTTTGTAGCTGGTGCTTTCTGCATCAGGGAGCACTTCCTGCACATTAATCCAACTTATGGGGTAGCAAAGTGCACAGCAGATGAGGCAGTTCTGCAGCCTGTCTTGGATGAGATGGGGGCCATCGATGCTTAGAACAAGGCAGCAGCAGCAGCAGCAGTACTAGAGCGGCGCCAGCTCAACAGAAGTACAGCAGCAAATGCGAGCATCTCCTCGGCACCTGCAAAGAAGCAGCGGTCGCTTGCGGTGTGCAGGGGAGCAGTGAGCAGACTTGGCTGAGCGCATCCAGGTCCTGGAGCATGGGGCTTGCTCATGCACCAGCATAAAAAGACTACAGCAACGACGAGGAGCGCCATGGCATTGATGCAAAGGACAGTAGCAGCAGCAATGAGGACAGCAGCAGAGTTGAGGAGTAGATACGTAGTAGACTGCTTAAAGCTTCCTTGTTTCTCTAAATATGCTTATGCTAAGTGAAGTTAACGAAAGAGGAAATGAGCAGGAACAAAGGAAAGGCTGGGGGAAAGGGGGTGGGGTGTCGCATTGGAATCTGCGTTGTAAATTGGGTTATCTCAATTCACGAATTTTAGCCTTTTTGTCAATGCATAAAATACGTTAAAATATGTATGACCCAACCCTAGTTAAGAACGGTATTGGACTTCAACGTCACGTTTAATGTATGACCAAGCGATTGTTTTTAGGACTACCGCTAATTTTGCAGGTTATACAGTGCTTACGCAAATTGTGGAAAAAAGTGTGGTTTTAAACCAAGTGAGTCAATAATCTCAACTGGCGAAACACATATCTATAAAATAATGGCACATATGTATAAACATATGCATCCAAGTAAACGAACAAGTAAAAAGAAAACCCTTCCCTTCCTTCCTTACCCAAAGTTAGTCAGATCAGATAACGTTTAAGTCCACACTCTGATACACACCCCTGAATGTGGAAGCACATAGGAGATAGTGAGTAAGTATTGGGCCACGTTGATCTTTGCAATTTTATCCTTATCAGTGATCTTGAGAGTGTGTTTTGGGGGGAACTGGAATGGTTTGTCAGAGGCCGGGCGACTCATATATATGGCTTATATCTGACATGCATGATCACACAGAGCTTTTAGCAGTGGTTCTGCACCTAAGAGCTTAACATCTTATCTGCAACTGTCCTTATTCTTCCTTATCAGATCATGACCTAGACAGACTGGGATCTTCTGAGCGTGTTCATGTCCTAAGAGGGTTTTTACCTCCTCAACACTCTTATGCCCTCTCTTCTTGGCAAATTTGCATGAGTGCGAGGCAAAAATAGCTAGAACTTTCATCCAAATATAAGCACCTCTGGCACTGTAAGCTAACGCCAACCCTTAATGTAAGCTGTGAAATTAAGGAACCTTTCTACAGTCACTATGGCAATGTGTCCCTCATCCTTGGAAATTCAAGGGTTACAAGGGTTACAAGAAAAAGGTCTTCAGTCAAGAAGTGGGACTGCTAGCCTGCTCATAAAAACTATCAGTGCACGAAGGAAGAAATAAAGCTTTTTGTTTTCCTGGCCCAGAAAAGCAGACACATTGTTAAAGCCAGCGGAAGGAAGTAGGCAAGCATAAGGCCTTCGGAGAGAGACCACGTGTGGATGGGTGCAGTCAAAAAGGACGTGTTGCTCATCTTGTACATCATGAGCATTACACAAGTCACAAGAAGGGGAGGTATTGTGAGTCCAGGTCACAGTTTCAATTCGTAGAGTGTGGGCACGAAGTCTGAAGCGAGCCACGTCCTTTTCATTATCCTTGGAAATTCAGTTAAGTCTAAAAGAAAGCTGGGAACCTGCTAGTAAGGTACCCGTGTGAGTGTGAAATGTTTACCAGGGGGTTTGAATGTCGGTTTGGTAGGTCTTTTTTAGATGTCTGCACAGGCACAAACTTGCACAAAACAACGGTGGTCATCCAGTTAGAGAATGCACAATGGTTCTGTCTAGTTGCTAGACTGGGTCTTCTGCATGGAACCTGTGACAGTTGTGATCCCTCTGTTCTGTTGTTTGTGTGCACATGTTTCTACGTACATTGGCAGACCACTTCTTTCACTTGTGTTTTTTACTTACATGGCTTGGCATGTGCAGGACCAGGCCCTTTCTCTCGCCAATGCAGCGCCCAACAGCATTCTTTTAGGCTGTAGTGAGGAAACAGATGAGAAAGGCCAGGTATTGAGTGTGTTTTACTGCAGCATGCTAGGCTGATTGGATACCAAGTATCTTAAAACAGCTACCAATGTACGTCAAGCTGCTTCCTAGCTCAAGCCCACAGGATGTTGTTGGGCCTCAGTTGTACACATGCCTCCAGCTTATCAATCAGGCAGCACTCAGCAGCAGCAGCTGGCCTATGGGAGGCTCCACTGCGAAAAGGGCCAATTATAGCAAATGTGAATTAATACGTGTCATGCCAGTCAGGAGCAGGATATTTTCCAAAACTCATGCTCACGTGTAGTAGCACAGTGAGATTATTCTATTTTGCAGGTGGTGCGGAAGGGGTCATGAGCCATGGGCTTAGTCAAGCACACAAATGCAAGTCCCAGGCATGCACGCACAAACACATGAGTACCCATGTACAAGTGTTTCTCCTGTACATATTTAGAACTGTCTCTGTTTCCTTGCAAATTCACAACTGCAATTACAAGGTCTATTATTTGGCCCGGGTAGAGTTTGACGGAATGACCGCCGGCATGTTTGGCAGTGCAATCGAGACAAGAAATTGGGCTGTGCGGAGTGGAATGAAGTAAGTCATGTAGCCTCATGTGCCTTGCTCAATCAGCCAGCATTAAACTTCCAGCTTAGAAATTTTTTGTGTGACCAGTCAAAAATTGAGGAAGGTGCTTGCTTCATGTCCATTGCCAAGTGCTCATGAGCTGATCAGCAATGCCAAAAATTGGCACCTTTGCCCGGAATATTATGCGGTCGCAGGTATTTTTTAAGGGTGACTACCACAAGATACCGTTACCTGGCATTCAAGGAAATTGTGGACAGGGTGGATGCAGTGTCTTCGTCTTTTCGCCTGTTGTAACAAGTTTGCTACAAAAGCGGGACAAGTAGATTGTCGGCACCCCTTCATGCTCGCGGCGTGCATCAAGCGCAGCATCTATATCCCTAACTAGAGGTTATAACCTCTTCCTGTAACTAGCATGACAGGGTTGCATGCTACGGTGCCACGGTCACCATTTCGTAGCGTAGCCGTAGCCGTAGCGTAGCGTAGCCGTAGCAGTGGCTACGAAACAGTGACTGGTCCCGTACGCTCGATCCTGCTACCTAGACCCATCACCTCACCCTTGCCAAGGAGTCCTACCGTAGGACACAAAATTTTTCAACCGCTTTTCAACCGCTTCAACCGCACTTCAACCGTGCCAGGAAGTTTCTGACGGAATCATTAGTTTGCTTCTAAAAAAGGAAGACATCCTCAGAACAAGCTTGGGAGAAATGAAAAGCTCCAGTCTGATTGACAGTAATTTTGTGTGCCAGTGGTAAATTGCGAAACAAGTCTGCACATTGAAGCCTCAACGAACACATTTGCATGCAATGACACAGGAAATGAGTGTGTTTTTTGTCTTGAATTGCCTGCAAGCCACACTTATCGAAGATACCATCATGATGTTCCCAGCTTATTATCTCGACAGGCAGCGCATGGGAATGTAACCTGAAACGTGCCACGTTGCGCTGTGTTTGCTTGCCCAAATCCAGATGCAGATACCTAGGAACAGAAAAAGGCAGTCCATCGACAGTCACCGACCTAAGAGGCAAACAACCCAAATATGATATTTTGCAGCCTTGTCTGTCTGATCTTCATTGCCTAGCTGGTTTGCCTGGTTCCAGATACTCCTCAACCTCTTTCTCACATCAACTTGATGTTGAACAACAGATTGACTGTGGGATTGTTTGAAATGTTCTCACGCGATGTTGGAAATCACTGCTCCTTTCCAGACCATATAAAGCATGCAAGAACTCAGCACTCCAGCACTTCTTGTTGATAGTACTCATCGCAATGTCAGCCGGAGGGGTGCGCTTTACACCAAAGATACCTTTAAGCAAGCACATGTGAACTGTTTGCAGAGGGCAGTCCATCTCAGCTCCTTGCTTCATGTACCTAGTGCCCCATATTTGACTTGCATACATGCTTGCTGGAAGTGCGTGTCCTTTAGCCAATCAAAGCACGCTGTGTGGTCTATCTGTTGACCGGTGCTCCAATGCAAACTGCCTGATTCTACGAATTGTATAAAGACGAATGCTGATGTCATTTCAAGTTATTATTTTGCAAACAAGGGAACCAAAAGAACAAGCAGTGGAGATGCAGAGGTTGTGAAAGCCAGCGGGTGTGTGCTTTGAGCAAGCTACGAGCACGTATCCTTCGCATCAAGAATAGGGACATCAAGCCATGCATGAAGCACTAATCAGAGGAGGACTAAGAGCCAATGAGGGAGCTGGCCAGCTCCCTCCATGGAGGAGCAGCTTGTGCAGAGGAGCAGTGCTTAGAAGAGAAAGTTGAACCCCTCCTTGGTAGCAAGACTTCATCACAAGTAGGACCAGGCCAGGGGGGCATTGTGCAACAGGCCATGGCCAAATGGCTATGCTTTTCAAGGCGCAGTAGACCCATTTCAAGGGGATTCCATGGTGCCGTGGGTGTATCGATGGCGGGATGCACCAGGCCTGGCCAGCTGGTCTGCAGCGCTGCAGCTGCCGACGTGTACACCAGGCTTTGCAAATTTGCCCTAGGGTGAGCAGCAAGGTGACGTGCAGGCACAGCCGCCAAGGGAGGACCTACCTCCTCCTTCCATAGCAAGGCCCACAACCGGCTGTGCCACAGTTGGGCAGGCAAGCTGGTGTACTGCTTCAGTAAGCTGCGGCTGCTCACAGCTTCCAGATCTGGTATCTGGTGCATACAAGGAGGCAGTGGTGGGTTGGAAGTTTGGAGAGGGTGGTGAGGAGCAGGCTGGGCAGGAAGTGAGCGATTTAGGTTAGATCCCTCGGTTGAAGAGATTACAGAGGAGGAGGAGCTAGGAAGTCAGGAGGAGGAGCAGTTAGGGAGTGATGAGGAGGAGAAGGAGGGGGAGGGGGATGCCCACGGGGAGAATAGTCAGCTGCTCAGTGATGATTATGAAGACATGGAAGACAGCGAAGATGAGGGTGCAAGGAGTTAGCCAGAGGGCAGAGCAGCAGAAAGGGGAAAGGCAGCAGCTTTTGCTTTGACGCCCTCTAAGCAGCCCTGAGGAGAAAATCGCGTAAGCTAAGACAAGAAGAGGAGCCTGAGGACTACTATTGAGTTGTGTTTCTCTGGTTTATGAAAGCTATTTATTTTACAGGTATTGGGCAGGTCTTCAACGATGCTGAATCAAGTTGTAACAATTCTTGGGGTCCTACTTGCACTTACTCTCTGACACACATCAGTGACTACCTTTTTTTGTGCCACACTTGTTCTTCTGTGGCACACCTAACTCTTTCTTTGGTAGCTCCAATGGTCGGTGGGCACTCGTGACTGTTTATCACATTCATGTTTGGACATCCCGGAGATAGCTATGTCAGTGTTTTGGCATCTGAAAAAAGGCACAACACAGAAATCAAAATCTATTTTAAAGACTGCTCGCCAACAGATTTTTTCATCAGTTTTTACATTTGATGACCCCAAAGACCCCAAAGACTGATTTGAATCCTAACTAAACATGTGTGCATGTGCATTCTTGGCTGTGTTAGGCTTTGGAGGGCTTCTCTCTATAATGCATTAAGTTTTTTATGAATCCTTTTTATGAAAGGCCTTATGCTTGCAGCTTGCAAAAGGTGTCTACAGAAAAGTTATTGAGCAGAGACGGTGTCCTGCCAACGGCTTCTGTTTGGAAGACCGTAGCGTAGCCGTAACGTGCAACTGCAGCATGACTTGTGATCACAACGAGGCAAAAATTCTGGGTGCTTGTGAGAACACCCCTCCACCTTCCACCTGCATACACAAAAAACGCAATGCTTCCATACCCTCCATCCTTCTCTGTGACACATTACATCACGCTAGATGATTCACTTAAACATATTTTGCAATCGAAATTTTGAAACTTTGAACTGGAAACGCTGGTACTTTAAGCAAGTTAGCCCACTTCAATCAGTAATTTTTAAAATACTGAAAGAATCTTGGAGCCGCCGCATCTTCTGAGGGTGTCAGGGCATATCTCGGATTTTGCGCGCCAACTTGTACTGAGGTTTGTGTAGATGAGCTCACAGAGCCTGTGATGGAAGTTCAGCAGCCCAGTACCACAACCCCACAGCTGTGCCCCTTTGCTGGCAAGCAGCCCCAGCTTTCATGCTAGTCAGTCAGCCCTCTTCCAGCCCCCCCCTTGCGCACTCCCCCCTGCATTCCCCTGTGAGCTGTGGGACCCTGAGGATGCAGGCACCAGCTGCATCTGCCATGGCGGGAAACAGTACAGGCAGTGGGAGCGGGGTTTTGCAGCAGCAGCAGCAGCAAGGCCTGCAGCCAAGCTTCATGAGGAGGAAGACCAACAAACGGGAGATAGCCCTCATGTACTGTGCGAAGCTGGCAGAGAGGGGGGACTTCAACGTCAACGAGCCTGGCTTCAAGGAGGATATGATCCGGCACTTCGAAACGCTGCCCACGCGCTACGCGCTGGACGTCAACCTAGACAGCCTTGACGTGCTGTCGCACCAGCGCCTGTTGAATGAGGCGCGGGCGGACCAGACCTCGGTCAGCTATGCCGTGCGGCCAGTAGAGATTTTGGTACAGCGCAGCTCGCAAGCCGGGGGAGTGGACGGCCCTATGGCCATGTCTCCACAGGTGAGATTATCAGGTAGTTGATTTGGAGGGGTTAGTGCAGCAAGGTCTGGCGCGTGCGGCTACGGGGCATCTATTCGGGGCTGCGTCAGCATTCCGGGTCCTAATCACCCCGTTTTCCTTACAGCATTCACCCACCTTCCCCGCCCCTTCACATCCCACCTGTCACTGGCACAGGCCCACAGGCACTCCAGACGAGGAACTCTGCCCAAGCCTGCCTTTGGCTCCTCCCCCAACCTGCAGGTGAGGTCAACAGTTCAGTAGTCCACGCACGTGTCATACAAGCACCCACCATTGGCCCTTCCTCCTCCGTTTGCTCCCCTCTGCAACCCTCCCCACACCTGCCCCCCTCTTAGTGCATAAAGCCTGTGTGCTTAAGCAGCCGTGCGCGCAGAGACAGTGCATGACATGTCAGTGTAGCGGTGCAGTACGATGTCCACATCGTCAAACCGTGGAACTGCATGTGCAGCAGCCAGTCACAACTGTGCCCATTCGTTTTTATGCATATAGGCGTTGGAGCACGCACTGCTCATCCTTACAAGCCATGGGCCTCAAAATGGCTTAGCCTGCCTTCCCCCATGGCAAATCTACCATATGTTGCTTGCTCGTAACCTACCACTTGCGCCATCAAACCAAGGCCTTGCTTGGCTATGATCTACTAGGACCGCCCAGTTGCGCTCTGTGTTGGTTACCGCCCTTGCGCTCAATGCTTCCGTGCGCGTGCATGTGCGTGTGCATGCCCAGGCGCTGGCTTTGGAGGCTGCATATGAGAAGGATGCTGGGCAGGGGGACAGCATAATGGAGGACAACAGTGATGGATGCAGCACGGAGGCAAAGATGTTTTATGAGATCACTGTGGCGAGCGTAGACCAACCCAAGTTGCTCAGCAGGCTGAGTGAAGCACTGGTAAGGGGGTGAGGGTGGGCCAGGCAGTGCGGCCTGAGCTGCATGCCGGTCCTGGATGCGCTTACCAAACCTACTCTTAAAGGAATCTGCTGTGGCGTGCTGTCATTTGCCAGCTGCTTCTGCTACCCTAACCCCAAGTTCAATGCAATGGCATGGCCACCAACTAAACACCTTGTTGAGGCTCTGCGTTAATCATTTGCTTTTTTTCCTTCCAGAGTGACCTTGGCTTGAACATCCGGGAGGCGCATGCGTTCAACACCACGGACAGATTCTCCATGGATGTTTTTGTTGTTGATGTGTTCCACCTTGAGGTAGGTATGGGGGAGGGGTGGGGGGGTCTCAGCTTGCCTGGCCTCAGCGGTCCTCACCCCAGGCCAGGGTAGTAGCACAGTGCAGGGAAGTGCTGCCTGCGAGCAGCAGTCCGTAGCGCGTCCTGCTGCGCGCAGTGCTCGCATACAGTAGCCTCGTGCACTGCTTGGCTGAGCCTGCTCCATGCTCTTGCTGGGCTATGCGTGCTCCTGCCCTGCTTCCTCATTGCCTGGCTGGTGCGCAGCGCTGCCGCACACATGGCTTGTACCTGTTGTGTTTTGGTCACAAACCCGCCCACAAACTCCCTAGATGCACCGTGCAGTGCTGCAGCAGCGTGCTGGTAGGCCACAGCAGCCCAATGTTGCAGCTGCAGCCCATCAGCGCCCGCCCCAGAACATCCGCGAGCTCTTGCATAATCCCTTGCTGCCTTGCCTGCGGCGCCTGACCCACGGCCTCCTGTTTGCCTACATCTCCTCCCTATTCCTGTTGCCCCCCGCAGCCCGGGACCGTGATTGAGGACTTGTTAGGCCAGCGGTTAGCGCGCATGCCTCCCCCCCAAGCCTTTCAACAACCAGGGCAGCAAGCTCCGCCAGGCCAGCCCCACCCACAGGCTGCAGTGCCGCAGCATCCGAACCAGCAGCCCATGTCCGCGCCCCTCCAGATACCCCCTGACCCGCACCCAATGGCCGGCTTCCAGGTGGGGCGCTGAGCGATGGTGACCTGCACGCTCGCATGCAAGCACAAGGACAAGCACAAATGCATGCACACACACACAGGCACACACACGCACGCACACGCATGTGCGAGCAAGACACAAAATATCTGCTCAGCAATTGAATGTAGTGGGGCAATACATGGCTGGTGCATGTTTGAATCCTTTGCTCGTCTTGCAAAGCATAAAATCTGCTAGCAATTAAAACGTTGTTTGTTAGTACATGGCCATCTACATCTGAATTGCCAGCAGGTGCTTTGCTTTGCAAGAAAGGAGAGCGTTAGGATACAAACATGCACCCATGCGTATCCGCGCATGCATGGGTCGTGCACGAGTCCGCTTATGCATGCGCTTACCTGCACTCGTGCACATACACGTACATCCGAACGCGCACACAGCACACGCATGCGCACACACAGCACACATATGCCACATTGCAGTCCCCATGCCAGGGGAGCCCTTGTCCCTCCTGCCAGCACGTCAGCTGTGGCAGGCTGCACCCTTTCAGCCCGACTTATGTGCAGGCTTGGCTTAGACAAGGACTGCTATGAACATTTGATCGTGTGCATGTTTGCATGCTGCAGGGCCGCCCAGGATCACCAGCCGTGGACGACTGGGAGATTGACATCACGCAGCTGCAGATTGATGCCAAGGTCGCCTCTGGAGCATTCAGCAACCTGTACCGCGGCAGCTACTGCGGGCAGGAGGTAGCAGTGAAGATCCTGAAGGATGTGCAGGACGACTCCAGTCAGTACCAGGAGTTCCTGCAGGTGTGAAGCACATGCCTTGATGTTTTTGTGCGCTTACATGTGCGTGCACGCACGTATGCGTATGCACAAGTGCGTGCGTGCGTGCGCGTGCCTGCGTGTGTGTACTTGCCATGCCCCTGGGTGTGCTTCAGTGTTGGCGTGTGGGCATATGCATGCTTGCCATGCCTGTGCATGCATGCCTCATTGGGCAGAGGGTCAGCACACGTCCTGTACTTCATGGCGCTGGCACCATGACCCGCTGCAGCCCTGTCTACTGCTCTTGCTGTGCTCTGCTGCCTGTGGCTCTTGCTGCGCCTTACGGCCGACGGCCTTCACTGCGCCCTGTGGCTGTTGACGCCCGTGTCCGTGCCGCAGGAAGTGTCCATCATGCGCAAGGTCCGGCACAAGAACGTGGTGCAGTTCATTGGCGCCTGCACGCGCAAGCCGAACTTGTGCATAGTGTTCGAGTTCATGGCTGGAGGCAGCGTGTACGACTACATCCGCAGGGTGAGTGTCCCAGGCAGGCTGCCTGGTGTACTAGCCGTGCGAGCACAAGGAAGGCGGGTGGGCCTGGCAAGCGGCAATGCGCAGGCGCAGGAGCAAGCCCCTGCGTACTGCGGTGTGCGTGGTGGGGCTGGGTAAGCCTGTGTCAAGGCGCATGGTCATGCGTGTGTGGAGGGGTGGGGCAGGCATGTATGAGGGGTGTTTGGGCAGGAACATGTAGAAGGAGCAGGTGGCGCATTGCGAGTGGAGTGGTGAGGTGGGCTGCCCATGAGTCACGCACGTCTCATTTGAGATTAAGGTATGCTTCGTCCAGGACAGACGCGTGCGGAGGTTTGGGAAAGGCGCGCACATGCAACACACCCAGGGTGCTGCCTTGGCAGGGCATATGTGCACTAAACCTCGGCTGATGCCTCTCAGGCCCTGTTGTTCCTTGCTGCCCTGCTGCCTGCTTGCAGCCTGTGTCACTCATGGGTGGTAAAGCCAGTGTGCGCGCTCATCGCCTCGCCACTGGCCTGCTTGCATGCGCTTTGCACGCAGGAGGGTCAGATGCGGCTGACGCAGGTGCTTAAGGTGGCGGTGGAAGTCTCGCGTGGCATGGACTACCTGCACCAGCGCAAGATTGTGCACAGGGACTTGAAGGCGGCCAACCTGCTCATGGACGACCATGGCATTGTCAAGGTGCGTGGCATCCCTCCTCTCCTCTCCACTCCCCTTGTGTGCGCGTAGGTTTGTGGGTGTGGTTGTAAGGAGCTCCGGATGGTGCTCAGTGACTAACTAGCGGCCAGTTTTGGTGCCTGGCGTTTGGCGTGGCTCTTGTGAAGTCAAGCCTGAGGTCCTTGCAACGCTCCTGCCCCGGCGGCAGGCCATAATGCCAATGCTTTGCAGATCCTCCCAACAGCTGACTTGGCCAGGGTATATATATACCCTTAGGGATCAGAGCATGCCAAGGCTGGGCTGCACAGGAGCTGCCTCCTCTAACGATTGGCTTAGGAACGTGCTGTGCCGTGCTGCCTGCAGATTGGAGACTTCGGCGTCGCTCGCGTCATGCAAGGCGGCGGCAACATGACCGCAGAAACGGGCACGTACCGCTGGATGGCCCCAGAGGTCATTGAGCACAAGCCGTACGGCGAGAAGGCGGACGTGTTCTCCTTTGGGGTGGTCATCTGGGAGCTGCTGACTGGCAAGGTGGGCAGGACAGCGGGTGGGGGAAAGAGGAGGCCGAGGCGTTTGTTGCCTCTTGGGGTGGGCATCTCTAGCATGCTAACTGGCAAGGTGGACGAGACCAGAGTGGGTGTGATGACGGGGGGCAAAGACCAGAAAGGTTGGAATAAAAGGAGGCAGGTCACCGGCACACTGGAAGTGGTTGGAGGCAGCAGGGCAGGTGCATCACCACGGCAAGGTAGACTGAGACAGCAAGGCCATGCGTGACTGCGTGTGGGCGTACAGGAAAACACACACCATCAACACCAACACAGTTATGCATGCGCGCGCTCCCCTGGCCCATGCACGCGCAGGTGCCGTACAGTGACATGACGCCACTGCAGGCGGCAGTGGGTGTTGTGCAAAAGGGCCTCCGCCCCGGCATCCCACCCAACTGCCCGCCCATGCTCGCGGACCTCATGGCTGCAGCATGGGAGCAAAACCCCGCTGCGCGCCCCTCGTTTCGCGACCTCACGCCGCGCCTGGTGCGTGTATGCCCGCGCCTTTTTTCGCGCTGATGTGCGCGTGCGTGTGTGTTTGTGTGTGCGTGTGTGTGTGCGCGTGTGTGTGTGTGAACGTGCATGTGCATGTGTGTCTGCAGGCGGAAGAGATGTTTGTTTGCCCCGGCTGTGTTGTCTCAGGGCTAGTTCCCAGCTTTTGCCGCAAACAGCGGCAGCAAAGTCGGCAGCTTTAAGAGTCAGCCGCGCAGGCAGCCATGACTAATGCGGCCCCTATCAGACTTACCCTTCGCACCACACATACCCCTCTCACCGCACATAGTGTGTGTGTGTGTTTGTGCGTGTTCAAGCGAGAGCTGGTGTAGGGTGAGCGTGCGTGTGCATGCGTGTGCGCACGCGCTCGCGAGCGTGCATCCGCCGCATGCTCTGAGGGCTGCCCCCGTGCGTGCCTGCCTGCCTGCGCGCAGGTGGCCATGCTCGAGGCCGCCAAGGAGGAGGAGGCGCGCATGAGCGCCATGGCCAATGTCACCAAGGCATCCACGTCAGGTGGCTCGAGCTTGCTGGCCAAGCTGCGGGGCAAGTAGGCCCCCGCGCTTGCCGCCACCGGCTCTGTACAGCGCTTCCTGGGGACTGGCGTCCACATTGGTGGAGCCCATGATGAGGCTGAGTGGGCGTGGGGAGGCAGGGGGCGTGCACGCACGCCGGATGTGTGAAGTGGGAGTGGGGCACGCCCATGTGTCACCACGCCCATGTGTCACCACGCCCATGTGTCACCACGTGTCAGAGGCTGGAGGACCAGCTCAGCGCAGCTTGTGCTCTCGCATGCGGCAGCATATGTTCAGAGGGCATGGGCACAAGCTGGCCTGAGGAGGGCAGCAGGCATGGCCACCTGCTCATTGCCCTTGCTGTCATCCCACAGGGGGCATGGTGTGTGCGACTGTCACTGGGTGTGTTGAGCAGCTTATGTGTGTGTGATGCAGTGCAGTGAGTCCCGGCAGTGGTTGGTCGTGTGAGCCGCCTGAATGCAGTTGCCTGGAGGAGCAGTATAGTAGGCCAACGGGCTGGTGAAGGCGGCCGCGCTGTCGCCGTGTGCAGGCGCCAGGCGCCCGATTTTAAAGCTGGGTTTTGACGCCTGGGCTGAGAGGCAATTTGGAGTGTGTGTGTGCGTGGGTTGATGATGGTGTGGGGCACCTGGAGAGCAGCCTGGTTTGGGCTGCACCACTGCTCTGGCCCTGGAGGTGCGCTATGTGTGTGTACGCTATGTATGTGGGCTACAGGCGGCTGCCCGAGCAAATGCACAGCAAAAGGTGGGGGCCTCGCTGCAACCGCGCAGACCCTCATACGCTGGCGACCAGCCATGGGTGGGCAGGCGCGGCCGCTGCAGCCTCGCTAGTGTGCACATGTCTGCAAGGCACGCCAGTGGCGTGTGCTGAGAGATGCGGAGAAGTGCAGGAGCTGCGCTTGGAGCGCATGCTTAGTTTAGCAACACCAATAAGCGTGGGAAGAGTGTAAGGAGAACACATAACCAAGGCCTTGGTTGTAGGTGGAGCGCAACCGTGGTAGTATTGCGCTCTCTCAGGTGTGTGCATATTAATGGACAGCCCTTCAAATGAGTGCAGCTCTGTGGGTATGAGATCGCTGTTTGATACTCATGAAACCAAGATCTGGCAAATGCGGCCACCAGGGCCTGCCCTTTGCTCCTTTTTCCCTTGGTGTGCTGCAATCTTTGCACACAGGCCCCCATGATGTAGGTCGTAGCTTCCTCCACACTAACTCCATGGCCATGCATGCATGCATGCATACAGGGTGTTTGGTGTACATAGGCTTCAGCTGATCGTGTGCCCTCGCACAAGACAAAATACTTCCAGTGTCTTGGCTGTTTGCATGTACCACCTTCCAGGGCGCGCAAAGCTTGCTCGCTTGGGCTGGGCTGACGCGCACCCACCCTCTCCAGAACCCTGGTTGGCCTGTGCTGGGAAAGGGTTGTAATCCTGCTCTGCTGTGTACAGATTAAATACCCAAGCATTCACCTGAGCAGGTGGTGCTATGGAAGAGCGTGCATCGGGAACGCCCCATCTCACATCCATGCGGAATCGGTTGCACTCATCATGGGCATGGAACTCACACGGGATTCCTCATTTCATTCTCTGCTCGGATTGGGGATAGTGCACAAGAAAAGCACATCTCACATCCCATGCTGCTTGGCTGTTACAAAGAATTGAGAATGGATCACTGCTCTTTGCCAAAACTGCTCCTTGTGAGTATGCTTGCAATGCTTGAAACTTTTTTTTATCGGATCGTCCGCTGTTGTTGTATGGTCCGTTTGCTCATTGCACCAGTGTCTTGTAAAGCTATGCTGAGTTCATCACTGGCTTGAGCAAAGTGCTTTGCTTGCTTGAGCCAATACTACAGGTGCACCTGAGATGGGAAGTCGATTATCCACCCTCGCAACCTGTGGGTTCGGGGTTCGAACCTCACTGGAGGCCACAACCGGCTAAGCTGCCCTCGTTCGGCGGATACAGCCTTGAAACCTCACCCCTC
>LFCJ01000374.1_pt1 | contig 27063 bp, 27 predicted proteins | sample 643141 | NCBI WGS metagenome assembly LFCJ01 (sample SAMN03766243, study PRJNA286221) | soda lake metagenome | biome: soda lake; feature: Kulunda steppe; material: water; isolation source: sample B1-Br-g2 brine of Lake Bitter-1 | place: Russia: Kulunda steppe | collected 2010-07
AGGGAACCAAAGACGACGCGCTCGCGGCACTGGCCGACGATGTCGGAACGACGATGGCCGACACCGTCGCGATCGGCGACGGCGCGAACGATCTGCCGATGTTGCAAGTTGCGGGCCTCTCGATCGGATTCGAGCCGAAACCCGCCGTCGAACCCCACTGTGAGGTCGTCGCGAACTCGATGGAGACCGTCCGTGAGATCCTGGTCGATCGGGACGTCCTCGATCACTCCGAATAGCTGTACTGTCTCTTCAGGGCGTCAGTCTCCCGTAATTGGCGATTTCAGGACCGAGGGAGTTATTTACTCGCGATCGAGTAGCAATTACCATGATGTGGCAAGACCTCGTCTTTATGCTCGGCAGTGCGCTCTCGATCGTCTTTCTCGCACCGACGCTCCGGAACGCGAACGCGAACGTTCCGCTGGGAACGAGCCTCCCATCGATGGGGATCGGCGTCGTTTACGGCGTCACGTTCGGCTCACTCGGGATGACGTTCTCGGCGATCGGAGCGGTTGCTGCTGGGACGATGTGGGCGCTGATTGCGGTGATCCGGTCACCACAGTCCGGCCGACTCGGTCGAATCGACAGTCCGTCGCTCTTTGCGGCCGATCTCCGGCGGTGGCTCGATCGGCGTCGATCGACTCGGCCGGCGATCGACCAGTACCAGCACGCGGCCGGAGACCACGCGATGGGCCAGGATCGGTCCGCGATGGGCCAGGATCGATCCGCGATGGGCCAGGATCGGTCCTGCTGAGCCGATCGTGCTGACGTGGTACGCCGGCCCCGCTCCCGGAGGCTGCGCCAGTTGCTCCGTCGAATCCGCTTTTTTCACTCAGAAATGAGAGCTTATTCAGAGAACAGACTCGTGTGAACGGGTGCAAACGAGTCCGAGTCGTCGGTTTCTGGCGCCGTATCAGTGATCATCCGACCACCGAGACCGGTCGAGAGAAGCTCTGAAACCGGTGGTCCGACCTTCTCCGGCTCGACGAGGAACGCGTCGTGGCCGTGATCGGACTCGACGACGTGGTGGGCGACGGCGACTCCGCTCTTCCGGCAAGCCTCGGCCAGTAACTCTGCCTGTTCGACGGTGAAATGCCAGTCACCGGTAAACGACAGCACGAGCAGTTCGCCTTCGAACGCTGCCAGCGCGTCGGCGTCCGACTCGTAGCCCGCCGACAGATCGTAGTCGTCCATCGCTCGCGTCATGTAGAGGTAGCTGTTCGCATCGAACCGATCGGTGAACTTGTCGGCCTGGTAGTCGAGGTAGGACTCGACCTCGCGGTAGGGAAAGAACGCAGCTGCAGGATCCGGTGGCGCGTCACGGACGGCCTCACGACCTGCCGATCGGCGACCGAACTTTCGGCTCATCGACGCCTTCGAGAGGTACATGATGTGGCCGATCTGGCGGGCACGGGCCAGCCCGTCTTCCGGAACGGGGCCGTCGTAGTAGTGGCCACCGTTCCAGTTCGGATCGCTGGTGATCGCTCGGCGGGCGACCGTATCGAGCGCGAGACACTGCGCATCGAGTCGGGCAGCGGTGGCGACGGCGGCTGCGCGATCGACGTCGTCGGGGTAGCGCCGCAACCAGTCTATGACGTTCATCCCGCCGACACTACCGCCGACGACCGCGTGGAGCCGGCCGACACCGAGTTCGTCGAGGAGCTGGCGCTGGGCCCGAGTCCAGTCGCCAACCGTGACGGGCGGGAAATCGGTGCCGTAGGGCTCGCCCGTTTCTGGATTCGTACTCGATGGGCCGGTCGTTCCGTAACACGAACCGGGGTTGTTCGCACAGACGACGTAGTACTCGCTCGTGTCGATCGCCTTCCCAGGACCGACGACGTCACCCCACCAGGCGCGGGCCTGTCCGGCCGTATCGCCGCCAGCGTCGGGCCGACGAGCGACGTGGGCGCTACCGGTTAGTGCGTGACAGATCAGTACGGCATTGTCGCCGGTAAACTCGCCGTAGGTCTCGTAGGCGACCTCCAGTGTCGGAATCGACTCGCCGGACTCGAACTGGAACGACCCGAGATCGATCGCATCCCTGGTGGTCATAGCTCTCGTTGGGTGCCGTCGCTTTCTTGTGTTGCGGTTTCGATCGCCTGTTCGAGGTCAGCAAGGATGTCTTCGGGGGCCTCGATCCCGACGGACATCCGAATGAGATCGTCGGTGACCCCAGCCTCGTCCCGTTCTTCGGGTGATAGCTGTCCGTGTGTGGTGCTCGCGGGGTGAATCACGAGCGTCTTCGCGTCGCCAATATTGGCGAGGAACTGCGCGACGGTAACGTTCTCACAGAACAGTTTCCCTGCCTCGAAGCCGTTCTCGAGCCCGAACGCGATCATCCCGCCGTAGTCGGACAGATACCGCACAGCGTTGTCGTGGGTCGGGTGGTCCTCGTGGCCCGGATAGGTGACCCACGCGACGTCCTCGTGGTCTGCCAAGTAGTCGGCGACGATGGAGGCGTTCTCGCAGTGTTTTTCGATACGCAATGGCAGCGATTCGAGCCCCTGGAGGGTCTGCCAGGCGTCGAACGGTGACTGCTGGTTGCCCAGACTCCGTAGCGATCGGAACCGGGCCGCTGCGGCGAACGGTGCCTCGGCGAAATCCTGCGAGAAGTCGACGTCGTGGTAAGCATGGTTTGGACCGGCGACCTCGTCGTAGCCGTGATCGCCCCAGGGAAACGTCCCGCCGTCGACGAGGATGCCGCCGACGGTCGTTCCCGACCCGTGGAGCCACTTGGTCGTCGATTCCCAGACGACGTCGGCCCCGTGTTCCAGCGGTCGACACAGCGCCGGCGTCGCGAAGGTGTTGTCGACGACCAGCGGAACGCCGTGGTCGTGGGAAATCTCGGCAATACGCTCGAAATCCGGCGTTACCAGCGACGGGTTGCCGATCGTCTCGACGTGGACGAAGGCGGTGTCCTCGTCGATCGCCTCGGCGTAGGCGTCGTACGCCAACGTGGGGACGAACGTCGTCTCGATGTTCCGTCGACTCGCCGTTTTCGAGAAGTATGCGGTGGTCCCGCCGTAGGTGTCGGTCGAGCAGACCACGTTGTCGCCGGCCTCGGCCAGGATCAGAACGGCCGAATCGAGCGCTGCCATCCCGCTCCCCGTCGCGACCGCGCCGGCACCACCTTCGAGAGCGGCGAGTCGATCTTCCAGCATCGTGACGGTCGGGTTGGCGATTCGTGAGTAGATGTAGCCGTCGTCCTCGAGAGCGTACCGATCGGCAGCCGTTTCGGCATCGTCGAAGACGTAGGATGTCGTCTGATAGATCGGCGGTGCCACCGCTCCGGTCTCCGGATCGGGGGACTGTCCGGCGTGTACGCTCCGTGTCCCAATCGCGTGCTCCGGGGACCCGTCGCTGGCGTCGTCGCTCATGTTTAGTGTGCATACTTCTCTACGTTCATATGCGTCTCAGTAACGGCAAAAACCGCTGGTCGTGGGTGAGACTCTCTATCGTCACCTTCGGAGACGGCCACCCGTGAGCTCCGATCTTGCCATCGGTCCGTGTTCCGGCCCGAACCGTTCCACAACGAACGAGTTGATAGGTTCGGAGACCAAACCAGTATCTGTGCAGCCGAGTGACCGCGATCGGATCGTGCTCGCGGCCGTCGTCTTCGCCGTCCTGTTCTCACAGCTCCTGCTCTACCCGGGGGTGGCGACGCTCGTCGAGACGCTCGGAGCGGACGCGACGACGTCGCCCTTTGCCCAGACGGCACTCGACGCGAGCATGTGGTTTCTGGTCGCGGAGTTTGCAGCCTACGTCGCGTTCGTCGGCGTCTGGGGGCTCGCCAGCGACGCAACAGGCCGACGGACGCCTTTTATTGTGGCCGGGGCACTGGCGGGCGCGATCGGCTACGCGTCTCTCGCCGTCGTTCCGACGCTTGGCTCGATCCCGTTCGAGGGCGTGTTACTCCTGCGAGTGGTTCAGGGGTCGATGACGATCGGTGCGTTCTCGCTGACGATGACCATGCTGATGGATCTCGACGGTGGACACGGCCGCAACATGGGGGCTGCCGGGATCGCGATCGGTCTCGGTGCAGCCCTGGGTGCACCTGCCGGTGGCCAGTTGACAGAAGTCAACCCGATCGCACCGCTGGTCGCAGCCGCTGGCCTGCTCGTCTGTGTTGGCGGCCTGGTCACCATCGTCGACGATCGCGCACCCGACGAACGCCGGACTGTCCGTGCACTCGTTGGCGGCGTTCGCCGGCGTCCGACGCTGTCGATTCCCTACGCGTTCGGATTCGTCGACCGGCTAACGGCTGGCTTTTTCGCCCTCGTCGGTACGCTCTACTTCCAGGTGGCGTTCGACGTCGGCGCTGCGACGACGGGGCTGTTGCTCGCCTGCTTTTTCGCTCCGTTCGCGCTCTTGCAGTATCCGATGGGCGCGCTCTCCGATCGGATCGGGCGAACGATCCCGATCGTCGTCGGCTCGCTTTGCTATGGGCTCGGGATTCTGGCAGTCGGTGCCGCGCCATCGGTCACGACTGCGGCGATCGCAATGGTTGCTGTGGGCATCCTCGGCGCACTAGTTGCCCCGGCGACGATGGCGTTGGTTACTGACCTGGCAGCCGAAAGCGAGCGCGGGATCGCGATGGCAGGATTCAATCTCGCCGGCAGCCTCGGCTTTCTCGCCGGCTTTTTGATCGGAGGGACCGTTGCCAGCCGCTACTCCTACGAACTCGCCTTCCTGGTCGTCGGCGGCCTCGAGATTGCGATTGCTGTCATCGCCGTGCCAGTTTTCCTTCGACTGTCGTTGAATCATCTTGAGCAGTTTCGAACCAGTGAGAAAAATGATGTGTAACGTGTCTAGACGGAACATACTGTACTGTCGATCATCGGGCTAACGCGGTGTACTCTGTAATCTACGGCATATCCGTGTTATGGGTCCACATGACAATGTACGAGCAGAGGGGTGTAATTTTTATGTGGTGGGACCCAAATATCGGTTGATGCCAGAAGACAACACTATCTCTCGACGGAAAACGATGAAGCTCGCGGGTGCGGCTGCGGCGACCGCAGTCGTTGCAGGCTGTTCCGACGACGACGATGGGAACGGAAACGGTGACGACAACGGCAACGGTGATGCAGAGGCAATCGAAATCGAGGCCGGTGAAACGATCGAATTCGAGGGCCTGACCGCTGGCTGGGTTGGTGTCGCACCGTCGTCGATCGAGGGTGAGGAGAACCCAACGCTCGCTCTCGAAGCGGGTGAAGACTACGAGATGGGCTGGAACGAGGGCGACGGCTCGGGCCACAACATCGAAATCCGAGACGACGGCGGCGACGTCGTCGACGACCTCTCGACCGATGTCGAGAGTGAGGGTGGCGACGATCAGTTCCTCGACTTTACGGCCGAGGAGGAGATGGCCGAATACGTCTGCGAGCCACACGCTGGCACGATGGTCGGCGAACTGCAGGTCGAGTAACAGTACTAACGCACATTTTTGCGGATTCGTGGAACGGTTCCAGCGAGTCTATACCCGGACTCGTCGGTCTCGTCAGGACGATACTGCTGTCCGAGGAGAACTGTGCAGCTCCGATTCGACGAACAGACCGAGACGATCGGATCGAACCACACCGAACGCTGACTGCTAGCTCAGCGTCCGTCGATCTGGACTCCGATCGGTGGGCTCGCTCGAAAGACACACAAAGTCGCTGCGCTCGTCGTCGCATGGTCAATCCGGGGACGATCATTATCATCTTCTCGACGATCACTATCGTCTGCCCGATAATCATTATCATCTGCCCGATAGTTGGACGATATTTTCCGTGTCTACTGTTACCACTTCTCGACGAATTTGGGAACTATAGGCACGCTGCAGGCCGAATAGCAACATACAAACGGCCGTCACCCATTCCATCTTAAAATGACTGCAACACGAAATTTTCTGTGGTTCGTTTCGCTTGCGATCGCCTGGGGCACGGCCTTCGTGGCGATCGAGGTCGGCCTGGAGGCAGTGCCACCGTTGCTCTTCGCTGCGCTTCGACTCGACGTCGCGACCCTGGTATTTGCGAGTCTTGTCGTGGCGCTCGGTTACGAGTGGCGACCCCAGACCCCGACGGACTGGTCGCTGATCGTCGTCGTCGGCGGGCTGGTCGTCGGCGCTCACTACGGGCTGTTGTTCGTCGGTCAGTCGTTCGTCTCGAGTGCCGTCGCCGCGATCATCCTCAGTGTGACGCCGATCGTCACCCCGCCACTCGCTGTCGCCTTGCTTCCGGACGAACGGATCCGTGCGCCAGCCGTCGTCGGACTCACACTCGGCCTCGTCGGCGTCGTCAGCATCGCCGTTTCGGGAGGCTCCCTCGACGGCCAACTCCTCGGTGTCGGACTGCTGTTTGGCTCGGCAGTTGTGTTCGCACTCGGTACCGTCCTGGTCGAACGCCTCAAGGTCCAGGGAACGCTCTCGATCGTCTCCATCCAGACCTGGGGGATGGCGATCGGTGCGATGATCTTGCACACAGCGAGCATCGCCCACCCTGGAGAGCGCGCGGTGACTGGGATCAGCGCATGGACGCCAACGACGATCGCTGCACTGGTGTATCTCGGGACGATCGCCACTGCTGGTGGGTTCCTCGTCTACTTCCTCCTGCTCGATCGCGTCGGCGCGACCGAGCTGAGCCTCATCAACTACGCGGTGCCCGTCGTCGCGGCGCTGGCCGCGTGGGTCCTGCTCGGCGATACGATCACGCCCGCGACCGTCGCCGGCTTCGCGCTCATCTTGCTCGGTTTTGGCTGTTGTAAGATCGGCACCCTCTGGCGGCTGGCTGCACCGGCGGTGGGTTACGGCCCCGTTCGTCCGCCGACAGCCCCGGAGCCAGGCACCGTCGTCGTGAACGGAAACCGCTACCAGGCCGCTTGGCACACCGATCACGATCGATCGTCCCAGTCGAATCGACCGATGCCGACCGCTGACTGAGACTATCAGCCAACAGCAATCACGTTCTATCCGTCTTTCGTGAAATTCGTCAGTCTCACACGGGACACGCCCGTAGCCTTGGCGTCGATCGATCGCGGCCGGTATCAAAAGTACCATACTGTACCGTGACCCACTAGCCCGTACTCAGGTGGTTTTCGTGACCAACAAACGAGAATACAAAGACGACGATCCGGACAAGACGCTGTACATCCCGGGGCCGACCGAGGTGCGCGAGGACGTTATCGAGGCGATGTGCGAGCCGATGTTCGGTCACCGCATGGACCGAATGACGGATCTCTACACGACCATCGTCGAGGATACGAAGGAGTTCCTCGGCACCGACAACGACGTGATCATCCTCACCGGGTCGGGGACGGAGTTCTGGGAGGCCTCGACGCTCAACCTCGTCGACGAAAACATCCTCGTGGCGACCTGTGGGAGTTTCAGCGAGCGCCACGCCAACGTGGCCGAGCGACTCGGCAAGAACGCCGACAGACTCGAGTACGAGTGGGGACAGGCGGTCAAACCCGAGGACATCCGCGAGGCCCTCGAGACGAGCGAGACCGACTACGACGTCGTGGCCTGCGTGAAAAACGAGAGTTCGACCGGCGTCCGGAACCCGATCGAGGAGATCGGTGACGTCGTCGCCGACTACCCGGACACTTACTTCGTCGTCGACGCCGTCTCCTCGCTGGGCGGCGACTACATCGACATCGACGAGCACAACATCGACGTGCTCTTTGCGTCGTCACAGAAGGCGTTCGCCATGCCGCCAGGGCTCGCGATCTGTACTGTCAGCGACGCCGCCTACGAGCGCGAACTGGCAACAGACTCCGCATCGTGGTACGGTGGCTTCCAGCGCTGTCTCGACTACTACGATCGGAAAGGCCAGACGCATTCGACGCCCGCAATTCCGATCATGCTGGCCTACCGCAAACAGATGAAACACATGCTCGAGGAGAGCCACGAGGCTCGCGACCAGCGCCACCGGGAGATGGCCGAGTACACGCGCGAGTGGGCCCGCGAACACTTCGATATGTTCCCCGAAGAGGGGTACGAATCGCAGACGGTGAGCTGTATCGAGAACACCCAGGGGATCGACGTCGCCGCAACGATCGAGGCCGTCAGCGAGGAGTACGACATGGTCTTCTCGAACGGCTACGGCTCACAACTCGGCGAGAAGACGTTCCGCATTGGCCACATGGGTGAACACGATCTCGAGTCGATCACGGAACTGACCGACGCGATCGAAGACGTCGCCGATCTCTAAGCAAGCGAGAGCCTCGACGTCCGCTCGAAAATGATGCCCATCGCCGACCTCCAAGCAAGCGAGAGCCCTGACGTCCGCTCGAAAATGATGCCCATCGCCGACCTCCAAGCAAGCGAGAGCCCTGACGTCCCCTCGGAAGTGACGCCCGTCACTGCTGTCTACCCCACGGGCTACCGTGCTCTCTGTCTCTCATCTGTTCACCGGAAATTAGCGCGACAACAGCTCCTGTGGTGGTGCTGGTCGAACGATCCACAGCGCTCGTTCGTCGATCGAACGGTGTGTTACTGGATGTGGCCTTCCCGGCGGAGCTGGTCGGCCTCGCTCTTCTCGTAGCGCCACGTAATGTCGGCCTTCTCGTCTTGCCAGTCCCACGGCTCGACGAGGACGACGTCATCCTCACGGATCCAGATGCGTTTTTGCATCTTGCCGGGAATACGGGCTGTGCGCTCTTGCCCGTCTGCACACCGTACTTTGACGCGATTCGCCCCGAGCATGTTGGTGACGGTTGCGAAGACCTCGTCATCGTCTGGCATTCGGAGATTCTTGCGACCGCCATCGTCGTCGCTCATGGCCCCACGTTGTCGGCCGACCGGTTTAACGCTTTACCGATCGCTTCAAAAGCAACCGCCACACGGCGGAGAGATCGGCTCCAAATCGGAAACCACGACGTTTAGGGCCGTCGGGAAATCAGACCTGACTATGCTCCGAAATCTTGGCCCGCTTGGAATTGTCGGTCTCTTGATCCTCGCTGCCGGTATCGGCCTCATCGCCTGGGCGGACCCGATCGTCGCCATCGGAATCGCACTCGTCCTCGCCGGGCTGGGGCTCGTCGTGCGGGCGCTGATCTCGAACATGCTCGGCGCGTTCGGGATGTTCTGACGCCACCAGCGTACACGGAGTTCGTCGGTCGTCGGACCGAGAATATCCGCTGTCACTGTGACTCTCTCTCGAATACGTCCGAACCGGACAGTACCGAATAGCGATCGGAGTCGAGCGGGCGACCCGCCGACTGTCTCAGGCTTCGTTATCGCCAGCCCGGTGCTCGCTGATCAGTCGATCGACCATCTCGACGTTCCGATCGCGTTTGCGGGCCTCCGCCCGATCGTGCCAGTCGTCGATGACGGCCTCGACGTCGTCCTCACGAGCGACGGCGAGTTCGTCGACCTCTTGCATGGCGACGTCGTCGGCCGGCCCGACCGGAATCCGGTCCTCGAACAGAATCTCGTCGGCGATCTCCGAGAGGCCGCCGTCTTTCAAAACGACCCGTGGCTCGAAGCCCGCCAGGAGTTCGGCAGTCGACTTGCCCGCACCGCTGGCGTCGGGAATGTAGACGACGTCGCCGGGAGCGATTCCGTACTGTTCGTCGGCCTCGCGGATCGCCCCTTTGGTGAACTTATCGACGACCTTGACAGGGACGAGTCCCTCCTTTTTCGCCGAGACGTCGCTGAAGTTCGAGTGATCGAGCTTCCAGAGGGCTTTCATCCGCTCGACTTTCGCCTCGAGCTCCGATACCGTCTCCAGTGCATCGTCACGTTCGCGTTCTAACCGATCGGCTTTGCGTTCTAACCGGTTGACTTCGCGGTCCCGTCGGACCTCCTTTCGTTCCTGGCGACGAGCGCCGCTGAGCGTCGCTTCGAGCTCGTGGATGCGTTCATCTCGCTTCTCGACCCGGTCTTCGAGCGTCTCGACGTGTGACTGGAGTCGATCGACCTGTCGTTTCAAGTCTTTGATCCGCTGTTCCTCCTCGGTGAGTTCTCGCGGCTGGTGTTCGGACTCCTCCTCGTCGTCGCCGTCGTCGTCTTCGAGGTCGGCCAGTACGGCCTCGACGCTCTCCTCACCGGCGACGACCCGAGCAGTGACCTCTCCGCGATCGGCTCCCGGTGGAAGTTTGTTGGCGATGCGCTCGAACTGGTCTTCGTGGGCGTCAGTGGCGTACAGCGCAGCAGCCAGTGCGTCCCGCTGGTGGTCGTCGTCGTAGGGGTAGTCGCGTGTCCGGTGTTGTTTCTCGTCGATCGGGAGATCGCTCGTCGGCGTCCAGCCCGCAGCGTTGAAGCTCCGCCGGAACTTCTCGACTGTCTCGGGTATCGGCGTCACGTCAGCAGCGACGATCACCGGTCGCCCCCGTTCGACGATCCACTCGATGACGTCTGCGGTATCGCTCGTGCGCGAACTCCAGACGTCTAGCACCTCGCCTTCGAGCGAGACGATCGCGACCGCGGTTGTCGTCCCAGGATCGATGCCGACGACGACGTGATCGCGGCGTTTGGCGAGTGGCCGAAACTCGATCCCATCCCGTCGCTCGCGTTCGATCTCGACGCGGACGTCGCCCGATCGGTTCCGGGAGACGGGGATCTCGCTTGGCTTTCCCTCGACAGTGAAGATGGCGTTGGCGTAGCCGCCGTAGGACTCTCGAACGTCTTTCTCGTAGTCGAGGTTCGCGTCTTCGAGTGCGGACTCGACTTCGCGAGCGCGTTTCCTGACCGAGCCGTGGATCCGCCGGGTGTAGCGATCCTCGCTCCAGCCACCTTTTCCGGTGGAACGGCCTCTGGCGACTTTGACCTCGGTCGTATCGGTGAACGCAGAGACTTCGTGGCCGACGTTGTGGGCGGCCAGCCGGGCCGCAGCCTCGGCTTCCTTCATTGGGTCCTTGCCGTAGGGAATGCCGTGGCGCTTCGCGACGCGTGAGAGCGGCTCGGGCTGTTCGGCTCCCGTCACCTGGACGAGCATCGTCCCGGTCGGCAGCGATCCCAAAACGTGGATCAACTGGTCCTTGTCAGCCGCCAGCTCGTACATGTTGTCCGTCGCAACGATCGCCGGCTCTTCGTCGTCGATCAGTCGTCTGAGTTTGCGGTGGGTGACGACGTCTCGTTGAACCGCCTCCCCGTCGTAGACGGCGAGCGCGTACGATGGGGCATCGCCACGCACGTCACCACTCTGGATGTCGACACCGAAGACGACTGCATCGAGCGCACTCGTTCGGGTGCTCACGGAGGGCTATAGGGGCGAGTCCGGTATAAATCCGGCGCGGGTTCTTACCCTGGATATTAGTCTCTCGTTGTCGTGGGTGGGGCATGGAGTACACGACGCTTGGGTCGACCGGGATGGAGGTCAGCGAGATCTGCCTCGGCTGTATGAGCTTCGGCACCAACCAGGAGTGGATGCTCGACCCCGAGGAGAGCCGGGCGCTAATCGAGCGCGCGATCGACCTCGGCATCAACTTCTTCGACACCGCGAACGTTTACTCAGCGGGTGAAAGCGAGACGATCCTCGGCGACGTGCTGGCCGACTACGATCGCGACCGGATGGTCGTCGCCTCGAAAGTCAGGTTTCCCGGCGCGAGCGATCACCGCAATGCGCGTGGGCTCTCGCGAAAGACGATCGAACAGGAACTCGCAGCCAGCCTCGATCGACTCGGGATGGACACCCTCGACCTCTACCAGATCCACCGCTGGGATCCCGACACGCCGATCGAGACCACGATGCAAGCGTTAGACGACGCCGTCCGTCGCGGACAGGTCCGCCATCTCGGGGCCTCCTCGATGTGGGCACACCAGTTCCTCGAAGCCAGACGGGCGAGCGAACGCGAGGGACTGGCCCCCTTCGAGACGATGCAGAACCTCTACCACCTGGCCTACCGCGAGGAGGAACGCGAGATGCATCCCGTCTGCGACAGATACGACGTCGGGACGATGCCGTGGAGCCCGCTCGGAGCGGGCTATCTCACGCGGCCCCACGAGGCGTTCGAGACGACAGCACGGGCCGATCACGAACTCGACGTTGGCGTCCCCTACCACGAGTACCCGGCCAGCGAAGAGATCAACGAGCGCGTTCAGGAACTGGCTGCCGAGTACGACGTGACGATGGCCCAGATCGCACTGGCCTGGCACTTCGAAAACGACGCCGTCACCGCGCCGATCGTCGGCACCTCCTCGATCGAGCACCTGGAGGAAGCCGTCGAGGCACTCGACATCTCGCTTTCGTCCTCGGAGACCGACTATCTCGAGGAGCCCTACGAACCGGTGCCGGTGTACGGCCACGACTGACGCTGTGATCGCCACCGATCGACTCGTCTCACGACGGCCCAACTGCTTTCATCGACCGACCCGTCGTTCGACCATGCGCGGCACATACAGATGCAGCTCCTGTACCGCCCATTTCAGAGCCTCTCGGAGGCAGTGTGGCGTCTGTGGCACGCGTGGGTTCGAGACCGATCGCGAGCAGTGCCCGAGCTGTGGGACGAGTTTTACCGATTCGGCACACCAGCAGTGTCCACGCTGTGGCTCGGTCGAGGTCAAGCAGGTTGAGCTGTCGTAGCCGCCTCTCACTGGTCGTCGATCTCGGTCAGCTGATCGACGTCGTCCCCACCGGTTACGACAAACCGGACCTGCACGTCGACCTCGTCGGTGGTGTGATCGTTGATCCGATCGTCGAGCGCCTGGATTACCGCGGGATCGTACGCCCCGGGCGGGCCGCCGACCTCGATGACCACAACCTCGATCTGCCCCGTGGCGTCCAGTGAGGCGTCGAGTGGGGCCCCGTCGTGGTGGACCTGGACGTCGAGTTCGAGCAGATGGAGGTGGTCGTACTCCGCAAGCACGTCTTCGCTCTCCTGGGTCGCCGTTCCCTCGAACTCCGAGAGCTGATAGGAGGCGTAGGTCGTCCCGGTCAGGAACAGCGAGAGGAGGAGGATAACGACCACGAAGGCGGCGGCCTGTTTGGCGAACTCGCGTTTTGCCGTCGAGATATCGAACCAGCTGCCGGGGCGATATCCCAGATACCGGAGCGTCACGAGTCCGGCGAGGTTGACGCCGAGGAGGTTCACCATCACGAGAATCGTCGACCCCAGCGCAGCGACGGGCAAGCCGTACGCAATCGCAATACCAGCCGCAGCCATCGGCGGGACCAGCGCTGCGGCGATCATCACGCCGACGATCGCGATCGAAAACCCGGTCGCGAGGCTCAGAATGCCTGCGGTACCGGCACCGAGTGCCACGGGTAACAAGAGGAGTTCCGGTGCGATCCGTTCGGCGATTTCGTCGATCTCGGTTATTTCGGCCCCGGGCGGAACGAGAAACAGCGCCTGAAACACCCACGCGACGATCGCCGCGGCGATGATTCCCCCGAACACCCCGGTGAACTGGTAGCGCATCCCCGTGAAGAAGACGTCGCGATCGTTGACTACCGTCCCGATCGATGCACTCAGTGCGGGGCCGATCAGCGGTGCGATGACCATCGAGCCGACGACGACGGCCGGCGAGTCGAGCATGAGTCCGACGGTTGCGACGACCGCGCTGATCAGCGTCATCACCATGAAGACGCTGAACGTCGGCGTCAGTTCGTCCGCTCTGGTGAGCAACTCCTGTCTGGAGATCTGCTCTTCTTCGACGGTTTCGGTCGCGTACTCCTGTTGCAGCTCGTCGAACTTTCTGGAGATGACCGTCTCGGCGTCGACGACGACGGTGTAGGACTCTTCTTTGACTCCTGCCTCTTGCAAGGAGTCAAGAACCGGTTCGACAGCGTTCGTTGGTACCGGAAACGAGACGACTGCATCGTACTCTCGAGTGCTATTTTCGTCCGTAACGACGTAGTCGATTCCCTCTTGGTCTAACAGGTCAAGCACCGACTTCCGCTTCCCGATCGGGATCGTGACCTGGATGTGACGCATCCAGTGTACCTCGCTCTCTGACAGCAAAACGGCTGGGTCGGAAACTGCGTGTACGGGACAGCGGTCGCTCGTCCGACAAGTCGTCTACGCATACGAGAGCTTGAAACTGCAGATACCACAAGAGATTTGCCAGCTGCATAGCATTCTCCGGTAACCGACACTCACCGCAGCCGATCATACGACGCCGATATGCGACGGACACCCACCCAATCGACAGCCGACGCTTACACATCCAGACGACAGTTGCTCGAACGACTCGGTGTGGCTACGGCCAGTGTAACTGCCATCGGGCTGTCTGGTTGTCTCGCGAGCAGCGAAAGCGGTGACTCAAGGACGTGCAACGGCCGACCGATCGAGCCAGAAGCGGACTTCTCAGGAGCCGATCTGGACGGCTGTGATCTGTCCGGTGTGGATCTCTCCGGGGCAGATCTCACCGATGCGACCCTTCGTGACGCAGATCTTCGGGGTTCGAGCCTCTTTCTGGCAACGCTGACCGATGCTGACCTCTCGCATGCCGACCTCAGGGACACCAGCGTGCTGATCGACGCCCTCAGAGAGGCGACGATCGTGGGAGTCACCCTCTCGAACACCGATCTCTCCGGGGGGAATCTCTCTGCGCTCGACCTCTCGGATGCAACGCTCGCCGAGGCCGATCTCTCGGAGGCGGACCTCTCGGAGGCAGACCTCTCGACGGCTTCCCTCTCGAACGTCGATCTCTCCGGGGCGGACTTATCCGGGGCAACCCTCCAGAACGCCGACCTCTCTGGAGCCGATCTGTCGGGTGCAGAGCTCTTTTTTGCGGATCTCTCGAACGCCGACCTCTCGGGGGCGGATCTCTCGGAGGCGGTAGTCGCCGATGCGGATCTCAGGGATGCGGATCTCTCCGAGACAACGCTCGTGGATGCGGACTTCTGGGGTGCAGATCTATCCAAGAGCGATCTTTCCGGGGCGACCCTCGATCGGGCGGCGTTTCCGGATGCGGAGCTGACTGGTGCGACGTGGACGGACGGATCGACCTGTGAGACGGCGGACTGTGACGGCCGGGCGGACCGATCGTAATGTTTGGACGACCCGATCGTAATGTTTGGACGACCCGATCGCAGTAACAAAAAGCGCTGTCTGGCGGTGCTCGTCGGTTACGGCTCGTCGTTCGGATACGGAATCTCGAGAGTGTCACCGTCGTCGGGGACGAACGCCTCCCCGTCGAACACCTCCCGCGCCTGTTGCTCGTGGTCGTCGGTGTAGCCGGCATACCGTGATGAGAGGTGTGTCAGCGCGAGTCGATCGGCGCTCGTCCGACTCGCGATCTCGGCAGCCTGCCGGGCCGTCGAGTGTGCCGTCTTCGCGGCCCGATCGACTCGATCGTCCGCAAACGTCGCGTCGTGGATCAACAGGTCGGGTTCTCTGGCGACTTTGATCGTCGCCACCGTGGGGCGCGTGTCGCCCGTGTAGACGATCGATCGGCCGGGACGGGGGTCGCCGACGACCTGCTCGGGCTCGACGACGGTGCCGTCGTCGAGTTTGACTGGCTCGCCGTCGTGCAGTCGTGAAAACTTGGGACCGACGGGGACGCCGAGTTCCTCGGCACGAGCCCGATCGAACCGCCCCTTGCGATCGTCTTCGACGAGCGCGTAGCCGACCGATCGGGTATCGTGGTCGGTGGCAAACGCCCGGATTTCGTACTCGTCTGCGCGGTAGGGAACGTCTCCGTCGCCGACCTCGGTAATCTGGACTGGAAACGACGGGCGGTTCCCGAGCGCGTTCACCAGCGACGAAATCGTGCGACGTGTCCCGTGTGGGGTGTAGATTTCGAGTGGCTCCTCACGGTCGTTGAACGCCATGGTCTGGAGGAGGCCGGGAATTCCGAGAACGTGATCGCCGTGACAGTGGGTGACGAAGAGCTGGGAGATGGAGAACCCGGTTCCAAACCGCATCATCTGACGCTGCGTACCCTCCCCTGCGTCGAACAACAGCTGCTCTCCCTCGCGAGCGACGAAGATCGAACTCGGGTTCCGATCAGTCGTCGGAATCGCGCCGCTCGTTCCCAGAAACGTCACGCGCAGTGGCATCGTTCGATACTCCACGCGCCGAGAGTAAACCGGCTTCGGATCGGTCGTCGGGAGCTGTTCTCACCCCGCCGGACGGAAACAGTCATTTATGAGTATGGCTGCCCAATGCTTGTGCACCGATACGCGGGCTACCCTACAATGAGTTCGAGACTGCAGTTCGGCACGATCAAACGAGTCGTCGCAATTCTGATCGCGATCGCGATCGTCCTTGCCGCGGGTGTCCTGGTGGGTCAGGCCCCTACGATCTTCGGCGTCGAAGAAGACCCAGAGGCCAATATCACTTTCGAGGATCAAGAAGGTGACGGCACGAGCGTGACGGTCGACGAAGTCACGGTCTCGGAGGGCGGGTTCGTCGTGATTACCGACGGGGATGAGGACTCGCTCACTGTCTCGGAATACCTCGGTGCTGGGAGTCACGAGAACGTCACCATCGAGGCTGACGAAGACGATCCCGAACTCGCCGGCCAACTGACGGCGACGGTCCACCGGGATACCACGGACAACGAGACCTACGAGTACGAAGCGACCGACGGTGAGGAGGACCGCCCATATCTCGAGGATGGGTTCCCCGTGAGCGATACTGCGACGGTTACGATCGACGACGACGAGGAGCCGATCGGTGACTCGTTCCGCGTCGAATCGATCGATGCACCAGCCACTGCGACGACGAACGAGACGATCGAGGTCTCCGCCGAGATTACAAACCCGACCGAGTTCGACGCCCAGCAGAACGTCGAACTCCGACTCGACGGCCAGGTCGTCGAACGACAAGTGCTGGAACTTGACGCCGAAGGGAGCCAGGACGTGACCTTCGAGGTCGACACGGTCGGTTATCCACCCGGCGATCGGATGATCGGCGTCTATACCGACGGCGACGGCGAACTCGCCGACCTCGAACTCGAGTTCCACACCGATCCGAGCGTGACGATCGTCGATGCGGACGACGAGACCGTGACTGCTGACGCCGCGATCCCCGAGGAGGGCTTCGTCGCGATCGAGGACAACGAAACGGTCGTCGGGACCAGCGAGCAACTCGATCCCGGCGAACACTCGAACGTCACCGTCGAGTTCGACGAGAACGTTACCGTCGACGACGACGATGAGTTGACTGCTGCGCTCTACGAGGGTGATCCCGAGGACGTCGACGCAGCCACACCGATCGAACACGAGGATGAGCCGGTCGAAACGACGTTTACGATCGAAGAGGTTGAAGCCGCCGAATCGGACGACGACTAATCGACCGATTCTTACCCGCCCCGTTCATACTGACTGCCGATGGACGCGCCGCTGTGGACCGACACTTATGCCCCGGAGCTGGCCGAGTTGCCACAGGACGACGCTCGTGAGTATCTGGAACGAGCCGTCGAGGAGCCGATCAACCTCGTCCTCCAGGGACCGCCCGGAAGCGGGAAGACGGCGGCGGCGCGCGCACTGGCTCGTCAAGCACACGAGGATCCGGACAACGATCTGATCGAGATCAACGTCGCCGACTTCTTTGGCCGAACCAAAACAGAGATCAAAAACGACCCTCGGTTCGCGTCGTTTCTGGTTGGCCGATCGTCGATGTCGAAACGGGATATGATCAACCGCGTGCTAAAGGAGTCGGCGAGCTATGCGCCCGTTTCGGGCGAGTACAAGACGATTCTGCTGGACAACGCCGAGGACATCCGTGAGGACTTCCAGCAGGCGCTGCGTCGCATTATGGAGCAACACCACCGGACGACGCAGTTTGTGATCGCGACTCGCCAGCCGACGAAGCTCATTCCGCCGATCCGATCGCGGTGTTTCCCCGTGTCCCTGCGTGCGCCTTCCAGCGAGGAGACCGTCGCCGTCCTCGAACGGATCGTCGAGGCCGAAGACGTCGACTACGACGCAGACGGTCTCGAGTTCGTCGCCGGCTACGCGAACGGCAACCTCCGACAGGCGATCTTAGCTGCCCAGACGACTGTCGAGGATGCGGGCGAACTGACGATGAACGCAGCCTACGAGACGATCGGCGAGGTCGGACTCGAGGACGAGGTCGAGGAGATGCTGGACGATGCCGAAGCAGGCGAGTTCACGGACGCGCGGAAGACGCTCGACGACCTGCTCGTCGATGAGGGACTCGACGGGGAGGAAGTGCTCGACGTCGTCCTCCGAATCGCCCGCAAGCGCTACCAGGGCGAGAAGCTGGCTCGCACCCACCGGCTGGCCGCGGATATCGAGTTCGAGATGCACGAGGGGACGAGCGATCGTATCCACATCTCGCACCTGCTCGCGGAACTGGGCCGGGACGCCGGGTGATCGACGTGGAGACGGCCGCTGCTGTCTCGGAAGGTGGCACCGTCGGCTGGAGCGATCGGCTCTGGACGGCGCTCGCGATGCAGCCGTTGTTCGCACTCGCAATCGGTGGCATCCCCGTTTTCGACGGCATCGGCTATCTCCCGTTTGCGATCGGATCGCTCGCGATCGCACTCCTCCTCGGTGAGGTCTTGCTCCGGCGATTCGGTTCCGTCGTAATCGATCCGCTCTGGGTCGGCGCGATCACCGCGCTGGTAATCGGCATGATCGCGATCGGCGTCCTCCACGTCGCAGGACAGCCCACCGATGGTAGCGTCTGGATTCTCGGACCGATCGCGGCACTCGTCGGGGTTGGGGTCGCCGTTCGGATGACGGCAGCCCGTCGGGACTGATCGTACGATGGTCTCGCAGCGATCTGTGTGCCTATTAGCGGCGGTCTGAGACCGAGTCACGGGGAGGTGTGACCCGAGGACGCTGCCTACTACTTGCTTGAGTGCGAGGTGCGTGTATGCCCACAGTTTGTGAGACGTACATCGAGAATCGATTCCGCGTCCAGCCTAACCACGCGAACAACAACAACACGCTCCATGGCGGGAACCTGATGAAGTGGTTAGACGAGGTGAGCGCCATGTCGGCGATGCGGTTTGCCGGCGAGACCTGCGTTACCGCCCGGGTGAACGAACTCGATTTCAAACGACCGATTCAGATCGGTGATATCGCCCTCGTCGAAGCCTACGTCTACGACGCGGGCCGGACGAGCGTCCACGTCGCTCTTCAGGCCTGGCGCGAAGAACCCCGCACCGGCGAAACCGAACGGACGACCGAATCCTCGTTTACGTTCGTTGCGATCGACGAGCAGAACAAGCCAAAGCCGGTTCCCGAGCTGACGATCGAGACCGAACGGGGCCAGGAGCTTCGAAAGCGAGCGATCGACAACGGGTTTTGACTCACTGTCTACCGCTCACCGCAGAACCAGTACGTGCCGCGTCAGCGATCGGTGCACCCGTCGCTCGAAGGCGGCTTCGATCTCCCAGCCGGCCTCGAGTGCGGCACTCGCCCACGACCGATCGGCGACGATGACTGCCCGATCGGCGACTCGCTGGGCTTCCGAGAGCGCACCGGAGACGAGATCCTCGAGGCGGTGGGTTTCGATCTTCGATTGGCGACCGTAGGGCGCGTCGAAGACAACGCCGTCGACGGCGTCGTCCGCGAGCGGGAGCCGGGTCCCGTCGCCCCGGCCGACGTGCCACGCGCCACGCTCGACGCCGACCGGAGATAACTCGTCACGGTCGAGGAAGTGAGACAGGTTCTCCCGGGCACCGCGGGCCATCTTGTACTGTGCGTCGGTGCCGATCACGTCCGCGCCGACCAGCCCCGCTTCCACGAGTACGCCGCCCGTCCCGCACATCGGATCCAGGATCGTCGCTCCAGGGCGAGCGTCCGCGATGTTGGCGATCGCTCGGGCGAGTAGCGGGTCCATGCTACCGGGCTGGAAGAAGGGTTTGTCCGTCGGCGATCGCGTACCGAAATCCCGGACGCTCTCGGCCGTGAGCCAGCCCAGCGCACAGACCGAGACGTGATCGCCCTCCGACTCGTCGCCCTCGGCAGGCGTCAGTAGGTCGCTCGTTGCGCCGGTTTGAGCGTTCTCCGGCCCCGGAAGCCGTCCTTCCGAAAACGCCGCCCGTAACACGTGATCCGGATCGTCGAGGTCGACGCCGAACCCGCGATCGACCAGCACCCCGCCGAGTTCGCGTTCTGTGCGCTCAGTGTCGATCCCGGTCGAGCCGTGGACGTCGGTCGCCCGGACGGCGATCGTCCCCTCGCGATCGATCGGGGCCGTTTCGAGCAGTGTGCGAGCGCTGTCCAGCGCGGCATCGGTCCGACCGAGGAGGTCACTCGCACGGTGTGTATAGGCGAGGCCCCGGATTCTGTCCGGGTTGACCGCGTTCGCAACGGCGAGGCCGGGCGCGATTCGGCGGACGTCAGCCCCGGCACTGCGGGCTTCCTGGGCCGCGAACGCGTCGTCCTCGCCGCCGAGTTCGAGGCAGTACACGCACGTTCGTCACCGCGGACAGCGTATCAGCCTACCGTTTTTGTTGACTCGACGGATGAGTTGGATACACCGATCGGCTATCGTTTCTCACCGACTGTGCCTCTCGTGACCGACGAATCGCTCCTGTCAGCCATCGAACCAGCGAAACTCAGGGCGATTCCGAATCAGTCGCTTGCAGTATAAAGCGGACATATCAGGTGGCGGTACTAACATTTATAAATCTTAAATACGTCTTTTTAAGCGACTTATGACGGACCCGAAGGACACCATAAACATCGAAAACGTGGTGGCGTCGACCGGTATCGGACAGGAACTCGATCTGCAGAGCGTCGCGATGGACCTCGAAGGGGCCGACTACGATCCCGAGCAGTTCCCAGGTCTCGTCTACCGTACGCAGAATCCAAAGTCCGCCGCACTAATTTTCCGCTCCGGGAAGATCGTCTGTACTGGTGCCAAGAGTACAGACGATGTCCACGAGAGCCTGCGTATCGTCTTCGACAAGTTGCGTGAACTACAGATTCAGGTCAACGAGGACCCCGAGATCGTCGTCCAGAACATCGTCACCTCGGCCGATCTGGGACGCAACCTCAACCTGAACGCGATCGCGATCGGGCTGGGCCTCGAAAACATCGAGTACGAGCCCGAACAGTTCCCAGGGCTCGTATACCGACTCGACGACCCCGAAGTCGTCGCACTGCTGTTTGGTTCTGGGAAACTCGTTATTACTGGCGGCAAAAAACCGGAAGACGCCGAACACGCTGTCGATAAGATCGTCTCCCGGCTCGAAGATCTCGGGCTTCTCGAGTAACACCGGCTCCGTAGCCACTACGGCGATCGGTTGTCTCGAGTCGGCTTCTACTGGTCCCAGCGATCGTCCGTCTGTGAGTGACGGCTCTTTCGTGAACCACCCACCTCACCACACCGCAGCGGCCCGATCGAACTGCCGTTGCACCCACTAACGCGGCCACGAACCGTTTTCAGTCACTGAACGATCAGTCGTCGGTATGAACGTTCGATCGCAGTTACTGTGACAACGGTTTTCGCTCTCGGTATATTCGGATTACAATCGCTTCTGCCGGATTCTGAACCGTTCAACACCGTATAATCAATCGATATTGGCCGAAACTGGCCCTGATCGTCGAAACGAGCAACCGCGTTTATTCGGGTCGGTCGCGCTGAGTCTCAGTAACTCATGACGATCCATTCCGATGGAACGCAACGTGACTCGAACCGGCCGACGACCGCGCGTGACGGCCCTGTTCGCCTGCGATCGATCTCGCGAGACGAGATCCAGCACGTGCTGGACAACGATCGGCGACGTGCGGTCGTTCGGTGCCTGCTCGAAACGGATGAGCCGGTCATGGTGCGGACGCTGGTCGCCCAACTCGCCGACACGGAGAACGACACAACGGTCGTAACGACGGTGCTGGAACTCCGCCAGCGTATCCACGTCTCACTCCGTCAGACACACCTCCCGCTACTCGAATCACTCGGCGTCATAACGTACGACCGAGCGTGTGGCATCGTCTCGCCGGGCGCGAACCTCGACGCGATCGAAGCCGTTCTGCAGCGGACGTCTCGTCCTGGTCCGCTCAGTGCCTGATTCGACACCGATCGCACACTGCGCTTTGCCAGGCAGTCTGTCCGACACCGATGTCGTCCCGCGATCGGGAGACGCGTGTCGCACGCTTTCGGGAAGTAGGCTCAATCTCTCGGGAAGCGGTTCCGATCTCTCTAAGAAGTGATCCAGTCTCTCCGGGAAATGGTTCCAATCTCTCTGGGCAGAGTTCTGACCGACAAAACCGAACGCCGTCTTTTATTCGACCAATCGCTCGATTTCGGTGACGAGGATTCCGCTCGCGCCTGCTTGCTTCACGCTGGTGATCGTCTCGAAAACGTCGCGTTCGTCGACGACGGCGTGGACGGCGACCTTCTCTTCGCCTCCGTTTGCGACGTCCATAATCGTCGGCCCGCCCAGGCCTGGGATGACGTCTCGAACGTCGTCGAGTTGCTCCTGAGGAACGTTCATCATCAGGTACCGTTTTCCTTCGGCGTGTTTCACCGAGGAGAGTGCGGTCCGGACCTCCTCGACTTTTGGCTCCTCGATGACGTCTTCGCGGGCGAACAGCCGAACGGAACTCGCGAGGACCTCCTCGACCACCGCGAGTCGGTTCATCTTCAGCGTCGTTCCCGTGCTCGTAATGTCGACGATCGCGTCGGCCATCTCGACGTGAGGGGTTAGCTCCGTCGCGCCCGAAACCTCGACGATGTCGGGCTCGACACCAGTGTCGGCGAAGAATTCCTGGGTGATGTTCGGGAACTCGGTGGCGACGGTTTTGCCTGCCAGATCCTCGACGCTGTCGATCGCGCCGTCTTCCGGCGCGGCGAGTACGAGGCGGCAGCGACCGAACTCGAGGTCGAGCAGTTCGGCGACGGTGTCGACGCGAGCCTCTTTGACCTGATCGTAGCCGGTGATCCCCATGTCGGCGGCTCCGTCGGCGACGTATTCCGGAATGTCTGCTGCGCGGGCAAAGAGGACGGAGACGTCAGGATCGACCGTATCGGCGTACAGTTTCCGGTCGGCTCCGTTCTCGAGGTGCAGTCCCGCCCGTTCTAAGAGATCGATCGTCGGCTCGTGCAGGCGGCCCTTGTTGGGAACGGCGATTCGCATTTGCCGACCGTTCGTGGCGGTGCGGGAACTGTCTTTCCATACCGGCTCGTCACCCCGTCTGGTCGCCGACTTCCAGCCGCGTCTTTATGTTCTCCAGGGTCGTCCGGAGTTCGCGTTCGTTGTAGCGTCGCACGAACGGTTCGGCGACTTTCCCGAGCACCGAGTCCGGCAGATCGTAGCTCGCGTTGTACGTGAGTTCCGTCCCGTCGTCGACCCGATCGAATTCGAGTCTGAGCTCTCCCTCAAGGTCACCCGACATCTCGAAGACCATCAGCTCGTTTTCTTCGTGGGTCGTCTCGACGAGTTCACCGTCCAGCCCGATGCCGGCCATCCGAAACGTGTGTTCGAGCTGCTTGCCCCCGTTTTCTATGGGCTCGACGTTCCGAACCTCGGCCAGACTCGGTGTCACTTCGACGTGGTTCTGTGGGTCGTCCATGTACGCAAAGACGTCCTCGACCGGTGCATCGATCTGGAGGGTTTCGTCGATAGAAACCATACGCCATCGTCACCCCCTGCCCTCAAAATCGATCATCCTGACCAGTTTGGGACGTCGGTGCCGATACCGCCCGCCACGGCTGGCGAGGACGTGCCGACACCGATCACACCGAAATCTCTGCACGCCGCAGTAGCTGTGCGTTGATCGCGACGATCACGGTGCTCGCCGACATGAGAACTGCCCCGATCGCTGGTGAGAGCAGGACACCGATCGGTGCGAGCACGCCGGCGGCAAGCGGCAGGGCAAACACGTTGTAGCCGGCCGCCCAGACGATGTTCTCTTGCATTTTCCGGTAGCTCTTCGCGCTCAACCGGACGAGGCTGGCGACGTCTCGCGGATCGTTCTCGACCAGCACCACGTCTGCGGACTCGACGGCGACGTCGGTGCCCGAGCCGATCGCGATCCCGACGTCCGACCGAGTGAGAGCGGGTGCGTCGTTGACACCATCGCCAACCATCGCAACGAGGTTCCCCTGCTCCTGTAACTCGACGATCTTTTTGTCTTTATCCTCGGGCAACACCTCCGCGAAGACGGTGTCGATGTCGAGTTCGTCGGCGACGGCGTGGGCAACGTCAGCATCGTCACCGGTCAACATCGCGACCTCGATGCTCCGGTCGTGAAGCGTGTCGATCGCCGTATAACTCTCCTCGCGAATCACGTCGGCGAGCGCGACCGCCCCGACGATCTGCTGATCCTGAAGCACGTAGACGACGCCCTCACCACGCTCGCCAGCGCGGCTGGCGAACCGCTCGAGTTCCGGGCCAGGGTCGACGTCGAACTCCCGGAGGAGATTCGGTCCTCCGACGGCAACGCTGTGGCCGTCCCGGCTGTTCGGTTCGCTGTTCGTCCCGCCCATGCCGGGTGCCGTCGCCGGCACGGCCTCCCGCTCGATCGTCGCACGGACACCGCGGCCTTCGAGCGCCTCGAAGCTGTGGACGTCGGGTACGGCAAGCTCGCGATCGGCGGCCGCCTCGCGAATCGCCTGGGCGATCATGTGTTCGGAGTCGCCTTCGGCGGCGGCTGCGAGGCTCAGGACGTTGTCGTCGGTCCAGTTCTCGACGGCCTGGACCTCGACGACGCCCTGTTCGCCCTCCGTCAGCGTGCCCGTCTTGTCGAAGACGACGGTATCCAGTTCGCGGGCTTGCTCCATCGCGATCCGATCGCGGACGAGCATCCCGTTCTGGGCGGCCATCGAGGTGTTGATCGCGACGACGAGCGGGACGGCCAGTCCGAGCGCGTGTGGACAGGCGATGACGAGGACGGTAACGACGCGCTCGACGACCGGGAGCCCGAAGCCGACGGCGGCAGTCCAGGCGACCGCAGTGACTGCCGCGACGCCCAGCGCCGCGTAGAAGAGCCAGCCCGCGGCCCGGTCGGCGAGTACCTGGGTCCGCGATCGGCTCTCTTGGGCCTCCTCGACGAGCCGCATGATTCCCGAGAGCGTCGTCTCCTCGCCGGTCGCCCCAACGCGAACGCGTAGGCTCCCATCACGGTTGGTCGTGCCGCCGATCACCTCATCGCCGGGTTCCTTTTTCACTGGCTTCGACTCGCCGGTGATCATCGCCTCGGTGACGTTCGACTCGCCCTCTTCGACGACCCCGTCGGCGGGGACGTTCGATCCGGGACGAACGAGAACGAGGTCGTCCTCTTGGAGTTCGTCGACAGGAACCGACTCGGTCTCCCCCGCTTCTGTGATCCGCTCGGCCTCGTCGGGCATCAGTTCGGCGAGTTCGTCGAGTGCGCCCGATGCTCGGCGAACGCTGCGCATCTCGATCCAGTGGCCAAGCAGGAAGATGACGATCAGCGTCACGAGTTCCCAAAAGAACGGGTCGCCGATGTCGAACAGGACCGCGGCGAGGCTGTAGACGAACGCGACGGTGATCGCAAGCGAGATCAGTAACATCATCCCCGGCTCGCGGTTTCGGGCTTCGACTGCTCCCATCCGGAGGAACGGCACCCCGCCGTAGGCGAAGACGACCACGCCGAGAGCGGGCGCGACGAACTCGCTCCCCGGGACCGCGACCGCGGTGTAGCCAAACCACTCCTGGAGCATCGGGCTGTAGTACAAGACAGGCACGGAGAGGACGAGACAGACGAAAAACCGCTTTTTGAACAGTTCTTCGTGGTCCGAGTGGTCGACGTGTGCGCCGTGTTCGTGATCGTCCGCCGCGTGATCCGCGTGAGTTTCTTCGTGATCGGGGGGTTCGTCTCGGCGCTCCTCGCGTTGCTCGGGCGGTTTCTCACCCGGACCAGAGATATCCTGATAACAGTTACAGATGCGGCAACACGAGCAGTAGCTGTCAGTCGGCTTCTCGCTCCGATCGGCGCTTGGCTCGGTCCCACCGCCGTCACCGTGATCGTGCGTCGGGTCGGCCATCGAGTGCTTATCCGCGGCGCAGCGACGTAATTATCACACCTGTTTCTCGTGGTGACACGACCGCCAGCAATGATCGCGGCTGGCGACAGATTCCTCGGGAGGCGGCGTGAAGCGAAACAGAAAGGGGACTGCCCGACGTATTTTTACAGACGAGCCGTGGATCGAACGAGACTTGACGCCGTAGTCGCCGTGTTGCTAACCGTGATCGTTGCCATCGGTGCCACCGCAGCCTGGCAGCAGTACCGCCAGCTGCAGGCCCACGGCGACATGATGGGACACTCCATGGGACACGGACTCCATCCGAGCTGGTATCTACTCGGCTCCGTGGTCCTCGCGGGTGCCGTCGCAGTCATCTACTGGATCGTTCGCGATCAAATGGAGACGGACGCGGGACGACGAGCCCGCGATCGATCGCCAGCGGCCGACCCGGAAACGCACGACAGCAGTTCTCCATCGACAACTGGCGCCGAGTCGACACCGACAACTGGTGCCGAGTCGACACCTCAGCCCGACTCGGCGATCGATCCGTCACCGGAACCGGCCCCGCAACTGCTTTCGGTACTCCCGGCGGACGAACGCCGGATCCTCGAACCGATCGTCGAGTCACCCGGACTCACGCAGATCGCTCTTCGCGATCGGGCAGACTTCTCCAAGAGCAAGGTTAGTCAGACCGTTACCGACCTCGAGAAACGCGGACTGCTCTATCGCGAACCACAGGGGCGCACGTATCGCATCTATCCGAGCGACGATCTCGAAAAGCGGTAGCCGGTGTTCTCGCTTGGCTGCCGATGGATCGATGTGGACCTGCCACGATCGACGCGTACGAACGCTCTCGTCACTGAGAAACGCTGAGCGGGCTCTATAAACGTTCTCGAACGCTCTCGTCACTGAGTTCTCACCCACACCGATATTCTTCATCCGGCTCTACCACTACCTGAGGGAAACACAATGACACTACGACCACTCCAGATCGGGATCGTGACAGTCGTCGCTATCGGACTACTCGGTGGCGCGGCGATCGTGGGCGCGGACGACGGCACCACCGATGGCGACATGATTGAGTGGATGAACGGGATGACCGATCACGTCCCTGGCGAGCACCACGCCGGCGACCACGCACACGGTGACCACCACGCCAGCGACCACGCTCACGGTGACCACCACGGCGGCGATCACACACCCGGTGACCACCACGACAGCGACCACGCACACGGTGACCACCACGACAGCGACCACGCACACGGTGACCACCACGACAGCGACCAC
>LFCJ01000375.1_pt1 | contig 27062 bp, 30 predicted proteins | sample 643141 | NCBI WGS metagenome assembly LFCJ01 (sample SAMN03766243, study PRJNA286221) | soda lake metagenome | biome: soda lake; feature: Kulunda steppe; material: water; isolation source: sample B1-Br-g2 brine of Lake Bitter-1 | place: Russia: Kulunda steppe | collected 2010-07
GCTCGGACGACGACACGGTGCGGGCGCTGGATGCTGAGACGGGCGAGGAGATATGGGAATTCGACGGACACTCGGACAGAGTGTGGTCGGTCGCGCCGTCGCCGGATGGTGATATCGTCTACTCCGGCTCGAGCGACGACACGGTGCGGGCGCTGGATGCTGAGACGGGCGAGGAGATATGGGAATTCGACGGACACTCGGTCACGGTGTTCTCGGTTGCGCCGTCGCCGGATGGTGATATCGTCTACTCCGGCTCACTCGATAGCACGGTGCGGGCGCTGGATGCTGAGACGGGCGAGGAGATTTGGGAGTTTGACGGACACTCGGACTTCGTGCGGTCGGTCGCGCCGTCGCCGGATGGTGATATCGTCTACTCCGGCTCGAGCGACAGCACGGTGCGGGCGCTGGATGCTGAGACGGGCGAGGAGATATGGGAGTCGACAGCCCACTCGCACACGTTGCAGTCGGTCGCGCCGTCGCCGGATGGTAAGTTCGTCTACTCCGGCTCGGACGACGACACGGTGCGGGCGCTGGATGCTGAGACGGGCGAGGAGATATGGGAATTCGACGGACACTCGGACGACGTGCAATCGGTCGCGGCAACTGGGTCGTCCGACCAGCCGGGCGCGCTTACCGCCCAAGTAACCGATCAACAGGGCGACCCAGTTAATCAATCGACTGTCGAGGTATGGCGGGCGGACGAGGATCAGATCGCCGAGGAGCTCGAGGTACAAGAGGACGAGCTCGAGGAGACGGCTAACGAGTTACTCGAGGAGGCTCGGGATCCGGTCCCGGACGCGTTCGACGAGATCGACGACGTCCTCGACGACGACGCGGCGCTCGGCGACGTCGACGGAGAGGTCGCGCTCGTCCACGAGGCGTCGGATTGGGACGTCTCGGGATACGAGACACGGGCTGGCACGATCTCGCGTGATCTGTACCCTGACCTCGGCGCTCCGAGCACCGTACACGATAGCGACGAGCGGCTCGTCGTCTCGGTATGGGACGTCGGCGAGTCGAGCATTTTCGAGGATAGCGTCGACGACTCGATAACCGGCGCTCAGACTGTCGACGACGAGCGCGAGATCGTTATCGAGCAAATACACGGCGAGTCCTCGATCGGCGATCGGACGCTCGAGACTCGCGAGTTTGCGGACGTCAGCTCGGCGACAGCGAACCAAGGCACAAAGACGCATTACGCGACCTCGACGGACCTCCCGGCTGGCTTTTACTCGATTAAGCTCGAGGGATCGCCAGAGACGACGACGTATCACTCGGTCGGAGATCCGGACGAGATCGCCTCGCTGATCGAGGACGATCTCCGCGACTCCGCGGATCAGTTTACCTCGCGAGCGGACGAGGTCCGTGATCGTCTCGACGGCGGCATTTTCGAGAGGGATCGAGTCACGACGAACGAGACGGGACACTTTGAGTCGGACGTCGGCGACGGAGTCGTCGCTATGCAGGCGTACAAGTCGCCAGCGCCAGAGCTCGACGGTCTCGATCTCGAGGACCTCTCGATGGGAGACCTCCGAGAGATACACCAAGAGTCCGAGTATACCGGCGCTATGTACTACTCGCCGACTCCGACACAAGTCGATACGCGTGATCTCGACGAGGACGAGACTGTCGAGGTCGACGTGATCCGGGCGAGCGGGACTCCGTTTGGCGACCTCGATCTCGAGGAGCTGATCGAGGGCGATCTGATCGATTACATCGAGAATCAGACGGACACGTTCGCGGATATGAATATCACGGGCGACGTCGAGGAACTCGAGGAGACTCGCGACACACTCCTCGAGATCGTCGAGGACAGAGAGGACAGCGAGGAGCGCGTCCTCGATCTCCTCGAGGAGTACGAGGATCTCGACGACCTCCGGGACGATAACGATGACCTCGAGGATCAGATCGAGGCGCTAAAAATCACGATCGACGACCTCGAAAGCGCGTTCGACGAGATCGGCGACGGCTCGATCGACGACGGATACCTCGATATGACGCTCTCGACGGGCGGGCTCCTCGACGGAGCCTCGCTCGACGAGGATAACGTCGAGGTCCTCGTACACTGGCAGGATGGGACGACGGAGTCGATCCCGAGCGATTACTGGCGCGTCTCGAGCTCGGCGACCTCGGGCGACTCGGTCGTTATCGAGGACTATCCGGTCCCGGAGGATCGAGCACACGCTAACGTCGAGATCGTCGCGGACGACGACGGCGATCTCCTCCGAGGCGGCGGACAATTCGACAACCCGGCGTTTGACGGAGATCACGTCGAGTTTACGTCGCTGACGGCGTCGACGCTGACTCCCGGACCGTCGGAGACCGTCTCGCTAACTCCTCGACTCGAGGAGGACAGCGCTGGCGATCTGACTAACGCGACTGTCCGGACGCCGGACGGCACGGTCGAGGAGGCCGACGTCGACGACGGGACGGTCCGCTTTGAGACGGACGGAGAGGGATCTCACGCTGTCACACTCGAGTATGAGTCGGACGGTTCGACGTGGGTAAAGTCGACGCGTATCGACGCTCGAGAGTCGGGGATCGACAGTCCGCCAGCTATCCACGAGCAAAACGACGACGGACAGTATGCACTCGCTCAAGGCGTCGAGGACGCCGAGGTCGAGGAGGAGGCCGCTGGCACATACACGCGTATGACAGCGATTATCGGCGCTGGCGAGAGTCCTCCGTCGGTGGTCCATTACCATCCGGATCTGTCCTCGAGCAACGAGCGCGTACAAGTGCAGGTTAAGAGCGGCGAGTATCAGGAGTCGATCGATCAGCGCGTCTCGACAGCAATACACGTCCCGCTGTCGGACGACGCTCTCGTATGGGCTGGCGGGACGCCGATCGACACGGACGGCTCGACGGCTGGCGAGATCCAAGAGACCGACGGGAGTAAAGACGTGATCCGAACAATGACAGACGAGAGCGGCGAGACGCATATCCGAGTTGTGCAAGATCCCGGATGGATCGATCGCGTAAACCACTGGTCCGGATCGATCTTTGCGTCGAGCGCTCCGCTGGCTCCGACGCTATTCTCGGCGCTCGCGGAGTTGCTGATTCAACTGTTGCATATCCTCGAGCTCCCGATCGCTGACGTAACGACGTCGACGTCCTCGACGATGGTCGCGGGAGACGGCGGCGTCTCGGGGGTGGTAGCATGAGCTCCGATCGAGACGGGCTGTCGCGGCGATCTGTTATCGCTGGCGCGGGAGCTGGCCTCCTAACACTCGTCGGACCGGCGTCGGCGTCGACGTCGATCTCGAGCGACTCGGTCAGCGACACACTAACCGAGGCGGCGATCGAGGCGGCGGCTGATCCTCGACGACGAGCGGACGAGCTCGGGACACTGGCGGACTCGCGTGGCGATCCGACGTGGGTTGTCGAGTATGGCGAGGACGATCTCGAGAGCCTCGAGGAGTGGGCGGATCACGACGATCGCGAGATCCTCGAGGTACACGAGCCGAGCCGGACCGCTGTCGTCCGGGCGACGACGTCGGAGATCGGCGCGGGGCTTTTGGACCGACTCCTCGATCGCGGACTCGCCTCGAGGGGATACGTCGAGACGATCGACGCTAATCCGATCCTCGAGCTGGCGGAGCCGATCGAGAGCCTCGAGGACGACAGCGTATGGGGAGACATCGAGCCGACCCAACGGATTCGAGATCGCGTTATGGGCGCGGAGGTCCCGGTCGCTGACGGTCTCGCGTTCGACGACGTCGAGACGGCTACAATGGCGGACGTCGCCGCGGCGGTTAACGCGGAGGACCTCGACGCCGAGCCGACGATCGCTGTCGTCGACAGCGGAGTTAACGTCGCTGGCGGCGCTGTCTTTGGCTACGACGCCGAGGACGAGGACGACGAGCTCGACGAGGGAGCAAGCGGGACGCGAGTCCTCGAGTCCTCCCGTAACATCATAACGGACGAGACAGTCGAGGATCACGGCTTGCAGGCGATCGAGGACGCTAATGGTCACGGGACTTTTGTCGCGGCTCAGATCGCTGGCAATCCATCGAGCGAGGAGCACCGAGGCATACTCCCGGAGGCTCGGATCCTCGGGATCAAGGCACTCGGAGACGACGGGACGGGATCGACGGCGGATATAGCGTCGGCGATCAGATACGCGGCTGACGAGGGAGTCGACGCGATCGTCCTCTCGCTCGGATCGCCGGCTTACGCTCACGAGCTCGATCGAGCGCTCGAGTATGCCGCCGGAGCCGGAGCGATCCCGGTCGCTGCAGTCGGTAACGATCGAGCCGCGACGCGCTGGCTCGCGGCTCCGAGCTCGTCGGAGCGCGCGATCTCCGTCGCCTCGGTTACGGTCGACGGCGACTCGAGTTATTATAGCAACGTTGGACCACATCCGGGATCGACCGATCTCTCGGGAGGCGAGACGAGAGACGCCGAGGTCGACGTCGCGGCTCCCGGTCACTCGATCGAGACGACGGTCCCGACTCGAGGCTCGTCGACGGAGACTCGCGAGCTGTCCGGGACGAGTATGGCGGCTCCGGTCGTCGCGGCGATCGTCGCCGCGCTCGACGAGGACGATCCGGACGAGGTCCGAGAGACACTCCGGGACGCTGCGGAGCCGATCGAGCAAGCGGCGGAGGCGGAGGTCGGAGCCGGTCTCGTCGACGCCGAGCGCGCACTCGCTGGCGGCGAGAGCGACGAGGATCAGTCCGACGCTATGAGTGAGGACGCCGAGGTCCGAGACGAGGCGTATCGGATCGAGAGCGACGCTCGAGGCCGGACTCTCTTGGGGTGGTTGTAATGGCTGTCTCTCGACGAGAGATCCTCGCGAGCCTCGGGGCTATTGGAGCCTCGATCGCGACCGTCGGGACCGCGACAGCGGAGATCGACTCCGACGTCGTCCCGGATCACGTCTCGATTACGTACGACGAGGAGCGTCTCGAGCGCTTTCAGCCGCGGTTAAGGCTCTCGGCTGCAGCCGACGAAAAGCTAAACGCTATGTACGGATACGTCGCCGAGAGTCCCGAATGGGATTACGACGTCCTCGCGTATTGGGCACGCTACTCGATACAAGAGGGCTGGTTTATCTTTGATTCCCATCAGTACGATCACGAGCCGTCGTACGTGTTTGTCGACTCCGACGGCGACGACGAGCCGGAGGATCTCGAGATCGTCGTCTATACTGGCTACCACCATTATAGCGCCTCGTGGCGACCGGAGTCGGAGGACCTCTCCTCGAGCCGCCAGTCGGACGAGGAGACACACGTAACGCTCGACGTTATCGATCCGTGGCACCATTACCGACGTGGCGACGCTGGCTCCGGGAGTCTCCCTCCGCTTAGGGATTGGACGTCGGCACGGTCGGAGTGGGAGGAGTATGGATTTTACGACGGGACCTCGAGGGAGGCCGTCGACGTCCCGTATAGTATGCTCGACCGCGACAGTTGGTGGGCTGACGGGACGACGGACGCTCGGATCGGCTCGCTCTGGCTCTGGCTCGGACTGGCTCCGGACGACCGCGACGAGCTCGATCTCGACGGCTAACGGGCTCCTGGAGCATAACGCGAGGTTATACAGATGAGACAAATACTGATCCGACGAGAGTCCGGAGGGATCCCTCCGCCTCGAGTCGGGCGACGTGATCCCGACGTATCGACTATCGACTAACCGACTTACTTACACGCTTATCATGAAACAAAGCACCAAGAGAGTACTCTCCGGACTACTCGTCGTCGCGCTGTTTGCGACGGCTGTTAGTATCGGAGCTATGGCCGCACCGACTATTACAGACGACTCCGACCTCGAGGACGAGGATCTCGTATATGTGGATCCATCTGGCGACGCGTACGAGTCGCTCGTCTTTGAGTTTGACACCGCGGATCCCGTCGACCTAACCGTCGACGATAACGAGACCGAGCTCCTCGCGCTCGAGGGTCTCGACGACGAGGACGACGCTGTCTCCGTCGACGAGGACGAGTACACTGTCCATATCGATCACTACGACCTCGCTAACGAGGAGGACCGTAACGTCTCCGAGACGTACGACGTCGACGTCGAGATCACCGACGGAGCGGAGGACAAAACGATCACGATGGACCTCGTTATGATCTCGAGCTCGGATCAGTCGACGGTAATGATCTCTGACGAGATCGACGAGGCCGACGGACTCGATCTCTCGATCGAGGACGCCTCGGACGGTCTTTTCGGATTGTTCGCTGAAGAATTTGATACCTTCGAGTCCTCGAATAATCACGGACACGGAGCCGACGATTACAACTCGACGACTTACAAATTCGACGGCGACACTGCAGACGCGTACGACGCTGCAGCCGAGGACGTCGACGAGGGAGATCCCGTTATCGGTATGACGGTATTTGTGCAAGATCAATGGGTCCCGGTTTACGCTGACGAGAGCGGCGACTATCACGGCGATAACGACTCGTACGCTGTCTATGACACGGACGAGTCCGAGCTCGAGGTATACTTTGGTGAGGACCGCGAGGACGCTCTCTCCTCGGACGTAACGGTCGTTAACAACGATCTGTTCGACGAGACGAGCCTCCGATCTGCAGCCGACGCGTTCGGCTGGACGACGACACTCGATCTCTGGATCCTCGGCTAACCTCGAGATCCCATTTCAGCGTTTGCCCGTCGTGGCTGTCGCCGGTTCGACTCCGGCAGCGGGAATTATGCCATATAGCAACTCCCTCGAGTGGTTAGAAAAGCAGGTTATGCGGCTCCTCGGAGCCGGGACGCCGATCGAGCAAATGGTCGCGGCGCTCGTCCTCGGCGTCGCGATAATCGCCTCGGGATCGATCTCGCTTGGGTTTACGCTCTTGCTCCTCCCGATCCCGATTTTAATGTTTTTCGTCGGGGCGCTCCGGTTAGTCCCGGCGATCGACGGCATTTACCCACTGTGAGGTTATCCATGCAAAGCACACAAGAGGACGAGAGCGGACGCTCGTGGCGTTTGATCGTCGCGGGCGCTGTATTACTCGCGATAGGGATCGTCTCCCTCTCGCTGACGACTGGCGTCGGTCTCGCGACGATCTCGGACGGGGGCGACGAGCCGTACACGGTCGACGCCGGACACGAGCTCGTCGAGGACGAGTCGATCTCGGCGTACGAGTCGGACGGATCCGTCTCCGGAGAGGTCGATAGCCTCGACGCGACGGTCTCCTATGCCGATAATCGAGACGCCGTCGACGTCGACGATTTCACTCCGGTAAACTCCCTACACGAGTTTATCCGGATCGAGTATCACGAGGACATATCTCGCGAGCTTAGGATATGGATCCCGGCGGAGTATGCAACGCCATACCCGAGAGACAGCGTCGACGCTGTCAACTCGGATAAAACGGCCTCGTACGACTCCGTCCGAGGCGGCTCCTATCTGCAGGTGACTGTCGAGGTCGACGGAGAGTCGGACATTGTGCTCCCGGTACATCGACACTCGTCGACGACTTACTCGATTATACAGTCGTATAACGATCGATGGGACTCGCTGACGGGAGACGATCGCGAGTGGGCTTATCTCGACGCTCACGACCTCGAGGACGAGCACTCCGTCGAGATCGACGCTGATCCCGACGAGATCGTTTTACAGTACGACGAGACGCCGGAGGATCCGGACGAGACATGGGTAAATCTCCCTCGAGATCCGGACGGATCGACGAGCGGAGTATACTGGTATAGTCCGGACAGCGAGGAGACTGTGTATGTCGTCTCTCAAGGAGAGGGCGTCGATATACGGTACATGGCGGAGGACGGAGGACTAAGGGAGACAGCCGAGGGTTACGCTAACGAGGCGCGGCAATATCCCGACCGGATCCGAGATCGTCTCGAGGACGGTCTCGGCGGACTATTCTAACCAACAGCGAAACACGGAGCTAAGAAAACTATGCCAAGACTTACACCGTCGATCGAGGTCCGGCCTCTCGCCGGAGCACTGTGGTACGGTATTGCAATTGTGATTATCGTCGGACTCCTCGTCTCGACGACAGCGGGCGGGGCGGCTATATGGGTCGGCTTTTGGCTGATCGTCGCGCTGATCCTATACATCGTCCTCTCTCGAGTATGGAGGCGTATGGCATGACGGGATGGGTTTTAGGACTGATCGTTATCGTCGTCGCCGGTACGTTTGTGTGGGCGGAGCTCCGTCCGCAACGAGCCGAGCGGACGTACGGCGCGATCGAGGGAGGTCGCAAAATCGCGGCTGGCGTCTTTTTAGTGATCTTCGCGATCACGGCGATCCAAAGTGGGCGCTGGTTTTTGATCGCCGCGGCGCTCGTGGCGATCTTCGCAACGGCGCTGTATTTCGCCGTCGAGAGACCACATACACGGGCGACGCGGAGGTTTAGCTAATGGATCTCCCGCAACGGATCGACGACAAGAGGGCGCGAGCGTTTACGCTCCTCTCGAGTGAGACCGTCCCGGCTGACGTCCGCGAGGAGCAACGAGAGCGGGCGATCCGAGTGATCGAGCTTACCGAAAAACTGTCGTCGCCGACGGCTTTCGAGGCGCACTTAGCGAGCTCGATCTCGGCGGCGTATCGAGAGGCGGAGCGAGGCGATCGCGACGAGCCGCGGTGTACGTGTGGCTCTCCTAACTGTCCGATCTTACAGGGAGAGGTCCCGAGCGAGCTCCGGACTCGAGGGCTCCGCGAGACGGACACGTATCGCGACGCTACTCAATTTATGATGGATCACGCTGGCGATCCGATCGCTATCGCCGAGGCACTCGACGAGTGGCACTCACTACGCGCGGAGCTATACTCCGAGATCGAGCTCCTACACGGCGCGCTGCAGGCGGGACGAGAGGATCGTCGACGCTCACTCGGTACGACGTCCTCCTCGGAGGAGAGCAAAGCGACGGCTGACGACTAACAATGTCCACGGAAAACCAACACAACAGACGGAGCGCTCACGAATACCGGGAGCACCAAGAGCTAACGGACCGGCGTCGGCATCTACAGACGGCGGCGACGACGGCTGTCGAGCAAGGGCACGAGGCGGCGTCGAAAGGCGACCTCGAGGAGCTGGCGTCGATTATCGACGACGCGATCGTCCCGATCCTCGGCCTCGAGTCTTGGGACGTCCCATTTTACGACGCTCGGTGTGCGGAGATCGATCAGCCGTTTAACGCCGAGGACGTCCGATCAGCGGTCGTTTACGGAGCTCTCGACCTCGTCGATCAGACTCCTCCGGACTTTATCCGCTCTGTGTTCCGGAGCCTCGAGAGCTGTCTGATCGCCGACGGCTACCTGCAGGGGACGATCGAGACGGAGCAACCCGTTACGGGCTATCAGACACAGCTCGGGATCCGACACTTACGAGCGACCTCGAGGAGCGGCGGGACGCTTTCGATTAACGAGCCGGGCGACGAGATCGGGACGATATTATTTGCTGGTGGCAAGGGAGCCGGTAAGTCGACAGGGCTCGGGACGCTCGTCGAGGACCGGATCGCTCACGGACACAAGATAATCGACGTCCTCGACTTTCACAAAGCGGAAAACGCGACCTACGACATTGAGAGCCGGGACGAGGACCTCCGGGAGATCCGCGAGGAGATGGGTCTCGACGTCGGTTTCGAGGAGTACGATCCGCCGGACCTCGAGATATACGCTCCGCTGACGAAAGACCTCGAGGCGGCTCGCGTCCCGTTCCGCGTCGACGAGGACGGGGAGATCGTCGAGCCAGTCGTCCGTCCGTTCACGATCCCGGCCTCCGAGCTCTCGTACGAGGCGCTCTGTATGGTCCTTCCACACATAACAAAAACGCACATGAATTACCTCGGATCCGCGTACCAAATGCTCGACTCGAGCGGTCGGGACTGGACTCTCGAGGATATGGCGGACGCGGTCCGGTTTCGGACTAACGCCTCGGCGACGATCGCCGACAAGATCGAGCGCTCGCTCCGGACGACACAAAACAAGTCGTTCATTCGGGACAAGAAGTGTAAGCACCGGCTCGACTGGCGAGAGTTAATGGCTGATAACGGGACGATCACGGCCTTTACTGTCCATATGTGCGGTCAGACTCTCGATAAAAAGATGGTCCTCTCGTACCTCGTCGACAAGATCGCCGACGTCCGGGACGACTTACTGATCGAGGCTGTCCTCGCGGACTATCCGCCGGTCTCGTGTGTGTTCCGGGAGTTTCACAAAGTCGCTCCTAACTCACTCTCACCTCAAGAGCCAGTCGCCGAGCTCGAGCGGTATATGATCTCGTCAGCGAGGGATATTTTCGCTATGGCGCGACACCAGTCGATCGAGGTTATCGCCGACACACAGCAATTTCGACAGCAATTATCGAGGGACGTCAGCGGTCTATTCGACGAGATTTACGCGTTTCAAGGACAGAAACCGGACGTCCGTAAAATCTTCAATACTCGAGTCGGGAGCGAGGCGTCGGACGTCGCCGAGCGCGTCAGCCAGTACGATACGGGCGAGTGTGCTCACGTCAGCAAAGACGGTTATAAGCTCCCGATCGAGTTTGCACCGCCTCGATTCCATCACCTCGACGCCTCGAGGGACGGATCCGGTCTCGGCTTCCGAACTCGAGAGATCGAGGACGAGGAGCTCCGTAAAGTCTCCGAGGCGACGAGTTGGTCGGCGGAGATCCCGGACCGGCTACATTTCGACCTCGAGGTCGAGGATACGGCGGTCGAGACCTTCCTTAAGAGTAAGCTCGAGCACACTGGCGACGCTGGCGATCACGTCTTTACCTCGTCCGTAACGGCGGTTTATCTCGAGTGGTGTGACGAGGAGGGAGTCGAGCCGCTCGGAGCGACGGAGACGGAGACGCATAACAAGCTACACGCAAAGCTCAAAGAGGTATACGAGATCGACGGCGACGAGGTCGACTGTCAGCCGGTTCACCCGGAAAATGGGATGCAAAAACCGGCTCGGAGAGGCTTCCGGTTTGATTACAGATCGCTCTCGGATCGAGAGCGGAGACATATCCCGGAGAGGCACTAATACAATGGATAAAAGTAACAGACAGCGCGGAGATACAACGGGACAGTCCATATCTCATATGACCCATACACGCGAGGGTCCTACGATACGCGCGCTATTGGTCCCGGCGGCGCGGATCGGGCGGCGCGGCGCGGGCGGCGGGCGCGGCGATCGACCTCCGCCTCGAGCTCTCTTTTTCGACTGCCTCTTGTGAGTCTCACAAGAGAAAAGCGGGCGGATCGAGCGAGCAAAAATCGGCACCTGGTGGATAACTGGGACGCATTTTCAGACACGTATGGAAGATAAATCGGTAAAATTGACGAGCAACGGCTTAGGAGCACAGGTTTACCTCCCTCGCGAGCTCTTTCGGCACTCCGAGGCGGATCTCGAGCCGGGCGACGAGGCGATCCCGGAGGTCCTCGAGGACGGATCGATCGCTCTCCGACCGATCGAGAGCGAGGACTCTCCCGTCGACGGGAACACGACGGGAACACGACGGGAGATCGATCTCCCGTCGACGGGAACACGACGGGAACACGACGGGAACACGACGGGAGACGCTGACGGCGGAGGGTTGCAGCTATGAGCGCGGAGCTCGAGCAACGGTCGGCGGACAGCGAGTCGACGTCGCGATCTCGATCGGACTCCTCGACCGGGAGCCGAGTAAATCCGACTAACTGGCCGGACCACCTCCGACAGTATCGGCCTCGTCGACCGGACGAGCCGAGCGCTCGGGAGACTCAAGATCCGCATACATGGGAGGATCCGGATCCGTCGACGCTCGATAAACTCACTCCGTCGACGACTCTCGGCTGGCTCCTCGCGTGGGCGACCGGGATCGTTACGCTGGCGATACTGGCGTATCTGATCCCTATCTTTGCGGGATTCGTCCTCGATCCGGTCGTTATCGGCGGCGGGATCGTCCTCGCGATCCTCGTAGGGACGTATCTAAAAGGTCGGCTCGACGGGATCTCGGCATACCGAGACCTCGATAAGTCGATTATATACTATGGTAACGACGTCGACGTCCGACCGGGAAAAAAGGCGGGAGACAGCGGTCCGGAGACGCTGTTTACTCCGCTCCGCGACTTTTCGCTCGCGGGATTCAAGGTCCGCTATTTGCTAAAACGCGACCTCTCTTATCCCGCCTCTAAGCTCCGGAGCAATCCCGGAAAGGACGCCGGAGCGGACGAGGTCGTCGACGCGCTGAATAAGACGACTGTCGAGGCCGATACGGAGCTAGGGACGTTTTTGGTTACTCACGCGAGCGACCTCGATCACGCGGCACAGTCGGAGGACTGTGATCGATACACTCCGCTCCCTAACAGGTTCGACGAGGACGTCGCCGAGGACGTCTCGATCCTTATCCGGCGACTCCGACGAAAAATCAAAGAGCTCACTGCAGACGCTCAAGAGCTCGAGCGAGCGGCGGAGGACGCTCGAGACCTCCGTAACAAACAGCTCGCTCCCGAGCTCGAGCAAACGATCCTTATGATAAACGCACTACAGACAGCGATCGACGACGATCAGCGTCGATCTCGACGGAATAGATCAGACGATAACGCCGGCCTCGATGCAATCCGAGAGGCGGCGGAAAAGTCCAAAAATAGCGGGGGCTGGAAATGAGACGAGTCTCGATCGTCCTCTCGATCCTTATCGTCGCGGGACTGTTTGCTCCGATCGCCGTCGCGTCCGGATACGAGGCGGACGGCGACGAGAGAGCGGATCTCGAGATCAGCCAGCCGACGTATGTCGACGCGTCCGTCGAGCGAGAGACGACGGAGAATAGGACGATATACCACCTCGAGGGACCGGAGCACGAGATCCGGCTCGGATCGATCAATCACTCGGATATAACGGCGGCGGGAGTCGCTGACGGATCCGGATCCCTCGAGTACGACGAGGACGTCGACGCGTGGCGGTTCGACGCCGAGGGAGAGGCGGGGACTCGAGTTGTCTATTTCGAGACGATAGAGACGGTCGAGAGTGAGCGAGAGGTACAAGACGGAGACGGCAATACCACGACGGAGACGTACGAGACGGACGAGACGGTCCGACACGTCGCGACGCTTTCCGTCGACGAGGTCGAATGGGCGCACCGTCCGGCTGATCGAGACGATCAGCTCGAGCGAGACGCGGCTAATTGGTCCGCTGTCGAGAGTCAGGCGGCGCGGATAAATCCGGATCAGCCGCCAGCGGAGACTATCGAGGACGCCTTTAGAGATCACGAGTTTTTGACTAACCCGTTTGCGTCTTTCCTCGACGACGCTCGAGGCACGATCCTAATGGCGACACGTCCCGGAGGTCTCGCGATTTACGGGACTGTGTTAGGTCTCTCGGCTGTTATCCTCGGCTTTACGATCGTCAGATTACACCGTCGCGAGCGCCAGCTCGAGGAGGTCGGCGACGTCGACGAGGCGCGCGACGAGGCGTACCTCGAAATGGCTCGAAAGCTCTTACCTGAGAACGACTGGAATGACTTTTTACCCGAGCACCTCGCGAGGCACTGTCGTAATTATCTCGGTCGAAATTGTTACCTCGGATATAAGCGCTATCTGTTGCTCCGGAGTCCGTCCCATACAAAAGGTCTCTTACTGCAGCTAATGGGACAAGTCGGATATGTCGGGCGAGCGGTCCTCGAGGACGGCGAGATCGTCGAGGCTCGAGTGTTGCACTCCTCGGAGATCGACGACGACGTCGCGACGGACGGCGGAGCCGAGCCGATCGAGGTCGACCTAACAAAACTCGACGCTGACGTCGACCGCGATCGACGTTTCGTCGACCTCGTCCGAGGAGAGGACCTCGACGTCGACATTCTCTGGCGACCGGACGATCTCGATCTCGACGCTGTCGAGTGGCCGATCGACGAGCGTAACACCGAGGACAGTCGGATCCTCGAGGCTATCAATCCGGACTTTCCTCACGACTTCGAGGACGAGGAGCAACTTACCGAGGTCCTCTCGGGGCTGATTAATTTGGTCGCTAATCACGAGTTTACGACCGAGGACGGTCGTCCTCGACGAGAGCGAGACTTTTTGTCTTTCCTCGGCGAGCTCGACGGCGTCCTCGCTGACGAGGTCGACTTTCCGCTCGCTCCGGTTCAGCGACGTATGCTGATCCTCGCGGCGGAGCGGATGGATAAAGGCGAGGAGTTACACGAGGAGGTTAAGCGATACGAGGACGAGGGTCTCGATCTCGGAGGGGATCTCGACGTCGACCTCGATCGAGACGACGATCCGTCCGGCGGAGCGGCGATCTCTTTCGACGATGGATCGGACGACGATCCCGGCGGCGAGTCCGAGACCGTCGACGAGGACGTCGAGGAGTCGCTCGAGCTCGAGCTGTATGTCGAGGACGACGACGTCGACGACGAGGAGGGATCTGATAACTCTCCGCTGTCGGGATCGGACTCGACGGCTCCTCTCGAGGACCTCGCGATCGCCGCGGGATACTCCCTCGACGAGTCCGGCCTCGAGGAGCTCGCAGCGGACGCGGGAGTCTCGTGGGATATGGACGACGAGGAGATCGCCTCGAGAATACTCGTTCACTGTCGACGCGAGATCCCGTCGGACGAGTTTATCGAGATACTCGATAAGGGAGGCGACGAATGATCCCGCTCGAGACGGTCTCGATCTCTCCGGGATCGGTCGACGGCTGGCTCGAGGTCGTCGCGTGGGTAACTGTCGCGACTATCCTCCTCGGCCTATGGGTCCTCCGCTCTTATCTCCGCTATCGGGCTAACGACGAGGAGTCTCGTCGACAGCTCCGGGCGATCCGTCCGCAACTCCTCGCGGGGACGTCCGTAACGGTCCGGATCCGTCGAGGGTTCGACGAGGGAGACGCTGTCGACCGCATTCGACGCGGCTTTGAGCGATCAGATCGCCTCGAGGAGAGCGACGCGACTATCCGAGACGTCGGTCGCGGGCTGTCTAACGCGATCAGCGAGGCTCGTCCCGAATGGGTCCCGGTCCTCGCGTGGCGCGGGATCCTCGAGGGGACTCTCCTCGCGATCGTTGGGCTTGTGGCGTTCGGACCGCTCTCTGTATGGGAGCGAGCCGTCGATCCGTCTCCGCCGGTCGATGCAAGCGACGGCGCGACAGCGCTCGAGACGGCGTACGGTGTGCTACTGTCCGCGCTGGCGTCGTTCCCATTTTCCTCGCTTATATCGGACCTCGTGATCGCGACCGGGATCCTCGGAGTGATGCAACTATGGGGCTCGTGGCTGATCCCGTCGATCGTATTGATCGCTGGCGGTCTCTGGCTGTCGTGGCTACACCGGACGATCCGGGACCGAGGAGTCGTCCCGGACGGCGCTCGTGTGATCCGGAGCCGGTCTCGAGCCAGTCTCCGTCTCCTAATGTGGGGTTTCGGGCTCTGGTTTGTGGGCGTCGCGATAGCGGCTCCGTTCCGGTTGTCCTCGTCGAGCTCACTCGAGACCGCTGGCGAGATCGTCGGGATCCTCGCGGTTAGTCTGTTGGCATTGTACGGACTCGCCGAGTTTATCACCTCGGCGGCCTCGAGGATCGCCGAGCTCGGGAGATTCCATCCGGCGGAGACGTCGGCGGTCGTCGCGTATCTCCTCCTCCGTCGAGTATACCTCGCGACTGCGCTCGTGGCAGCCGGTCTTATCGTCGGATATGCGGCTCACGCTATCCTTTCCGGACGGATCCTCGAGGTCCTCGCGATCCTCGGTGGCGCTCCGCTTTGGGTCCTCGCGGTTCTCGCGCTCTCGTTGGTCTCGATCCTCGTGATCGTCGCGCTGCAGATCCCGGACGTCGTCGAGGATCTCCGAGACCTATCCGGTCGGATCTCCCGATCGTCCGCTCTCCGTTTGTGGGTGTTTGCTCGAGGGATCCCTATCGTCGGCACGGTCTCGGTTTTCGGGATCGTCCTCGCTATGTTCGCGTCTCTCCCGGCGGCGGCGATCGCCGCGGTCGCGACGGCTGTCGCGCTCCGAGTGATCGGCTCGCTGATCGTCCGCGCAAAGTACGCGGCATTACGGCGATACTCCGGCCTAAACCGTCCCGTCCCGGAGGTACACGTCGCTCCGTTTACTGTCGAGGACGCCGACGGCGACCTCCTATGGGTCGCTGACGTCGACGGCAAGCGTCTCATACATCGACACCGGGAGAGTCTCCTCGAGGACGTCGTCGACGTCCTTCGGGAGCGGACGGAGTCCGGGAGCTGGCTCTCGACGGAGTCGGAGCACTATGCCGATCGAGTCGATATGGGTATGGTCGACCTCGAGCGACTCCGGACAAAACTCCGGGCGGAGACGCGACTCGAGACGCGTGTTTTTGTCCGAGACTCCGGAGGAGAGGTCGAGGACACCGTCGCTCGAGAGGCACTCCTCAGGCAATATCCGGAGTTTATCGTCGACGACGAGATAACCGAGCTCCGTCGACGAGGGATCCTCGACCGGCGTAATGGGCGACTCGTCCTCCGGGACTGATCTATCTTTTTTCGGCTCTTTCACTTTCACCTAACTGTATACGGGTTTAGAACCTCGATTATCCTCCTCGAGAGGCGATCTCGTCCGATCTGGCGTCTCGAGGTCGGATCTCGAGCACTCCCTCCTAAGAGGACTTGCTAAGGGGGTTTAGCGAGGTACCATGTGCGGGGCACGGGGGTTAGGAGCGTCCTCCCGCGGGTTTCGGCTGTCTGTCCTATGCTCCCGGTAAGGAGCGCGCGCTCTGCGCGCTCCGCATTGGAGCCCCCCTTAGGGGCACTTACCGTAAGGGGGCTTGGCAAAGTGGGCTGTCGCCGGAGACGACGAGACCGTCGATCTCGAGGGGGAGACTCACTCGAGACGTCGAATCTCTCGGGAGCATTATAGACCGTTATGTAATTCAATCCTTCACTAAAGGGGGTGGAACGCGATAACTGGCGCTCATTTTCCTGGAAAGTGGCGATCGCTGGCTGGCTAACCAACAGGAAAGCGGCGGGAAAATGCGAGTGTTGGTTAGCGAGAGCGAAAGAAAAAGAGAGCGGTCGCTATCGACCGCGGGCAAACACGAGCTGTCGTCGACGTCAGCCGAGCCAGCCGTACGGATCAGTCCGGACGCGGACGTGATCCTCGTCTATGTGCTCTCGATCGAGCGCTCTCGCGAGGCGCTCGGGATCGAGCGGGAGTCTCGAGAGCGGGATCCATTCTGGCTCGTCCTCGAGGTCGTCGACGTCGTCGCCGATCGCGACGTCCGTATCGTCGAGCTCGTCCTCACGGTCGCGATCGTCGGCTCGATCCTCGCGACGCTCCCTCCGCTCGTCGGCTCGATCCTCTCGATCCTCCGGGACGTCTCCGGGGAAAACGCGATCGAGGATCTCCTCGGCTTGCTTTAGGACAGCTCTCGATGGAAAGACGACGAGGACGGGATTACCGACGCGCTGGACGACGCCGCGCTCCTCGAGGCGCTTAACGTGATACCGGATCGTCGATCGCGCGAGTCCGGTCTTATCCTCGAGGTGGTCGTACGTCGCTCCCGCGTGTGTGGCGAGGACGGAGAGAATGTCGTACACGGACGTCGTGTTAGCTTTCAAGGCCTCGCGGTACACCTCGGTCGCGACGTTTTCAAAGCGGGCGCGGAGTTGCTCGCGACGTCCTTCGGGGTGGCGATACTCGTACGACTCGACACTCGAGCCGGCGAAATAATCGTCCTCGACGAGATCCTCTCGACCGACGCCGGACCATTCGAGGTGCGCCGAAACGATCGAGCGGAGCGTTTGCATAACGTCGTCCCATTCGCTGACGTGGGGGAGCGATCCATACTCGACGCCGTTAAACGAGGCCTCGAGCTTAGGGTGATGGTACGGATCACTGGCGGGACGCTGATCCCACGTCGACGAGTGATACACTTTCGCCTCGATATTCCAATTTGTGAGCTCGAAACCGAGCAAATGCCAGCGGTCGGCGTCGACGAGCGCCTCGAGCCAACCCTCGCGCTGTCGTCGTCGATGGGCCTCGATCTCGCTCATACCGCCGAAAGCGATCAACTCCTCGGACTGGCGGAGGCTGTCAATCACCTGATTTTTATATCCGATATGGAAACGGACGTGAGCCTCGGCTTTCTGAGCTCGACGGGAGTCGTTATTTCGGACCTCGAGGAGCTCGACGGGATCGACGTCGATCACGGCGGAGAGGGCGTCGATCATACGCGTCTCGATCTCGGTCGCGGTCTCGGACCACGTCGTCGAGCAAATGACTCGAGTCCCGGCTCCGTATGGGAGCTCGAGCTCGGTCCCGTCTTTGTATACGAGTCCCTCTTTTTGCGGGAGGACCTCGAGAGCGAGCGCGAGCGGCGGTTTCGTAAACTCGCCGTCCTCGTCACGCTCTCGGAGCTTAATGTGATACTGATAAAACGCTCGATAGTCGTCTCCGGATCCCTCTCCGGCTTTCCATCGAGACGAGGTTAGGAGGAGGACATACTCACTCTCTCCTCGAGGCGGTCGGAGGCCTCGGACGTCGTCGTGATCGATCTCAGCGACGACGTACGGCTCTCGATCGCGTGATCCGACCTCGTCGCGCCAGAGCGAATGGATCCGGTCGTATATCGATCCGTCGTCGAGCTCGAGGTCGTTAAACGTGGCTTGCACTCCGGCTCCGTGTGCGACTGGTTTCGGAGCGGTCCTCGTATCGAGATCTGGCTCGGGGAGCGTTCCGATCCCGGTCTCGCCGGAGACGTCCTCGACGCTCATTCGGATCGACCTCCGTCGGTTTCGACCGGAGTCTCACCAAAGGCTGTAAGATCCGACTGGTTAAATCCGCGGACGACTCGAGCGGGATCGTAGTTCGTATAAAGTACCTCTCGTCGGACATACTCCTCGGATTCGTGTTTTGTTTTTAGCTTTTTTTCCGGTCCCTCGGCGACTTTCCACCCTTTGAAAAGCTCGTCGTATAACTCATTACGGTACGAGGAGACAGCGACATACGCGTCGGTCGAATTGAGGACCTCGGCGACCTCTCGGTGATCGTCGCCGGTCATTTCATTAGCATAAGCGATCGGATCGCTGCTTATACCGGGACGACCTCGAGCCTCGAGAGGATACGGAGGATCGACATAAATCACGGTCTCGGGATCCTCGTACCTCTCGATCACGTCGACCGCGTTATCGCATTCAATTTGAACCCGACGGAGTCGATCGGCGACGCGATCGAGTTTATCGACTCGAAACTCCCAAGAATTTGTCTCTGTCGCTTGACCGCGGTCCGAGGTCTTTACCGAATAACTCCAGCGTCCCGGAGTCGCGTATTGTGCGAGTCCGGCGTAAACCTGACCGGCTCGGACGAAAAAGAGCCTCGCTCGCTCGAGATCGTCGAGGCTCTCGTCGCCGGCGGCGTCGATCGCGTCCTCGTATTCCGATCGACTGTAAGGGGTCCTCTCGAGCTGTCGAATTAGCTCGTCGGGCTGATCTCGCAACACTTTAAAAAACATCGTAACGTCTCCGTCGAGATCGTTATAGGTCTCGACATTCGCTGGCTCTCGAGACAAGAGGACAGCGGCGCTCCCTCCGAACGGTTCGAGATACCCATTCTTTTGAGGGAGATTAGGGAGTATAAAGTCGAGGTGAGTCCGTTTACCGCCGTACCACGGGAATGCCTGTAATTTGTCGGCGGTCATTCTGATCGACCTCCGTCGGTCGCGATCTCTTTATCCGCGGCTCGATCGGCGGCAAACGGTCCGGTCCGACGCTCTCCGCATTCGAGACAGCGCCAGACGGGACGACCGACGATATTCGCGCCGAGGAGCTCGTGATCGGTTTCGACGTCGTCACACGAGCACACGGGAGGGAGAGGCGCTCGACTCATTCTGATCGACCTCCGAGCGGCTCGAGTTGCCAGTTACGAGCACACGGATCACAAAGTCGGGGACGATCGTCGAGATCGTCGCGGATCGGATCGTCGTCGGCTAACGCGACGAGGGAGTCGGGATCTCTCGGCTCGACGTCCGGCTGATAACAGTTACAACACTCGCAACTCGAGCGCTCCTCGGTCTCGACGATCCATATCGAGGCCTCGTCGCTCATTCTGATCGACCTCCGGACCGATCACTACCCGCTCCTACTGTACGGAGATAGCAATCTCGATGAAACGGGAAACGGTCGTGCATCATCACGACAACTCCCTCTATTGGCTCCTTGCACGACTTACAATCTGGATCTGATTGCTCAGTACCGCTCGTACAAACAGCGTTTTCGTCGCCGCTCATTCTGATCGACCTCCGTTATCAGCGAGAGCGTCCTCGAGGAGCCGGATCGGATTAAAATACTGTACGGATCCGCAATTATGGCAAACGTGGCGAAACGAGGTCGAGAGGTCCGGATCCTCTCGGTTAATCTCGCTGGCTCGCTTTGCTCGAGTGAGCTTACAGCCGGTACAAACGGCCTCGACGAGCGTCCCGCGCTGTCCGGTCCGTCCGTCGTCGATCTCCGACTCGAGATCGCGCTCTGTAAAAGTGAGCTCGACGTCGTCGTCCTCGCGCGCGCTCTCGTCGAGTCGGGATCTGTTGTCTGTCGTCTCGGTACTTTTCGGCTCTGTTTTCGTTTGTCCGTCGTTCATTGTTCTGACGGCAGACGTCCGAAAAGAACCATATGACGCGGACCACAACGATTATGCCGACGGAGGTTTAAGACCTAACCGACGGACCGCGGTCCGGTACACACTTACCGTCGAGCCTCCCTGCCAAAGAGAACGCGACGGTGGGTGTGCGGATTCTTTCCGAACTACTCGCCTAGCTGTAGCCATATCACATAAAGTTATTGGACAGTCGCCAACTCGAGTATGTATCTGTGTCTATCGTGGCTATACGAGACCCATACGAAAGAATCACTCATTTATATAATCATAGGTTGAGTAATGTGGTTAATGATTGACGATATTGAGGGATTAGTCGCCGCGGACGTGGCGATCCTCTTTTTTTATGGCGAGCATCGACTAAGGATCTCGGCTCCTCCGGCGACTGTCGCGCAAAATACGCCAGTATCGAGCTCTCACGCAAACCGTCGATGTAAACAACTGGCTAAGGGAGGCCTCCTCGAGCTCGAGGACGAGCGAGGGTATTACCGGATCACGCAGCTCGGACTCCGGTATCTAAACGGAGGGGACGTCGAGGAGGAGGTCCTCGCTAATTTCGAGGCGTCGGATCCTTAGCGCCATTTGTATTCCCTATTTTCAATCACGACGAGTCCCTCGTCCGCGGCTTTTTGCAATGCCGGTCTCGCTGTTTTACGCCAGTACGAGTCTCGGGACTGTCCGCTCGGAGCGACCTCCTCGTACGTCTCGGCGACGACGTCGGCTCTCGAGACTCGTCGACCGCTGTCTCGGAGCCATTGCAAGACCTCGACGCCAGCGTCGACACGCTCGAGGCGCTCCTCTCTCGATCGACCGGGACGCCAGTCCGCGAGGACGTCGTCGATCTGATCCTCGTCGACGCGATCGTCGCCGAGATCCCTTCCAGGAATATGCCTCGGAGGTATGTCCTCGTCGCGATCAGCGCCTCGATCGAGCTCGTCGACGGAGTGATCTCGAGGCGGCGGGAGGACTCTCTCCGTATGCCACCAAGCGCGGGCTCGGGAGCCGGTTTGTTTACTATCGACGACGCCAGCGCGCTCGAGGAGAGTCAGATTAGCGTAAACCTCTCGTCGAGGATCGCCGACGTCGTCGAACGCGGAGCTCTCCTCGATCAGTATCTCGGCGATCTCCGGAGCTGTCACGACGGGCGGATCAGCGCGGAGGATAGCGTCCTCGACGTCGTCGAGACGCTCCGGAGTCGACATATCCGGCGTATCCACAGCGGGCGGACTTAGTGTTACTCCCGTCGACGGGAGTTAGTCGGACGATCTCGCGGGCGTAACGGGAGCGAGATACTCGCTTTTGATTTTTGATCCCTCGCGCCATTGGTAGTAAAAATAGTCTCTCCCGTCGATCGTTTTCGTCGTCAGCGTTGCACCGGACGGCGCGTCGGATTGCTCGACGGTCTCGCGCCAGTCGGACTCGTCCCATTCGTCCGGGACGTCCTCGTCGTCGACGTCGGCGGCTCGCTCCTCGAGCTCGAGCTCGAGCTGTTGGTCTTTGTAATCAGCGAGGGTCTCGGCGTACGAGGCGATCTCGCGGAGTGTTTCCGCAGATTGTTTTTCGAGCCCCTCTCGGAGATACATCGGAGCGATCTCCGGAGGCCTCGGTTTTTCGGCTCTCATACACTAACCAACAAAGAAGGCATTAGCAATAAAACCCGTTGGTTAGCTGGCGCTAACGCCTCTCCAAATGCTAACTTATCCAATATAGCTAAGTAACTGCATATTTATATTAAATATGTGGTTCAACAGAGCTTAAATCCAAACGAGACGATAATCGCCGAGGCGTCGGACGGTACAAAGCTCGTCGTATATCGGGAGTACGAGGAGGTCGACGCCGGAGATCCGAACGATAACACGCTGCTGATCTATCTTCCGGAGCTCGATCACGCTCCGGGAGCGATCCGTTTCGTCGACGAGGATCCGGAGGTCGACGCTCACGACGTCGAGTATCAATTTCGAGAGGCTCGGATCGCGTTCGGTCTCTGGCTCCGGTGTGGTCCGTTCAATCAGCCGGAGGGACGCGCTGTCCCGTACGAGATCGCGACGGACGGACAAGACGCGATCACGGCGTACGTGCATCTAAATAATGGCTATCCACTGGCGAGAGAGGCGACAGCGTCGATATGCGGCGTCGAGGAGCAAACGGTCTCGGATCGTCTCTCTCGAGTCCGCTGGCGTCCGGATCAGCAAGCACTCCCGGAGGGATCCGAATGAAGCGACGCTATCACGTCAGCGTCGACCGAATCGTCGAGCTCGATCCGGACCGACTCGAGGAGTATGTTCGCGCAAACTACGACACGGACCGAGAGAGCGTCGAAATAATGGATATTGAGGCGTCCGACGGACTCCGAACGCCGATCGTTATCGACGCCGGTCCGTATCTCGACGATCTCGTCCGCGATCACGGAGGCCTCGAGGACGGTGATCTCGAATGAGTATCGACGAGCTCGTCGAGGACGGCGATCAATGTCCCGTATGTGGTTGGTCGACGATCCGGAGTGAGGGCGTTCCGGAGCACCCGGACGGCGATCACCCTTATGGGACGCTGTTTGTGCATACTATCGAGTCGAAAGGCCGAGCCGGACAGTTTAAAATCGGCGGCTGTACGCTATACAGCGACGGTAAAACCGATACGTGGGATCCCGAAGAATGAGCGACCGACTGATTTACCACATATTCGCCGACGTCGGCGTCGAGGCGGAGGTCCTCTCTGGTTACGGTCGAGTGGTCCGCGTCGGTCTCGATCCGCTCGACACGAACGAGTCGGAGCCGATCCGGGCGGACGCGACGTCGATCCCGCTCGAGCCGGGAGCGGACCTCGCTGTTTTTCATCCGCCATGCCAGCGGTGGGCTCGATCGACGGTCTCCGGCGGCGGCGATCGCGACGAGCACCCTAACTTAATCCCGCTGGCGAGACACCTCGGCGAGACGCTGGCGGAGGACTACATAATCGAGAATGTCCCTCGAGCACCGCTCCGTCCGCCGGAGGGAGGGGATAAAGTCGAGCTCGACGGTCGTATGTTCGGGCTCCCGATCCCTCGAAAGCGGGCGTTTGAAACGAGTTTTCCGCTCCCGGATCCTCCCTCGTACGACGACGTCGAGGCGTTCGGCGCGCTGAAAGCGCATCGAGAGGCGGCTCAGTACGTCGGGACCTCGGACGTGTGGCGCTCGGTCGTCGGCGTCTCCGGCGACTATCCGGCTCGAGAAATGAAACGAGAGGGGACTCCGGCGGCTATGATACACTGGCTTATCCGAGCGTGGCTGCAGCCGATCCCGCCTCGACGTCCTCGAGCTCGTCCTCGAGGGAGGTCTCGATCATGAATCGCCGAGCGCTCGCGATCGTCGCGATCGTCGTCGTCCCGCTGATCTCGCTCCGAGATTAGTTTACAGTGAGCGCTTGAAGCTACGCCGTCTCCCTAATTATCGATACTGAAAACGACAGACGGATCCGCCGATGGGTTTATATCTGTATAAACGACTTTCACATTTAGCTGAAAACGGCGACGTGCATCCCGTCGCCGTCAATGCGGATGCAAAGTAAGGGGGCTTTCACCCACTGTTTGCATACGCTCACGACGGGATAAGTGTTGTCGTTGAGGCTTATAAACATGAATATGAAAAGCAAACGGAAAACTGAAGAATCGAGCGGCTCGAGGGCTGTATCGCCGGTTATCGGGGTTATACTGATGGTTGCTATCACGGTCATTTTAGCGGCTGTTATTGCCTCATTTGTCCTCGGGATTGGTCCTGGAGAGGAGCCGGTTAACGCGGCGGTCGACGTCTCCGTCGATGAGGACGAGAGCGAGCTAACGATTACTATAAACGAGGCCGGGACTGCAGATAGCTTCGAGATCCGCGGTGATGAGGACGTCGTCGACGACCCAATAGATATATCGGAGACCGGCGAGTCGGAGACAATTAGTCTTGGCAAGGACGACGGACGAATCTCGATTGTCGCGATCTCGGACGACGCGGAGTCGACAATTTGGACCGACGAGGTCGACACGAGTAGCTGATCCCGGAGAGGAACACTCGGTAATTTTTTTGCGTTTCGCTACCGAATAAACAGCTATGGAAAAAGCGCGTACCGTCTCGTGGCTCGTCGCGATCGGACTGTACGGGATCGGCGACGTCGCCTCGACGATCGCGCTCCTCGAGCTCGGCATGGCTCAAGGCGAGGGTAATCCGATCGCGGCGGCGGCAATTGAGAGCGTAGGGTTATGGGTCCTTGTCCCGTGGAAGATCGGAGCGCTCGCGTTCTTTTTCGTGGTATACCGACTTGTGTCGGAGCGCGTCTCGTCGTACGTCGCGATCGGCGTCCCGATCGGCCTCGCAACTGTCGGCGCGATCTTAGTCGCGTGGAATCTCGGCGGCGGACTGATCCTCGGACGTAATCCGATCCCGATTTTCTGATCGAGGCGCTCTGCCCCGCTAACCAACAGCGAGACTCTCGTAACGCTCTGGCGTTGGTTAGTCTGATTATTGGGCGTCTCGAGTATGTCTCTGGCTCATTTTCCTGGAAGGTGGGGGCTGTCGGGAAACGAGCGTTTTACGGCAGACTGTCGAAAAGGTCCGAATATTATATACTCGCGGAGTATGACACAAAGGTATGGCAAAAACAGCGCTGTACTGTCGCGTCTCGACCGAGGATCAGTCACTCGATCGCCAGAAAAACCGGACCTATGAGTATGCAACAGAGCGCCTCGACGTCGAGCCGACCTCGATCGAGGTTTACGACGACAAGTCGACCGGCACGGACACGGATCGGTCCGGTTACGCCGATCTCCTCGAGGACGTCGAGGCCGGAGCGATCGATCACGTCGTCGCGAGCGAGGTCTCGCGTATCTCGAGATCCGTCCGCGACTTCACTACGACGGTCGACCGGATCGTCGACGAAAACGAGACCGGATTACATATCCTCGATATGGGGATCGAGCTCGAGCCAGACGAGGAGGATCCATATACGCGAGCGTTCCTCTCCGTCGCCGCGACCTTTGCGGAGCTCGAGGCGGAGATTAAGCGAAAGAATACGCGAGAGGGGATCGCTGCAGCTCGCGAGGCCGGAAAATGGCACGGACGACCTCCGTTCGGCTTCGAGGTCGGCTCCGAGGGATACCTCGTCCCGACGAGCGAGTACGACGTCGCCGTCGCGATCCTCGACGAACTCGACGCTGGCTCGAGCAAACGGTCGCTGTCGCGATCGACCGGCGTCGCTCGCTCGACGATCTCCTCGATCGAGAATAATCGCGACCTATACCTCTCTGATTAGCAACAGCTCCGGATCGGTATAGCGATAAAAAATTTATGCCTCTGACACTCTCCGCGCTTAGATCGTCAGCTCGGTAACATCCTCGACGGGAATGTCGTACCTAACAGTCCCATCGTCGAATACCACGGATTTAACGTAAATCTCCTCGTCGACGAGCTCGTCTCCGTCCTCGGTTAGTAATCCGAGATCCTCGAGCCCCTCTTTATCGACTGTAAACCCGAACGAGTTACCAAGATCGCGGAGTTTTACGGATCCAATACAGACCGCCTCCCTACGTATTGTTTTTTGAGGCATACAGGCTTGTATATATATTTGAAGGATATAGTCTTTCCGGCGTACATAAGCAGTATATGCTGTGTATAGTCTCTGGCTATACATCCGATGGGTCTAAGACTCCTTAGGGAATTGAGAAATATAGCTTCGACGCCGTCGTCCTCGAGGGCTCTCGGTCTCGGTCGAGATCGTTGGCGCGAGCGGGATACCGCGGGCGACGCCGTACGGGGACGATCAGTTTTCACTATGAGTTATCAATCACAACGACCCGAGACGGCTCGAGAGCGACCGGCTCTCGGCTCTCGGGATAACTACTGGGGAGGAGTCGAGGAGCCGACCGCGGAGGCGTACGACGTCGAGGACGCCGAGCCAGAGCCAACACACGCGGGCGTATCTCGAGATCGATGGATCGCGGGCTCGATCCTACGGGGAGCACCCGAGACGTCGCTCCTCTGTCCGGAGTGTTGGACAGAGCTCACGGATCCAAAGCACTACGTCGAGCGATCCGAGGTCGAGCTCGAGGACGAGGACGGCGAGATCGTCGAGACGATCCCGGAGGTCCGTTATACGGATCACCGTCGGCATAGGAGCTGTCCCTCGTGTGGGGAGATCGCTTGGGGTGGCGTCCTCGCGGACGTCGAGACCTCGGTATATCTCTCGATCGTCGATCGGATCCTCCACGCACTCGACGACCTCCCTCCCTCGACTGTCCGTCGACTCCGCGCGGCGGCGGCTGATCGCAAGAGTGAGGGTCTCTCCGACGAGGCAAACCTCGAGCGACTACTGATCGACCTTCGGACCGGACTAACGGATAATTGAGCGTGTTATTATGACAAGAAAACGGACTTCGAGCGACAGGTGTAAATCAATCCGAGAGCGTCTCGGATCGATCAACTCATCCATGCCGTCAATCACGCGGGCGCAGTTGGTGGCCGTGTTCTTCGCCGTGGTGATGGTGGCGAGTATGCCGGCAATGGCGATGGCTGGTGGGATTGCTGACGGGACTGGCGAGGCGGCTGGCGA
>LFCJ01000376.1_pt1 | contig 27041 bp, 30 predicted proteins | sample 643141 | NCBI WGS metagenome assembly LFCJ01 (sample SAMN03766243, study PRJNA286221) | soda lake metagenome | biome: soda lake; feature: Kulunda steppe; material: water; isolation source: sample B1-Br-g2 brine of Lake Bitter-1 | place: Russia: Kulunda steppe | collected 2010-07
CCCCCCTGGTGAGCATGACACCCTGGCTTGCCCTCCTTGCATCCCTTTGGCTGCCTCTGCAGGAAGTGATTGCGGAGGCGGGCCAGGATGAGGCCCTGCCTGCCGTGGATACCATCTCAGTCATGCTGGACAAGGAGCGCGTGGTGGAGATGCGCAGCAAGGCGGCCGCCACCAAGGCGCACGAGCTGGGTGGGTTTCCGGGCAGACAGGGGGGCCCAAGCAGTGGGCATGCATGCCTTGGAGGACTGCCGCGGTGTGCCACCCTTGTGTTGTGTGCGTGCGTGTGCGTGCGTGTGGGTATGTGTGATGGGGCAGTGCGGTAAGCACACAAGCTGAGAGTTTAAGTCTGGAGTCTGGTGCCACGCATCGAGGATGCGCATGGGTTCAAGCGCCAGCTCTGGCTGCCTGCCCTTGGAATGCAGGCAGGGGCCCGTCCCAGGTGCACCTGTCCCGCAGCGTGCACTGTGCGCTGCACAGCGTGCTGGAGCTGGAGGGCCTGCAGTTCCGCTACCAGCCCTCCTGGCTAATGTCCATGATTGGCGGCAGCGACTCCATCAGCAGCTACAACAACGTGGGTGCGCACTTTGCGGCGACTGGATGTGTGTGAGGGAAGGGGGGGCCCTGCATAGCGCAGCACCCTTCCCCTTTCAACCAGCTCCCTGCCTCCTTACAACAGGCCCATACTGGTGTGCTGTGTCTTTGCTGTTTGTCTGGCTGCTGTTTGTGTGCAACTGGCTGCAACGGGCTGTGTTTGTATGTGTGGTTGTGTGGGTCTGGGTGGGAACATCAGATGGAAAGAGGGGCAAGGTTACCGCCGCATGGCCTGACTGTAATGCTTTGTCTGCTTGCCGGCAGCACGCGCCGTACCTGCCCCGCACATCAATCAATTAAATGCCTCAGAAGGCGCGCAGCAAGAGCACGGCAATGCACAGAGCAGGCTCTGCACCCTTTTGCCCCCCCCTGCAGGCCCTGGTGTTCCTGATGCAGATCCGGGCAGCACGCATGGCGCTGGAAGACGCGCGCGTGCGCAGCTGGAAGTCGTGGAAGTACCAAGCGCTTGTCTCCAGCCCGTACAGCCGCGGCCCATCGGGGCTTGCAGACCCCCTTGCAGTGCCAGCTGGTGCTGTGCCCAGCATGCCTCTTTTGTCAGTCCAGCAGCCCAGGCCGACCCTGTCTTCTGGTTTGGGACGGAGGCCGTCAATGGGCGCTCTGGGCGCGCACGGCTTTGAGGGCGCGGCCAGCCTCAACGCAAAGGAGGAGGACCTGGTTATGCAAGAGATGTCCCATTTTGTGAGCAACCTGGAGCAGTTTGTGGTGGACCGGCTACTGTTTGGGGCATGGATGCAGCTGGAGCAGGTGCGCGTGCGCGTGCCCAGACTGGGCTGGCCCTTGAGGCGCAGCAGGGCAGGGCAGGGCGGGCTTGGCTCTGCTTCTCCCTTCTGTCCAGACCAGCCCCACAGCTTTTTGAGCAAGCTGGCCGGCGAACGGGACCTTCACGCGCAGGCCTGTGCTCAAGAAGTGCTCATGAGGACAGGCCGCTCTGCCCATCTCAGGCTGAGCCCCATGACGCCTTGATGACGCCACATGGATTGGGAGCGCTTGTGCATGGAGCCAGCGTCGCCCGCAATTTGGCAGCCTCTGCTTCCAAACTCATTCCCCGTCATTTCTTCAAGCAAGAGCTCATGCATGCATCAGCCCCAGTGTGCTGCAGTGTGCTACTTTTCATGCGTGCTACCTAAGCCTGGGCCTGGGTATGCTGCTGTGCTGTGTTGCTCGTCATGTTGGCTATGCATGCACAGCAGCCTTGGGAGAGGCCCCCTTCCCGCTGTGGATCCCTGCTTACTTGACGCCTGTGCCATGGCCTGTCCATTGCCTGTGCAACGCTTGGCCATCTGTATGCTCGTGGTTGTGCAGGACCTGGATCAGGCGCGCACACTGGATGATGTGGTGCATCACCATCGCACCTTCCTGGCCACCCTGGACCGCCAGGCGGGGCGGGGCACGCATGGAGACACTGCAGGAGCATGGAAGCACCTGGTGTTTGGCATCAACAAGGTCCTGGACCAGGTGTGGAGTGCGTGGCGGCGCGCATGCCCTTCAGGCTGTGCTGCACCGTTGCTGGGCCCATGATGTCAAAGGAGACGGGGTAGCTTGTCTGTTTGGTCCAACCTGAAGCCTGTCAGTAGTGTTACCCATAACACAAGATAATCTCTGGAGCACAGGCTCGGGCAAATAGGTCTGTTTGAAAGGTTTCAACACATTGAATGTGATGTGTTCCTCCACTTGGCTTGTTTGTCCTGTCAGCCGTGACTCGTACGCCACTGCAGAACCATTCCCCTTGTTGTCATAATGACCTAGGAGGCACTTTCATTGTAGTTGTAATCCAAGACATTCCTGGCGTTTGACAGAAGGTGGATTGGAGCACAATATTACTGTTATTAGCAAAATGCAGCCTGCTCATGTATCTACCTGGTATGCACCGACTTTGCTGCAGTTGATGCAAAGGGGTTGTTGCATGAGCACGTCATGTTTGTAACATGTTACAAATGATCACATATGCTTGGACAACACTTCAGGTCCTGCTCTTCTGCTCCGCACAACGGGCGCTGACAGCTTACCAAACAAAAGCAGGGGGCAGCAAGTTGCAGCTGGTAATGGGACTGATCTGCGGGCTTCATGCTCATCACTTTCCTCATGCAGTATAAACTCGAGTGTTACGCCTGTCTGGTGCACTTGCTATTTGCTTGTAAATGCAAAAAAACAACTTTTCAGCTAATGTTTATGATTTGATCAGCTATTTGTCTTTGACAGCCTTTTATCAGGGACTCACCAACACCATGAGATATAAACTGGTGCATGCTTGCAGGATGGAGGTGTTACAGGAATCCAAGACAGCTTGCGCATCGCTAGCAGTGAGTTTCGTCGACTCCACCGATACTTGCTCAAGTTCTTAGGCAACAAGACACACAAGATTGGAGGGGAGCCCGACTTGGAGAACCTCATAATGCGCATCAATTTTAATGATTTTTATGACAATAGTTTCATGTGATGCTGGGAGCGCCAAGTTGGCTGGCGCTGCATTTCTGATCCAGCACGTTCTTACTCTGCTTCTATTCATTCAAGCCCTGCCACCATACTGAATTTTGGCTCAATTTGCTTCCAGTTGGATGATCATTGACTGACTCCTGAGCTTTTGACTCATCATAAGGATGTACTTCTGTTCATATTAGCAGGTTCTGGGCGCAAACATTTTGTTTACATGGACTTTCAGGTTGGATTTTCAGAGCAGAGAGCGACAAACGGCTGCCACGTTGATGATAAGTAGCTTCCCCTTGTTTACAAGTTGCAAGTTTGGGGATTAATGGCCAGCCTGGCCATCAGGCATCAGCAATCTTGGTTATCGCCAGGGATAAAGTAATCCATGATGTCTGAAATGGAACCATGATGGCAAAAATTTCGTGCTGCATCAAGACAGTCTGGCTAGGCGAGGCATGCAGATTGCCAACCAAAAAGTAGGACCTTCATGGCTGAGATGACATGAAGAAGTGTGTTACAATGTTGAAAAGGAAAGCGAAGACCAACTAATTTACTTCTACTACTACAAATAGTAGTCAGGGTTGGCAAGTAATAGGCTGATTGCAAGGCTGATCTTGATGGTCATTGCTAGCCAAAATTATCCATGATTTTCGAAATGGCATGACAGTTGTGTGCTTATAAACTTGTTAGTACCAGGCATGCTCTTGAGAAACTTTTGCAACAAATCATCATCAAGACCAGGAGTGGGGTACTGCTAGTCACCCACCTGATCCCCACTGACTTCATTTGTTTTCTTTGCTGGTGAAGGAGGCCTAGGCATACGGGGCTTAGGCTCTAGGTGACTCCTTTTCCTTGATGTCGGGAGTGTTTCACTGCCTATGTAACTTAATAAAAGAAAAGCTTTTCTTTTATTTTCTTTTCTTTCTTAGTTGTGTAGCTGGAAAAGGATATCGAAGACAGTTGAATGGAGAATCTGTGACAGTCTCGTTAATGGGTCTCAATCAGGAAGGGCGTGCATGCAGCCGTCCATAGGATCCGGATACAGGGCCCCAGGGTTTACAGGGTTTACACAGGATACGTATCCTACTACTGTATACAGTATTACAGTAAGGCAATACTGCCTTACTGGAGGGAAAGGATAGGCATATGATGATATTGGATAGGCGTCAAACGCCTGTCCTATTATGGGTATAATTTATCATTATTATGAAAATTTATGACAGGATGTTGCAGCAAGGCCAACAGCAGGAAGGTGTTTGATGCATATACATATATGCATGTATATACATACGTACGTACCATCGACATCACACAACCTTCACTGAAAGTTTCAGCCATGCAGCTCATTTCATTCATTCGGAATTTTCATAGAGTGCTTATGAGTGCAAGCTCCTCAACATCATCAGTCCTCAAACATATATTCCTTCAGCATGCAAGCATGCCCATCACGGCGTTTTTGTATCGTTCAATTGAATACAAGATAGAATTTATATATTTAAACGCTGCGCTGTCATGATTGTACGCCACGCTCAGCGCTGAGCGTTGAATTCGGGACCCGCGGGAGCTCTTCCACCTCAGTAGTAACAGGTTCCTCGACCGAGTGAGTGTTAAAGGTACATTTGACTTATCATAATCATAATATGTTTTGAGTGCTTTGCGCAAAACAGAGCTCCCCGTTTGCAAACTGCTTGCACGCCGGCGAGCAGTCTCAGGCTGCCAAATCCACACCCGCAGGCTTGCGATGGCATTGCAAGAATCGAGAGGTGATTTTAGTATTCGCAAATGCAGTCGGCTTGCGCCCACGGGGGATGGTTCAGGCGCGCAATCTCGAGGCCCGATCGGGAGACCCGAGCAAGAGGTACACTCGAGCTCACCTGAAGCACTCGCAGGTGACTGCTGTCCAATTCCCAGGTTCAATTGCTTCCTCTCAGCTCCGTTCAGTGGCAGGCCCATCCAGTCGAAGGAGGCAACCAGGGGTCTGTCTGCAACTGCTGTGGCGCCAGTCTCACAGCACCTTTCTCCCCCATCCAGCGCCCAAAAAGCATCCTTCCAGTTGGGAGAAGTAGCAGCACACTTCAAGCAACAAATTCATGACCAGCAACGGGGCACAGGCGCAGGAGAGAAGGAGAGAAAGGATGAGGAGGAGGCTTGTGACACAGTCAACAGGTTTGACCAGGACAGTGCTCGGCGGGAAGGGCACCATGAGAGGCAACAACAGCACCAGGAGCAAGGGTTGCAAAGTCAGAGGTATGACACAAACCAGAATGCAGTAGGAGCCGCCATTTCCGCACCCTGCGGCCAGATTCGCTGCACTGCAAGCACGGTCAAGGGGTTGGAGCACCTCCCCACTGATGGCCCTCATGCAATGAAGCAAGAGATGACAGGGCAGAGAAGATTCAACAGCACCAAAGCTCCAGCCTCCCGTGATCCACAAGACCGAGAAGCTCAGCTTGCCATGCTGCGCCCCACAGCCCCAGCAACAATCACTGCCGCCACAGCTACAATGCCACCTGCAGCCCGCAAACGGCATGCAGACCCCATTTCTCGACAGCTAAGGTGCACCTTCTCCCTAGAATGCTCGAAATGACAGATCAGCAAAACAATAAACAGGCCTCTGTTGCGATGTCTGCAGCTGCACACAGCATGCTTTCTATAAGCTTTCACAGCTGCATGGCTGCACACGCCCTCAGGCCAGATCTCAAGCCCGCTTTTTCACTTATTTCCTGCATTTTTGTTGCAGGCTGCTTTCTGAAACAAGGCGCAGGCTCAATCATCAGCTTAGCCAATCCTCTTGGCTGGCAATTCCAGGTTCCCTGCTCATAGCATGTCCAGATGTGACGCTTGCTGGCTCCGGCACTTTTGCGTGCGTCTGGCAGACCTCTGCGCAGCTTCCATTTCTTGCGCAAGGCGCTGCATCAGATCCAAGCTTGCGCTCATCTCATCTCCTTAAGGCTCCAAGACCTCAACCCTGCTACGCCATCAAAGTCCTGCAGCTGCCCATCGGTGCCCAGAAGGAGCGATTCTACCCGAGGGGCTTCAATGCTCATGCAGCTGCAAACGGGTACGCACCCGCTGACAAGGCTACTTATCATGTCTCATAGGCACCTTAACATCGACATGCTTGTCTTTTGTGAGAGCATTTGTGCACCCAATTGCGGTGTGATCTTACAATTCTTGCAGGATGAGCTTCCAATCTTGCTTTAAAACATGCAGGCACGGCTACGCCATGGTTGCCAAGGATGATTTGAACAGGCAGTTTGAGCACCTCCGTTACCTGAACTTCTTTTTCAAGGAGATTGAAGCCCTGGTGCGGTATATGCAGCCTTTTTTGTAACATTCTGTTGCATTCAGGCATACAGTCGCTGACTTTCAGCAGACCATTGTCACTGCCCAGAGGGTGGCAGGAAACGTGTTTGCCAGGCTGGGATCTCTAGCGTCATCTTACCTCCAAGGCCCTGTTAAACACCTGCCAGGAAAGGTGTCTCAACTCCCTCTTGGAAGGCTGTGGTCGTGTCCTCAATTTGGTGATTCCAGGTGGCGGCTCGTCTCAGCTCCTCATGCCATTCGCTCAACAGTACCTCACCTCTTGCTGATTATTTTCATCTGCAGATTGCATGCCAAGATCACCCAGGCATTGTCAACTGTTGCGGGTATTGCATTGACGACCCTGTGTTGCTCCCAACCCTTGTTATGGAATACGCAGGTGGGCTCAAGTATGAGAATGTTCACATTAAACAGAGGGCCATGTCAAGGGCAAGTATGCCTGAAGCAGAATCACAGATTATCTATGCCATCAGTGTTTCTGCTCCATGCTGCACATGCTCACACGCATGAATGAGCAGCACAGAATTTAATTCATGTACAGCTGTGGACCCATATCTGTACCTCCCCACCCTTGTTTCAGGGTCTGGTAACCTTTGGCAGACATTGTTTTCAGAGCGCGCACACGTAAAGAAGGAGCTGAGCTGGGAGGAGGCTGTTGCCATTTTGATTCAGGTGCTTGAATTATGCATCATGATCAAATTGATTTAAGTTTATAAGATTAGTTCATTCTTTGACATCAAAGGTTGTTTTACTGGAACAATTCTAGTACATGCTTTGTCACATAAATCTGAACCAAACGAGGCCTGCTTGGATCATTCATCTCCCCCTTCAGAAAATATTACCAACGACTCTGTGCCATATAACAATATACATATGGGCCTCCTGCAGGTGCTGGATGCCATAGACTTTATGCACTGGCGCCTGCCTGCAGCCAGTAAATCAGGATTTTGCATACACCGTGACATCTCTCCAGGTATGAAACAGCGTCGCATGCAGATCTGAGTTTGGCCATAACCGCCAAATACATCTAACCAAACAAGGAAAAAGCCGATTCTGTTGCTGTTGAGACCAGCAGATCAACAGCTGGACCTACTGCGGTACGGGGGCTCCTGCCCCCTCTGAAATGACCCCTCCTGACCTTCCGGATTATGATTCACTATACGATACTTGATGTGCTCTGCATGCATGCTGATACATGGCACTGGAATTAGAGAGACCTTAAGGTTTGCAGAAAGAGAGGGTTTTGGAGATGAAGGCCATGGGATGGCAGGCAACAAGCGCAAAAGATCCTTGTTGAGCAAAGAAAGTGCAAAAGTCAAAGTGAAGAGGGGCAATGGCACGAGAACAGATCAATTTTGAAGGGAGGGGCTGCAGCAAAGCCATCCTGCTAAATAGCCCAATTGATGGTATTTGCACACGAAGCGCTTCATATTTTTTCTGGTCTGATAATAGACACGGCCATCAATTGGAGAAGAGAAAGGAAGCAAGATACCCCAGTGACACATGTCAAGGGAGAGGCATGTACCCAGCGCTAGCACCAGAAAGCCCTCAACACCTAACAAAAGGATGAGGAACAACTTAGAAAGGGTCAGGCAGGGCCTGGGTTGATTGTTCACATGCCCTGGGTTGTATTCTGGGCAAAGAAGTGTCCATCCCAACCTTCAAGGCCATGCAAAATGAAATCAGAAGCCCAAACTCAGTATGTTTTTGCCTCCTTGCCCCTTCTAACTCTCAGGTAATGTGATGATTTCTTTTCCTGATGGGCTGAACGGAATGCCACACATCAAACTAATCGACTTGGGGCTTGCTGAGGTAAGGGATATGCTTTGTGTTGTATGCCCATGATACCCATGCTAAATCCCAGTTTTGATTTTGATTAACCAATACTTGTGCATAATGAAGCAAGGCTAAAGAATAAATGTGCAGATGCTTACACTTGCTTAAAACAGCTAAAGACTCATGAGGATTTGCCCAGTGATGGCCCCTTTGAGTGGGTGCAGGAAGGTGTCCCAGTGGGACCAGAGGTGCGTAGCAAAACAGTTGCTCGATTACATAGCAGAATCGTATAATACCCAGCAGCACTCCTATTCCAAAGCAGCACGCATTCCCAGATATTTTCAAACACACTTCCAGCCTTCTTGCCTGCAGATTCGTTTCATTGACCCAATCATGTGGAAAGAAAGGAAGTACGCGCGGGGTACAGACGCCTTTGGCTATGGAAGCCTGGCAGTGAGTGTTTGTTTGCTTGCAACAAGAAATTTCCCTGGTGCTGTGAAGGCCATGCCATAATTCATCAGCTAGCCTGCAATGAAAGGATCTGTTGAATTTTGCAATGAGAAATGAGGCACTCTTGCTCGATCTGTACTGGTGACCTTGGTGTCAATACCTCGTGCCCTGCAGCTCTTGCTCTTGTTTGGTAGAAACTCGCTGCTGCAGCTTGGAAGCGGCTTATCTAAGGATGAGCAGATTCATGCCATCTGCTTGCACCGCAACACCCTGCGCAATCAGCTGTACCGTCTACCTGCTATCATGCGTGCTGGAAGCAGCATGAAGTACCCTTTGCATGAGCGCTGGGAAAATGCGCCTCCGGAGATTCTGGCTCTGATTTCTCTCCAGGTACTTGTGTTGGCACAGCACCTGCAGAGAGACGAGCTGGGCCCAGAGGAAACAGGATCTAAGCAGTACAATCACTTACCAATAATGCTTTCACATTGTTGTTGTGAGTGAGGACAAACTTATGCTCAAGACTGTTCATACATATTCTTTTCTTCCAGTTTGATCCTCCCTGCCTAGTTGCTTGCATGTTTAGTTGCCGGCGTATCTGCTAGTGTGCCTGCCTGCCTGCCTGCCTACCTGCCTACCTGGCTAACAAACACGCACATCCTTTTCCTCACTCCATGCACTATTTGGTGACACTGGACACATTGCAGGCAGCTGACTGTACCATGCATTCTAGGCCCAACGCACTGGCATTGCGTCCAAGTACACGCCGGCTGTTGCACCAGCTGCAGGACAGCCGTAATGTGTTACCAGAAGGCCTTGCCAACATGCTTCCAGGATGTGCCTAGAGTTGCTGGCGTCAAGGGTGCCAATTTCAAAAAAGCGACTTTGCGACTGTGGTGAAGGAAGCAATGATCTTGGATAGAGCAGCTGACTGTGATGGTGTAAGGCTTACACTCGGATAGGAAGTCCATTCCTACCCTATTCTGTCAAATATATCAGTACCCTCCCACTAGAAATCATGTTCATGTAGCAAAAGCAGGCTTTGCTTGATCACCAAAACATCACCAACTACCTAACCAAACATCAGGTCCAGGCTCTTAACTGGGAATTGGCCAGTTCCTTGACAAGATTGTTCCACGGCCAGCTCATTCAAAGGCCCATCTTCAGGGCGTTCCTTTCACTTTAGCCACGATTGCTCAACTTTGTTTGATCTCTGCGTCACAGCATGGCAACATTTAATTTGGCAAGTTTTGTCCATTAGCTTTCAAACCTTTCAAGCGGACATGATCAAGCACTTGAAAGGCTTCCTGTGTCACAGGAAGATAGCCAAATACATCAGCTCTCAGGCTGCCAAATTGAGACTATGTGTACCAGGGTCACAAAACGGCATAAACATTGCTGGAGTAATTGCCAAAGCTGCAACTACAGGTGCTTATCGCGGGAACATAGTCCATTTATTTTATTGGAAGCAAAAATTGCAGAACATGCAAACAGAATCCTCCCCCAGTGGCTCCTTCCTCAGACGTCCTGATGCACAACTTCATAATGTGAGGGAGCAGCGCTCACTTCTTAAGCAGCTAATTAGAGCACACCTACTCATGTAAGAAATGCAACCATCCTTACAAGGATCGAAGGATCTATCTACATAGGCCAAACTTGACTATTGCCATTCCTCAGCAATTACGAGCCTAGCCCAAATTCGCTCACTCAGAGCGCGGCTAATACGAGCCTAGCCCAAATCTGCTCACTCAGAGCGCGGCTAAGCTAACCCAAATACCATGGCTATTCAAGAAAGATCAAATGACCCAGCTCAGACAAAAGGCCCTATGTCAATCATGATAGCTCCTAGCCTCACAGCGCTCCCAAAAGAAATCTAAGGCTCAAGATCCCAGACTGGCAATAATGGGCCTAGAGTGTAGGCCCTACACTGATGGTAGTTTATAAAAAAATCAGCAACAAAACGGAGCAGGAGTCTTTATACCTTTAACTAAAGCAGTCATCTTTGTTGATTCTAGTAGAGTTGGGGTAAGCAACACCATGAACAGAGCAGAATTGCCTGGCATAGCTTCTGAATTTAGGGAACAGTTCATTTACATAGCCACAGACAGTTTCCAATCAGAAAACAGCTCTTGTTCCCTAATTACACAGGAAGCACAGTTTCATTTGCGCTTTTTGATTGCGCACGCAATGGTCTGCATCAGCAGCATGCCAACTAATTAGTTGGCATTATAATCTCGTACTCTCGTTGCTAGCACATCATGCAGTATGAGAACAGGGAGGGCAGGTGACTCCGCAGCCAAACTCAGCACACTGCCTACTGTTCTGCCACTGGCTAGATAGTCAATGCATGGTACAAGTGGTGCACTAACTGAGTGCACCATACATAGGTATGTTTGGCCAGCAGCAGGCAAGCCCAGCTCCACCATCTAGTTCCCACTCGCCTGAAACGCTCTGCTTAAAACATCGTAGGTCCTGAGTGTGCAGCCCAGGCCCATCTTCCTGTGTGGTTTACCCTTGGGAGGATTGCACCGTCTTAGGCTCTTTAGCACAACAGTGTTTTCCAACACCAGGTTTGAGCTGGCTTGTGGTGTGAAGCGTGCGCGGGTGTGGAGGATGGGCCCCGGGCTGCATGCACGGTGACTCTTGCGCCGTTCGAAAGGGGTGAAGGGCAGGCTGGGGAGCTCAGAAGTGGTGGGATCATGTGCTGGCAAACAGGGACTGCAATAGTCGCGCCGCGGAACACGCGTGGTGTCGACTGTCCTCCCTGGCTTGCCTCTGCCCGTAGTGGCATGTTTCATGCTTAAAGTTGGTGCTATTGCACTCACGTAGACAGGTTTGTTCATCACTTGCACTGAACGTTCATTAAGCTGCAAAGAACGTTCATCAATGCATGCAAATGAAGAACATTCTTTGTGAGCGTTGATGAACTGGCTTCGTTCAGCTGAATGCAGCTATGATGTTGCCTGCTGAACGTTCATGAGTTGCAGCACAATTGTGCTGCATGAGGTTCAGGTTGCAGGCCTGACAGGCGTAATTACGCCTGATTAGCTTTGTAAAGCTTATAAGCTATGCTGCTTTTGTTCAACATGTACAGCTTTGAAACGTATCCTGTGGGAGAGGTGCCTGTACACATATGTGCTGTTGCTGCGGCTGCAGCTGCTCTGGCTGTTCATGCTCTCTCAGCATCGGAGGGTCTGCCACTTTTGCGCTTCCCAAGCTGGGGCTGCATGCTTTGGATGCTGCAGTTCTTTGGGCTTGTCTGTGGGCTGTGCTGCTGGATGTTTATGTGATCCTAGGATCACAGCAGGCCGTGATGTCACAGCACGTCGACGTCTACGGGAGGATCCAAGGAGTCTATGAGTCAACGCCCTCCTCATGCATGAAATTTAAATCCTCGTCCTCATCCTCTTCAAAACTTTCCCCCCGCCTGCACCTGTCCTTTATTAGGGACCTGTCTGGCCCATCCCCCGTCTGGACCATTCATAAGGATTAAGATAAGGCACACCACTGGCTGACTCCAGCTGAGGGGGCACAAGCCGGTAAGCAATTTAATGATATCAAACCCAAAAGGGGTTTCTCCTAATTTGGGTAAACTCCAATGAACCACACCTTGGGACTCTGGACCCTCCTAGCAGAGGTTCAAATTTTCGGGGGTGGGGGGCTGATTTGGAGCCCCCCCTTAATTGAGCAATTTCCAAATCAGCTGCAGCCCCCCCCCCCCGATCGCAAGGTTGAATTGGAAGCGGTCACACCGGCGAATTCAATTTACCCTGAAATGCGGGGTTGAATTGGAGGTTGAATCGGCCCAGCGTGACTGCCACCTAAAGTGGGATCTGGCTACCTATAGGTCGCTGAAACGTGAAGCGCACTCATTCAGACCATCTTAAGATGGGCTTGACCATCAATTCAATCCCTGTTGATTTCCATTTTGATCTGGCAGTTATATATTAAAACATACATGATTAGCTTCCGGTATATACTTGGTAATCAAAGTGAAGACTTGCACGACCTGCAAGTTCGTGTGGGAGGGTTTCTCGAGAAGCTGTAACTCTAGGCTGGCCTAGGAGGTGAGTGCACGGCCCGACGGACACGAGGACACGAGGACACGAGGATAGTCGAGCAACATGGCAAGGAGTCCAAGCGGGGATGTGCCTGGTGCCTGGAAGCATTGATCATCTCCATGATGTTCTCATGCCCCTATACAGCAATATTGATGTCTACTTGCTTGCATATTTGGTGCTTGCATGCAGAGAGCAAGTCTCTCTGATATTCCATGGATCCATTTTGCTGGGGCTAGCAAGCTCACTCACGTGCACTTCCTAAATTGATGTCATACCCGACAGTTGTTGCCTGTTTGTTGTACTACTTATGTTAACAACATGGCTAGAAACAGGCCTGATGCTTCAACTTGGGGCCGCTAGCGCTTGTTTTATTCATGACACAACCTTTTTAAGATAGCTAGGAGCAGGCGCAACGGGTGAAAAGTATATTCACAAACTGGCTTTTCATATGTACTCATGGCTCCCCTGTACTCTTCCACATCTAAGGAAGGAAAGTATTGAACCAATGGCCCCAATGGCTCAAGGGAATGACAGACACCATCAATAAATGTTGAAAAATTACTTGGGCATCATCCTGACCATGTGAGGCATCGTTTTCATGTCTTGATTTGACATGCAAGGGATCATTTCGGTATCTTGGTTCGCTAAACCCAAGCTGCTAGCTGGGCAGCAGAGAAGCCACGGAGGCTGCTCCATGGATTGGCCAATAAGTGCTTGATTTCTCTGCTGTTTGGTCCCAACTGCACGCACAGGATGGTGAGATGCATGTTCAGAAAAACAAGGCCCTGAAATTAAACAAGGCCCTGAAAATTCCTGAATGCAGGATCATGCACATGCATGAGCGCCTTCGATTCTTCCTCACAAGGAGCCCTACAAGGTGGCCTGATGATGAGGAGACAACTGCATTGTACAGGGAATGGGCATGGTGAGCGCTGATCACTTCCTCACTTGACCTGATGTTTGTGCCTGAAAAGAAAAATGCAATGTGCGAGGAATGGGCGTGGTGGGCGAGCGATTCCAAGTCTAAAAGAGACATATCTGTGATGTTCTTACGAAACGCAATCTTAGAGGGGAATCACTGCTGCACGGTGCATGTAGACTGTCAGCTAGCGTGTACTGCCACACGTCACAGTCCTACAGCGCTCCTATTTTTTAAGGTCCTACAGTGCACCTCTGCCAGGTTTGCCAAGGTGCTTGCCTCTGGTTGTGCAAGTCCATGCAGGAATGTGTGGCTGAGGGTCATGGTTAGGGGGTTTAGGGTTCAAATAGCCTAGGTCATTACAGGAGTCAAAGTACATGCCCTTCAGGGTCCCAGCAAAACGAGAAGCCCCACCAATAAGGAGTATGAAAAATGGCCTGGTGTGCTAAGCTCCAGAGGACGATAGTTGGTTGCCTCAGATCATTGCTGGAGTTTATTGAGCAGTCGCCTTGACCGTGACAGTGCCAGCCCACAACTGTGCTTGCTTTGACTGTAGGCAAGCCCACAACCGCCAATCGCTCAGGGACTGGTGCATCGTGTCGGTCATCATCGTCTCCATGTTTCTACGGTGAGAAAACAGTCATCATCATCTCCTTGTGTTATGTCACCATCTCCTTGTATTGTGTCATCGTCACCCTCCTTGTATCGCGTACCACCATTATCTCCTTGCATAATGTCGTCTTCTCCATTCGTTGCGTACCACCATCATCATCGCCTAGTGCTTGCGGTGAGTGGCGTCCCTGCATGTGACCTGCTGTAGCTTTGGGCGTGCCACACACTGCAAGCTTGTGCGAGTGTCCTGCCGCTGCCAGTTGGGTTCACTGTGCTGTGGCCTTGGGCAAGGCAGTCACTCTGGGCCGTGCCATGCTGACAGGCAGCATGTCCTTGATGTGCCAACGCCTGTTGCCCCTTTTAACCATTGCCGGCATGGGAAAGGTTCCTCCTCTTTCTCTCCGTCTTTCTCCATACTGAGTACTGAGGCTTAAGCACAATGTCGAGCAAAAAAGGAAGGAAAGTCAATACGTAGATGGATGGATGGATGGATGGAAACATGCGGGATGAGGATCCAGCACACTTGTGCAATCGAGTCTTCACTCTCTCAATTTCCACCCCTTCCTTTTGGCAGCCCCTGGCAGCCTGCCTTAGCTCTCTTTGTCCCCATCCTCTCTTCCCCTCAAGCTGCTCCTGGCAGCATGCCTTCCCTCCTCTCTACCCCTCATTCCCTTGCAGGATGTTGGGCTAGGGCCGCAACAGCAGCCATGCCCTCAGCACTTTTGTTGCAGTTAATCTGGTCCAGCTCAGTGCCAGGCCCTCTTGAGTACCAGACCCTCGTCAGTGCAGGTCCTTCTGTGGGGTGAGGGGGCGGGCTTCCTGGGATACACCTGTCGGCCAGCTCCTTGCTATGTCCCTGCGCCCCCAACCCTCCTTGCTCATACATGCCTCTGCACGCAACAAAATGCCCGTGCTGGGTTATACGCGCTGTAAGTTGCCCACTTTGCTCCTCCGCACGCATGCAGGGACGTTGAGGAGCCGCTCATGAGGCTGCAACTCTACGGAGCGCTGTTCCTGGCGTCCTTGATTGTTGTGCTGGCAGCCAATTCGTCAACAACCTCCAGTCCTGCTGCTGCCAAATGGGTATGACAGAATGCGAGTCACATGCAGCAGCAAGCGCCCTGTTGAACGTTGAATGCAAAGCTGCTCACTTGCATTAATGTCACCATTTGTGCTGCTCCCACGTGGATCACCCATGTGGGCCCTTGCGCTGTGGTGTCTGGCCACTGGGTTGTTGGTGGGGTGCAATTTGGCTGTCCATACAAGTGAGTGGGCTGCAGCTAATGGGTGTGTGGAGGACCAGCAGGGCTGTCAGTGACTTGCACCTGGACCGCAGGCTCGGCAGGCCATGGTACTGTTCAACATCCTCCAGGTCTGCATCACCTTTTATGTCACATTCTCCAAAGAGGACAAGCTCGGCAAGACGCTGGTGGGTGCACCCACATGCCAGCGGCAAGTGTTGAGAGCGAGGGTGCCTGTGGAGCTTCTGTCAGGCTTGCCAGGGCCCACACCGCCTCTAGTGAATGCCAAAGATGACAGGGCTAGCCATCGGGTGTCTGTTAAGGCCCTTCAGCTCAATCGGAGCTGCCAAGGGCAGCAGGCGCAGGGCAGGCTAGACATCACAGTTGGCCTGGAGCAATGCCAAATTAACTTCAAGCCTGCTGTTCCAACAAGTGGGCAAACCTAAGGCTTTTGCTGCAGTGCGGGTTCCTAGTGTGCATCCTGCAATGCATCCCCTCTACCTGCAGGGCAGCGTGCTTCCCCGCCCTGAGCTCCCCCCTACTGCACGGCTTGTCATGGATGTCTGCCATGCTGCCCCTGCCTTTTTTGGGGCCCCGATGCCTGCGCTGCCTTCTCTGCTCTCTGAATATGGCTCTCATGGCTATAAATACAGCTTCCATTGCTCTGTGCATTGCTGCAGAGATTTGTCTGCTCCTACTGGTTGGACGTGCTCACAAATATGATTGGCATGGTTACATGCATGGTGAGTTGAGCGTGTGTCTGAGCCAGAGTGCCATACCCCATTTAAGATTTTTTGTCTTGCCCAGCATGTGCATGCACAGGAGGGGATCTCCACAAAATTTGTGCTCATGCCATTGCCTAGTAATGTGGCTCGTTTGAAACTTAGGGTGAACATATGGGCAGATCGCCCAGGGAGTCCTAGGATGGTAGGCAGATCATGGAAGAGCAGCCACAGGCGCTGCTCCTTCCCATCCTGGGATTTGATAGGCAAAGCTGCCTAATGTGGGGTTGAAGTATGGCTGGGATTTTTTAGTGGCAATGCGGATCACTGAAAGCACCAGGCTATATCATGTTCTCTGCTTTGTGCTTGCTATTGATATTACCAGACTTTTGAAACGATGGGATGAAGGTGCAGTGGTTCAAATATTCTTTGTTCTGGCTTATTAATTGTCTTAGCAGGGTTGGTCGTACATTTATTGCTCTAAACGAAAAAAATCTGGTCCATTGGCCTCTGGGGGTCTGGGTCCATAGGGCGAGCTCTGAAATCGGTTTCTTTCATTTCCCTGGGTGTAAGTTCTGAAGCGGATGTTTCTGTGCGTGCACCTATGATTGAGGCATGAAGTTTGAGCAAGGGCCTGGAAGCAGAGTTCCTGGTGCACAGAACGCGAGGCAAAGCGTGGCGTGAAGTGCATGTACAGACGAAATGGGCCGGAGACATGGACTTGTCTGGAGGATTTGAAACATAGTTTGGGGGCAGCGAGACCTGGAGAATGCGGCTATTTGATTATTATGAAGCAGCCGAGGCCTGGATGAGGGTGATTTTCATGCAAAAGCATGCTGTACACTCAGCAATTGCTTGACATAAATAGAAAAATCCTTGTCATTTTTATGGATATTTGTGGCATATGTGTGAAGTTGGCTTAAGAGAGTGATTTAAAATTGGCTCCCTGACACCCATGAGCAGGCAGCCCAGCAAATCATAAAGGAGATAGTCAAAGGTCAATGCTGAGTTTTGGAGGCAATTCAGTGGAGTGCCAAACCTTGTTCTCAATACGCTTCTTAGGCAAGGTTGAGGTGGATACGCATGGGTTCATGCAACATGCCTCCTGAAAGGAGGCGCCTACAAGCTCTCCCTTCACGCTTCAGCCTAATTGTGAACACTCCACGCTGCTCGCTGAGTGTTTTTACAGGAACTGACGTCAGCTGCGTTCTTTTCTACAAATTCGTTCTCCTCAACATTGATTTAACACAGTTATCCACAATAACATTAGCAAACATTAATCTTAAAGCAACAGCCCAAATGAAAAACTTGGAGCACCTAGGTGGCTACACGTGCGCTCCCACTCCCATCCTGCTTCCAGCCCATAGCAGGCACATCCTGCTTGTCCGATGCATCATGTGTTTGTATGCAGGGGGGGGGGAGAGGCGTTTTGGGTGTGGGTGTCTTTGTTGTGTGGGTGTATGTGTGTGGGTTCAGGTGTGAGTTCAGGTGTAGGTGTGTGTTTGTGTGTGTCTTCGTTGGGGGGGTGGAATGTGGGTGTGCATGTGCGTGTGTGTTAGGGTGTTAGTGGGTAAGCACAGCAGTGTTTAATCAGGAATCTGTGATGCCTTTTGGTTTGGATTGAATTGGCTTATGGTTGTGGTTGCTTGCACAACGCCAACCTAACTGTTTTTTTGGAATTCAATCACCAATTAAAGTGCTTCCCCCAGAAACTTGGGCATTCTATCTACTAAAACGTTTCAACGGTCATGTATTTTTTTCGCAATTGATGTTTTGCTAAAGCCTGAAAACATGTCTTCGCACTCTACAAGAGAAACACTGCATTGGGAGCATTGTCTCCCCTGGCCTCATGACTGACTTCCATGGTGTTAACAGCGTTTATGCCTACAATTCAAGCCGATAAGTTGAATCAGCACTATAACTCAAGGAGTGGAAATTCAGGGTGTTCATGTTGCACAGCATGGCGTACAGCCTGCCATACAATTTGCGCTACAAATGGAGGGCCTCGAGGCTGTGGGCATGCAGCTAGTTGGGGGAAAGGTGCACATACATGGTTGCCCGGGCACGTATAACAGCTCACCGACACGCGTGTAGGATGCAACATGCATATCCTAGAAGGATGCCGAATCCCTGCAACTCATTCATTCACTCATATGCGCAGATTTGCATGCAGACCCACTCCCATCCGTCTGTCTAGCAAAGTGTCTGTTTGCTGTCAAACGGTGTCTATGTCTAGGCTTCCCTGTGTGCATGAACTTTGACCTCTGTTCCTGGGCAAAACACATTTGCCATTCATTTGTTGACATAAATGTAGTGTCTCACAGTTCTCGTTGTACACATAGGTTCTGCTATTTCTCATGGCCATGCCACGGCCAACTGCTGCTTTAGGATAGGGAGCTGCCCTAGGCTGAGGCTGCATGGTTTGGCTATCTCTTCTCCATACTTCAGCATTGGGATGAGCAGACTGAGTTGGGCCCCTGGGCTGGCATGGTAGCCTGGCTGCAGGCTTGCACAGCCTCTGGTACCTTAACCTGGCTTTATTCTGTCCCTTTTGACAAAGCTTCGGTGAGGTTTTCCGTTCTATGCCTCACATTTTGAAGGAGTGAATATGCAATAAGATATGCACTTATTAAGCAAAAAACAGTATCAGGAATAATTCATTGATGTGGAAGTTGTCTGGCGAGACCTCATGGTTGGAATTCCAAAAAAAGGTGGGCAATCATGCACCCCGTTCCTCTTTTCATAGATCTTTGGCGATACAGAATTTTGAATGTGAAATGCAGGAGGGAGGATTAAGTGTAACTTTTGATAGCAAGCGTACCTCAATAACAATAACTTTCCAGAATCCTAACGTCAAGGGCTTTAGATGAGCAAGTATGGGTCAAAATAAGAAAATTTTGAGGGATCAAGTTTTCTGGAACCCCTTTCCAAACATTTCATGGGAACTTATTTATGATTGTAGATATACCAGCAGATCCCTCAGTTCAAGCTCAGTCAATCGGCACCCTTTTTGAATAAATTCAGCAATTGCTTCTATGTGCATGCCTACAAGCCAGAGCCGCGCGTGCATGGGTGTGGGCCGCAGGTGTGTGAAGCCAATGCGGCAGCACATCGCTCTTAAAGTTGCAGAATATTATCAACACAAGATGCACGATGGAAAGCTGAAGATAGGAAAGCAATCTGTGGGCGCTGAAGGCTACTTTTGGGTGCCTGGCAAGTAGTGTATGCAAGAAGGTCTGCATTGCAGTTTTTCCTCATCACTCTGCAGCTAGTCAATCTTTGGTTGTGGTGAGTATGCAAATCAATGAAGGATGAAGGATTATAAAATGGAGCAAAATGGTACCCTTTTTCTTCTGGGTGGGGGCACCAGAAGGGGGGAACAGGGGGTGGTTGGTGGTTCAGGGGGATCCAGCCCAAAAAAGGGCATGCCTTATTTCAAAGGAAGTTTTCTCCCTGTATTACCACTGTATTACTCAGAAAATATTTCCACGTGACTGCGGCCGAAGCATTCAAATGTAAGGGCCAAGGTCGGGGAGTTGGAGGGGAGTCTGCATACCCTCATCAGCCTCCTAGCTACCTCTATCCACAACTGTACATCCTTGCATTTATATGCACTTTCATGTGGGCAGGACAGGAATGCTCTCTTTTGCAAGGATGTCAATATTGCCGGTTTGGGAGATCCCCGGCGTTAAAATTTTGTTCAATTTGTATTTTTACGATCGTTGAATTGACATGGCAAAAACAGAAGCTAGGCCAGGCGGGTCAGGGGAAGACCAACTACCCCCCCAACTGATCAGTTCATGAGTCATGCACTTCAATTGACCTATGTGGCCATTACAAATATAGTGCCTCCATCTTAGGGCCCTGAATGGGACCAATTTATCATTCTAGCCCCGACTAGGTCGTGAACGGGACTAGGTCGAAGGGGGAGTGCAAGGTGCAGTGCAAGCAATGATTGCACTGAGTTTACTTGAGGTGCCTGCAGCATCAGGGGCCACTACCGTACACTCCTCCCCTGCCTGTGGTGTCAACCAGTTTGAGAAAGTGCCAGCAGAATGCTAACATTGATGCAGTGGGAGCATAAGGAGAGGGTGCACTGAAAACAGGAGAGTGTCCCTGAGCATGTCTGTGGCAGCCAGGCTCCCCTGTGCAACGTCGAATTGTAACCCGTACTTAAAACGGCATTTTGTTCCCATTGCGAATTTGAGCCATTTTCGTTCCCAGCAAAAAAACTCAAAAATTTGATGTTTACAACCTTGCTCTTTTGTGCACAGCAACAGCCAAATTGCTTGGCCACATCATGTGCGAGCTGGTGTGGCTGTACCAACCTGTGCTTGGCTTAGGGCACCCAGGCCCCGTAGCAGGTGGCTCAGGCACCAGCACGGGAGGTATCCAGTGACAATGAGAGCCAGGGCAGTGATCAAGGGACAGCAGAATACCGCAGCAGTCACAGCTGCAGGAGGAGTAGGAGGAACAAGTGACGAGCTCTTCGCCCTATCCTGCATTGAAAACAGCCCCAACAGACTTTTGAATCTGAAATTTGGACTCGGGTCCCGAACTGTGCCTGTTTGGGGCCAAACGGTCAAGAGAGCCGCCTGTTGGGGCTCCCCAAGCCTTGCTTGCTTGAATGAGCTCAGTTTCTGCCAGTTTCCAGCTATCATATCTCTGATTCAGGACACTTTAGGTTGCACCTTGGTGGGCCAATAATGAGTGTGCTTGCGCAAAAAGTGCAGCCATTGGGCCCCAGAAAAGTTTGGCGGAAGGATCCCCCTTGTATGGCCTTGTTGACGTTCCTCCCCTGACTTTGCCCCCCATCAGCAGAAAGCCTGGTAGAGCCACTTCTCAAAAAATCTTCCATAGCAAAGCAAAGTTACAGGCCAATCTGCGCACTACCAAACACCCATCAATAAAGGTTGTGCTTCCCGTGTGTCAGCTAACGTGTGGGTGCTCACACATACGCAGCGCGCAGACGTATGCACTAGAGCCAGCCTGAACACTAGTAGGGCACGGCCTTTTGGTTACAATAGCTTCTCCAACATCATAGGATGCTAACATGCCATCCTCTATGTATTCTGCTGCTTGCTATAGGTTGTTGCAGACATGAGGGTCAGAACCTGGATACTTTTCTTAGGCATGCATGCCTCCGCGGGAGTCCCTTTCTACATCTTTGTCATGGGATACAGCCTCCCTCTTGCGTTCTTCAAGGTATGTGCAAGCACAGAAGGCCCCAGGGAGGTGCAAGCACATCCTGCACGTCTTACCAAAATAGAAGAGCAGCTGCTCACTGGAATCGCAGCGCGCTGTCAGAAGCTGCTGACTGGAGGTAGAATACGCTAACAGTATTGTTGTTGCACATAAGAGCTTGTTCATCTGTCTCTGTCTAGCGCACCCACAAGGCTGGGCAGGCTTGCCCTGCACATCAAACTTACGCGTAAAGGTGGCACCTGGCAGAGTCATGATGTGGGATCAAACTGGGACGACACCCATGCTGCAGTGCCATCCTGATGATGACCTGCCACTTTTGTCCAAGGCCGCTTGCTCACTTACCAGACAGTGTGGCTGTGCACCCCTTTCTGGAACCAGCTTGTTGCGCGCCAAGCAGAGTTACCTTACTGCATGCCACTTGCCTGTCCTGCGGCGCAGGCTTTCCTCGTTCACGGACTCAACCTCGTCGCATACAGCGTGCTCGAGCAGCCCAAGTGCGCAGCTTTTACCCGCCACCTGGCTAGGACGCGCGGGCACATTGGGGACGTATCCAAGGAACACAAGGGGCAGCCTGGGGCAGCAGCACCCTCCGCAGGCACCCTACCCCTGCGGGCACCTGCGCCCAAGCAAGCTGGGCCTTGTGCAAACCAGGCCGCCACAGCAGCAGCAGTATGGCCAGGCTTGGAATGCATGCCTGCCAAACTGCATGCAGCCAAGCACCTGCCTGACGGAGACGGCCTCAGAGATCTTGAGGCTTCAAGGCCCCTTAACGCGCTGGCCAGTCAAACACTGCAGCCCAAGAAGGCTCTGGCCTACGTGTCAGCGCTGCGCAAGCAAGACGTAAGTCTGCTGGCCTGGATTGTGCAGGCACATCATGGAATCATTTTGAATAAGGCTTACCAAGGGGAACAGTATTGGGAGCACTAGGGTTTACTAAAGGGCCTGGAGGAACTCTACAGGGCTCCTCCCGGAAGAGGGTTAATGGATAGGGGTTACTGCCTGGACGTTTGCGCCAACATGAACAGCTGCCTTATCTTGGCTACTTCTGATGATTGCCTCGTCTTCTTGTAAGAGCACAAGATTTCATGAGGCAAGCAGGGTGTGGTCATGGCAGCACTGGCCACGGGCTGTGCCATTCATTTGTGTTCGAATACCACATGCAAAGCACATCGTTTGCACGCGCCTCAGCCCCTCACACCCTGGAAGCGTGTAGTGCAGCTGCAGACCTCATTCCGAGCAGGCACCCTCTGTGCTGTCGATGTTCAGGTGTTCATCAAGCTGCTCACCAAACTAGGTCCAGAGGTCCTTCAAAATGGGCCTGACATCCAGCTTTCCAAGGCCTTCTCTTCAAGGTATGTGCTCGAGCTGTGGGGATCTTGCTTGAGAACAGCCTTAGGCACTTGCACAGGCCCTACGGGCTGCTGCAGCAGCAGGCCAAGGGAGCACAGGAGCAGGATCCGCGCGCCTAAGTATGAGGAGCACAGTGGCTGTGCTCCCGCTGGTGTTGCAAGGCTCCCTCCCCTAGAAGTGGTTGCCCTCCATGGTTCGGATTTATTGAATCGCTGTGCTTCCTCGGCATGCTTTTGTGCTCCTCAAGCGCTTTGCGGGCTGTGCTGCGCCCCAGGTGCCCAAGCCAGGTCATCACAGGCGCCGCCGCATGCCGTGGCTGCATCATGCTCAGCATCAACACGTGCGAGGTGCTGCAGCTCGCTCAGGGCAACCCTGATGCACAAGGCAACTCTGGTGGAGAGGTTTCGGCAAAGGATGCCATTCTGGAATGGCTGCAACACTCAGGGCTGGAGGGTGTGCTTGAGGATGGCGCGGTCATAGTGGTCCAGGTGCGGGCAGCCAGGCTGAGGCTGTGCTGGAGACAGAGCAGCCTCCTGACACAGCCACATTGCTGAGGATGTGCAGTGGGTGGCACAGTCGTGGAAGTCCAGGCGCACACAGTGGGTGGCACGGTCATGTGGTCCGGGCACGGGCAGTGGGAGCGGCATGCAAAGCAGCGGCATGTGCTGCCTGGCTGATGCCAACCAAGCTGCTGTTCACAATGCAATCAAGGGTTACAAAGCTTGACCTGCCGAGCAAGGGCAGCTTGGCTGGAGTCTATCAGGCCTGCAAAGACCTTGACCTAGAAAAGAGGTAAGTTGGTGTCTGAGGGATGAAAGAGGGCGCTGATCGGTTTGCAAAGCACCAAAAGTCAAAAGCTCTTGTGATGAAAAATTGAATTAATGCATGGGCAAGACTGCATTGGCCCTTTTGCAACTCGCTGGACAGCCCACGAGTGGGTGTCCATCCTCTGCAGAGCTTGCTCTGTGCTCACAAGCTGCGCCAACAAGGTTTTGAAAGGTCATAAGGATAAGCCTTCAGTATAGAAATTGTGACTAATAGGCTGCACATGGAACGCAATGCAAGAAAAATGATACGCTCTTGTTGTAGCACCATTAACGTGCTGCACTTACAAGAAAAAAGCTTGAAAGGGGGGGGGAAGGTGCATCATTGTGTTGGACACTGCAGCACTGGATGGAACCAGTCAACATTCTTAAGCATCTTTCAGGACCATTTGACTGCATCAAATCAAAGGGGGGATCCACTTAAATGAAAGCATTAGCATGCTGTGCCTACAGGACTTCTGCTCCTGGCAGCAGGATGGGAGCAGCGGTGCTTGCTGTGCGCACAAGTATGGCGTTTCTTAGGCATTTGCATCCAGTGTGCTCCTTGCCATGCTTTGGTGCAGGTGGCAAGCAGCAGGCTCTGCTACACTTGGAAGAGCCACACACAGGAATGGGAGCTTAATGTGGACTCCCAGCCGCTGCCTGAACTCCATTACAGCCTCTTAGCCCCGCGTGTTGCCCTTTTGCCTGCCATTGGACAACCAGACCAGCAGCAGCAGCAGCAGCAGCAGCAGCAACAGCAGCAGCGGGTTGTGCAGCTTGAGCTGGAAGTCCAGATCTCGGGCCCCTCCTCTGACTTCGCGGTCGTTGGTTGGTCTGAGGAGATGGAGGGGCTGCGTGTGGACCAGGCAGGCGGCGCAAGCATGTTGCAGCTGCGGGCCCACACGCAGGGCTGCTTCTTGCCCCTTGAAGTTTTACACCTGGAGGCCAGCGGCGAGGATGGGCAAGCCTGCGCGGTGCAGGTGAGGTGCATCAGTGTGGGTGAGGTGACGTCTGTACAAGTAGCGGTGCATGAGCACAGGTGGCACTGCATTAGCGCATGTGACGGTGTATCAGCACATGTGACAGTGAATCTGCGTAGATGGCAAAGCGTCTGTACAAGTAGCGGTGCATGAGCACATGGGGCAATGTATCAGCATAGGTGGCAATGCGTTTGTACAGGCAGAGGAGAGAGGTAGAGGATGATGGGCCGTTTGTGTAGGATGCCTTTCTGCCAGAATAGGCTCCTGTGGCCCTATACTGTAGGAGCCCTGCTCGCACGCTCTGCCAAACCTCTTTGTGAGGCTTGCACTTGCATGTGTACATCTGTGTGTGTGAGCACTTGTTGTGCAAGCACGCACGCTCAGAGCTGCCTGTGCCTGCTGGCTGCCCCCCTGTCTTACCCCCTGCTGCTGTGTGCGTTCTGCTGCCATGTGGGTCCCTCCCCTACTGTGCACAGTCCACTGCTGTGCGCACTTCCTTTTTCCCCCTCTTCATGCGCTGTTGTAACTGGTCAAAGATGTGGCCTCTGTGCTGCCGGCTTGGCTGCTGCTGTCCCTCATGGCACTGTGCCTTTCAAATACAGAGCAGCTGTGCAATCACCTTGGCCCCCTCCTGCTCAACTTGCCCCCACCCTTACACCTGGCAGGTGCGCATGACTTTTCCCACTGACGTCACCATGCCGGATTGCTGCCAGCTGAGGATGGAGCTCGCTGACAGCGGCCGCACGCTTTGCCAGTGAGTAACCTAGAAAGCGCGTGCACCATTCATGGGTTTGTCTATGGGCGGGTTGAGCTGCTGCTGGGGGCCGCTTGCTTTGCCAGTAGGTATGTTCAGGGAGCACAGCGCCATCCATACCTTCAGCAGTAGGTGATTTAAGCTGCTGCTGCAGGGGCCGATGAGCCCTGGGCTGTTTGATGGGCACCTAGGCTTGTAGGCTTTGTGTGAGTCTCAGTCTTAGCCTCATGCAGTAAGAACCATCAACCTCGCCGAAACCAGGTAGCAATCAGGGGTGCACACCTCAGCTCGTCAAACGAGGCGCACTCTGCTCATTTTTGAAAGGCTTGTGGAGGCATGATTCTCGGACTGGCATGCTGCTGCATGGAACGCGCAGACACATACACGCTGTTGTGCTCAAGCTCCACACGTGCACTACACGCCAGTCCATGTCCTGCAGGCAAACAGATGTGTTCGTTTGTTATGTATGGACTGGCATGCTGCTGCTATAAAGCTATCCTATCTCCCATTGATTTGTTAAATTATATTACTTTTGTGCGCCAAAACTCATTAGTAGATCCATAGACAGGATGCAGAAAGATGCAGATGGGGCACACAAATGTTTTTAGCAAGCACGGCGCCCTCATGCTTCAATCGCCTCTCTGCCTCTGTTGGGCTTTGATGTATGTAGCTATTTTCTACAAACATCTGGAGCGCTATCCTGGAGCACTCGCCAGGGTGTGCTTGTTGTTTTGCTGCCCAGAGGGGCAGCTGAACAGCTGCCTTGCTTCCCGGGGTAGCTGCCTTGGCTTACTGGGTAGCAGCCTTGCTCTCTGGGGATGTGCTCCTGCATTCAAAGCCACAGCCTTGCTTTCTCTGAGGACGTGCTGCTGCATTCAGGGCCGCAGCGTTGCTCCCTCCGCTGACGTGCTGCTGCGCCCCCCGCAAAGCCCTCTGCGTGCATGCTTTCCTGCATGTCCTCTGTGGCCGTAGGGCCAAGACCATGCTCGCCTGCGCCAGCCTGTGCGCGGAGATGCAGGAGCTGTGCGCCTGGGCCACGCTGCCCCACACGCCCAGCCAGGTGTCTGACTTCATTGATGACTTGGCCGACTGGCTGTCCTTCTGCAGCCTGCACAAGGGCGCGCACCAGCAGCCTGCACACTTTTGCAGCCTCACGAGGGCTAAAGCAGATGGAGAACCTCACAAGGGCTGCTCCTCCTCCTCCTCACCCTCCCTGCGGCGTTTGCTCCTGAATGAGCTTGGGCGGCCCGAGATGCCACAGCTCATGGGCAAGGTGGGCATGCGGGCAGTGCGTGCTGATTGCGGAGCAGTGGGCGGGGAAGGCTTGATCCTTGCTGCAGCATAGATCCTGCTGTTCATGCATTAACGAGCACATGCAAATGAATTCTTGGGCTCATGCAAAATGTGTGTTCCTGCCAAGAAAGGCTGCTTACCTCCTGTGCGTATTGAAGGCCATCGCTCACCATACAATCTACAGGAAAATGAAGCTAACACAGCGCTTGCTCGGTATGGATGTCCGCTGGATAGCGCTTGCACGCGCACACACACACACACACGCTGATTGACATACTCATACTCAGGAGCGCGCAGGTGCGTGCACACATGCGCGTGCAGACACACTCAAAGCTGCGTGCATAATGCTGCGGTGCACACACGGTGGCACACACACGCGCACCCCCAACATGCCCCCCCCCCCCCTTTTTACTTGCAGCAAAGTCGCTCTCGCGTGCATATGCACACATGCGCCCGCAGGTGGGCCAGGACCTGCTGCGCCACGCGCTGTGCTGCGGCATGGCCTCCCTGGCGGG
>LFCJ01000377.1_pt1 | contig 27038 bp, 23 predicted proteins | sample 643141 | NCBI WGS metagenome assembly LFCJ01 (sample SAMN03766243, study PRJNA286221) | soda lake metagenome | biome: soda lake; feature: Kulunda steppe; material: water; isolation source: sample B1-Br-g2 brine of Lake Bitter-1 | place: Russia: Kulunda steppe | collected 2010-07
TCGCCACCAGCGGCGTCGACACGGCGAACACGATCTTCGCGCTGTTCGCGCTCGCGGCGATCGGCCAGCCCCGCACGGGCGTGATGGTCGCCTTCGAGAACGCCGGCGCGCCGCTTTCCCTGCCCGTTCTCGTCGGTGGCGTGGTCCTCGCCGGACTGATCGGCTTCGTCCTCGTGATCGTCGTCGGCGACCGCTATCTCGCCGTCGTCGGTCGGACCGACTACTGGAAGATCTCCGTAGCGGTGCTCGGGCTGTTGTTCGTGCTCGCGTTCCTCCTGACCGGGCCGGTCGGCGTCGGCGTCTTCGTGGTCGCCGCCGGCGTCGGGATGGTTCCCGTCCGGTGTCGCGTCCGGCGCGTTCACCTGATGGGCGTGTTGATCGGGCCCCTGATCTTCCGGCTCTGAGGGGCGACCGTTCGGAGCCGGAACGCCGGTCGACCTGTCGGAAGGGAACGCTTTTGACTCCCCCTCACCGAGAGCCGCGTATGGACTGGCCGCACGATCCCGACGGCGAGGAGGGCAGCGAGGGCGGTCGCAAGTACGATATGGCGATCATCGCCAAGAAGATCGACGAAGAGGAGGACTTCCCCCTGGAGCGTGGGACGTTCGTCGAGGCCTACGGCGACCACCCGATCCGGGTCAACCACGAGTCGGTCGTCGCCCTCTCTGAGATCTTCGAGTACGTCAAGCCCGAGGAGTTTAGCGACATGGTCGAGTTCCACCGGGCCGTCGGCGACGCGATGCGCGAGGGCGGCTTCTGGACGTACCACCCCGTCGGCGCCGACCCCGAGAAGAAATCCGCGTGAACGGCTCTCGCCGATCGGAGGGCGTCACGAAACTGGATCCCGTGTCGTTTATACGGAGGCGGCCGAAGTTCGAGCCACCGTGACGAACACGCAGGTTACCCTCGTTCAGATCGACAACTACGGCCCCTGGACGGTGACCCCGGAGCCACGCCGGGAGGCCGACCTCCAGACACTCCAGTCGCGGCTGTACGCCGACCTCTCCCAGCTGATCGGGAGCCGCGGAGGGTACGTCTTCTTCACCCGGTTCGACAACATGGTCGCGGTCACGAACGGACTCGACGCGGCCGACCACGCGCTGATCCAGGAGTCAGTCGCCAACCGCTACCCCGTCACCCTCAGTCTGGGTGTCGCGACGGGGCCGAACCCGGCCGGGGCGCTGGCCGACGCCACCGGCGTCATCCAGGCGGCCGGCAGCGCCCAGGACAGCGACCGTCGGGGCGTACTCGACGGCGAGTTCGCCGGCGACCGGACCGACGACGGCGTCCAGATCGCCCACTTCGACGTGATCGACGCCACCGGCGAGTACACCGACGCGCTCAACGCCTTCGATACGTTCATCGAGATCGAACAGGGGTACGCCGCGTTGATGAAGTACATGCGCCACAGCCACGACGCACTCTCCTTTTTCGTCGGCGGGGACAACATCATCGCCGTCTGTCCCGACCTCGAGACCGGGGCGTACGAGGAGGCCATCGACCACGTCGAGGACGACGCGGGCGTGAGCCTCCATGTCGGTGCCGGACGAGGGTCGAACGCCCACGCCGCCGGGATGGCCGCGAAACACGCCCTCGAGGCCTGCCGCGAGGACGGCTCGCGCGTGGAGCTGGCCTGGGAGAGAGGGTGAGCCACGGACATCGTCCACGCGAGGTCAGGTAGCCCCCGCCTACGGTCGCTACGCCGACGTTTCCCACCCCATAACAATGCCCTCGACGACGGTCGGTGAGGCGAATGCGACGCCGTTCGTACCTCGCAGCCGCGGCGGCCGGGGCGTTCGCGGGCTGTCTGGCGACCGACGGGGACGATCCGTCGAACGGTGACGACGGGGACGACGACGCGGAAGCCGTGGCGGGCCCCGACGACGGGGAGACGTTCGACGACTTCGAGCGCCTCGGCAACTGGTCGGTCGTCGCCGGCTCGCTCCACCGGGTCACCGAGGACGCCGTGGCGGGCTCACAGTCGGCGCTGTTGCGAAGCGACGGCGAAGACCGGGTCAGGATCGTTCGCGAGCTCTCCCCGCCAGTCGACTTCTCGGGGCTGTGGCCGGGGCTTTCGCTCGCGACCGACGCCCCGGCCTCGCCGACGATCAGGCTGGTCGACGACGACGGTGACTGGGTCGACTTCCGACACCGGCCGGGGGCGAACACCGAGCTCGTCCGGGCAAATTTCGGGATCGACGACGTCGAGGGGGAGCCGGAGCTCGAACGAACCGCGGAGATCGTCGTCGACCAGTGGGTCGGCGAGGAGACGAGCCAGCTGTGGATCGACGACCTGCGGTTTCTCTCCGGCCCGGCGACCGGCCGCGTGATGATCGGCTTCGACGGCGGCTTCGAGGAGGAGTACACCGTCGGCCTCCCGATCCTAGAGGAGTTCGGGTATCCGGCGACCACCTTCGTGAACACCGAGACGCTCCGGGAGGAAGCCCACCACGAGGGGGGCCGTCTGGCGGTACCCCAGCTCGAGGAGCTCGCCGATGCGGGCTGGACGGTCGCCAGCCGCGGCGCGCTCGAGGCCGAGTACCCGACGCTGACCGAAGAGGAGCAGGCGGCACTGATCGAGGAGGCGGTCGACTGGCTCGAAGGACGCGGGTTCGGCGACGGTGCGGCGTACTTCTCCTATCCACGGGGTGGCTACGACGACCGGACGCTCGAGCTGGTCGAGTCGGCCCACGAACTCGGCTTCGCGAGCGGGTTCCCGGCGGCCGCCCGGATCGGGAACCCGCTTCTCTGCCCGAAACTCGTCGAGCCAGACGTCGAGACGGCCAAGGCGGCGATCGACCGAACCGCGGCGTTCGGCGGGATCACCGCGCTCTGTTACCGGCGGCCCGGACCGACCTCCTGGGAGGACTTCGAGGAGACGATCGCCCACCTCGCGAGCCTCGAAACCGAGAGCCGGCTGGCCGTCGCGACGCCCAGACAGCTCGAGACGACACACCTTCACTGACGGCCCCGATCGCTCTCAACGCCCGCCGTCTGCGGACCGGCCCCGCCGGCCGACGACGTTGTGGGAGCGAAAGGAGAGCACCGCCGTTCCGTCGGCGAACACCGTCCGTTCGAACTCGACGTAGCCGCGGTCCTCGCGGCTCTCGGAGGGCGTCTTCCCGACGACCTCGATCCGGAGGCCGAGGGTGTCCCCCGGCCGGACCGGCTCGTGCCAGCGGAGCTCGTCCATTCCGATCCCACCCATGTTGTCGAGGCCCATCCCGCCGACGAACTCGGTGACGAACAGCCGGACGGACAGACAGAGCGTGTGGAGGCCGCTGGCGACGAGCTCGCCGAACATCGAGTCGGCGGCGGCCGCCTCGTCGAGGTGAAACGGCTGTGGATCGAACTGCTCGGCGAACTCCACGACCTCCGATCGGGTGACCGTGTGGCTGCCGACCTCGAACCGGTCGCCGACGGCGAGGTCTTCGAAGTGACGGGTCATGGAGGCCGGTGGGAGGGACGGGTCATAAGTGTTCTACGTCGAGGGCGACGCGGGTCCGGAGCGGTCGACGGCCATAGCAGAACGGATTTACGTCGTGGACCGCATCCCTCGGGTATGGATTACGAAGCGAGTCTCGACCGGGCGATGGAGAACGTCCCCGACATCGGGGGCGACGAGGAACGGCTGAAGATCCCGGAGGCCAGAGCCCAGAAAGACGGTGCGTTCACGCGGTTTACGAACCTCGGGGAGATCGCGGACGTGCTCTCGAGGGAGTCCGAACACCTCCACCGGTTCGTCCAGCGCGAGCTCGGGACGAGCGGGAAGTTCGAGAGCGGCCGCGGGCGGTACAACGGCAGCTTCTCGGCGGGCGAGTTCGACGCGACCGTCGACGCCTACGTCGAGGAGTACGTCCGGTGTTCCGAGTGTGGGCTCCCCGACACCCGGCTGGTCAGGGAAGATCGTACACCGATGTTGCGGTGTGACGCCTGTGGTGCCTTCCGGCCAGTGACCAAACGCTCGACGAGCCCACAGCAACAAACACAGCGCGAAGCCGTCGAGGAGGGGAACACCTACACCGTCGAGATCACCGGCACGGGCCGGAAAGGCGACGGCGTCGCCGAGAAAGGCGAGTACACCATCTTCGTCCCCGGCGCCCGGGAGGGCGACGTCGTCGAGATCTACATCGAGAACATCTCGGGGAACCTCGCGTTCGCGAGGCTGGCGTAGAGGAGAGTCTTTTTGCCACCGGCACGCCCACGGTCCGGTATGGAGGGACGCGAGTTCGCGGTCGAGACCGTCCTGGCTCCCGTCGACGGCACGGAGGAGTCCGCGGCCGCCGTCGAGTACGCCGTCGCGGTGGCGGAGCGGTACGACGCCGTCGTCCACGCGCTGTACGTGCTCGGACGCGGTGTGGTCAGGGGGATCGACGCGGGAACGGTCGACGAGGAGGAGGTCGCCGAGACCGCACGGAGCTTCCTTGAGGAGGTAGAGGAGGTCGGCGCCGAACGGGACGTCGCGGTGTCGACGTCGACGGTCCAGGGGTTCTCGCCGACGATCAAGACCCGCCACCCCGGTAGCGTCGTCCTCGATTCGGCCGACGCCGTCGGCGCCGACTTCGTCGTGCTCCCCCGGGAGTCGGCGACCGACGCCCCGGAGGTGCTGGAACGTGCCGCCGAGTACGTGCTCGCGTACGCCAGCCAGCCGGTCCTCTCGGTGTGAGAGTGTCGTACGTCGCGATCCCGGCGGTCAGCGTTCGACGTTCACGACCAGATCGGTCGCGATCCAGCCGTCGCAGTTACCGCGTTCGGTGAACACGAGTCGACCGGGACGGGTCTCGTGGCTCGTCACGGCCGTGGCCGTCGGCCCGTCACCCTCCCGATCGTCCGTCCGTCCGGCGGAGGCGCCCATCGAGATGACTTAGGCGGGCCTAAAATAAAAAGGGTTCCGGTCGACGCGACGGCGTGAGAACGTCGCCGAGAAAGGCGAGTACACCATCTTCGTTCCCGGACGCCGGCTTCGACGTCGCCACGGAACCACCGCGCCCGACGCCGAGTGCGTTCCCGACGCCACGGCCGTCCGGCGGTCGGTGGACCCGGGGACGCTCGATCAGATGACCTCGTCGAACTCGTTGTGGCCGTGGATGTCGACGCCCTCCCCCGTGATCTCACAGAGGTAGACGCCGTTGCCGGAGCCGGTGTCGCGCTCGACGGCGGCTTTGATCCCGCGGGCGGCGATCGTCAGTGCCTCCTCGTTCGAGAGGTCGTCCTCGTAGGCGCCCTCGAGGTGGCCGTAGGCCAGTTGCATCCCCGAGCCGGTCACGGTGTAGTCGTCTTTCATCACGCCTCCGGCGACGTCGATGCTGTAGACGTGGTTGCCCTCGTCGTCGACCCCGCCGAGGATCGGTGCGATGGCGAAAAACGGCCCGCCGCGGGCGAAGTTCCCTGCGAGCGTCGCGAGCGCGCCGATCGTCATGTCCTCGCCACGACGGGCCTCATAGAGGTTGACCTCCGCGCGCAGGCTGGAGATGAACGACTGGGCGCCGCCGACCGAGCCGACCATCGTCATCGCGCCGGTCGGGTGGATCTGCTCGACTTTCTGGACGTTCTTGTTCGAGACGAACCGGCCGCCGAGGCTGGCACGCATGTCGGTCGCGATGACGACGCCCTCGGCGGTCGAGATACCGATGGTCGTGGTGCCGGTCTCGTTCACTCCACGGAGGTCGGCCTGTGAGAGGTCGTTCTCCGGCAACGAGCCGACCTCGGGACCGTACGGGTCCGTGTCGTCGGCGAGTCTGGAGGCCGTACGCGAGAATTCGGAGTCGCGAGCAGGTGGTCGCATTGACCGCACGTACGGCCGGAGCGATATAAAAGGGCGGCGTTCGCCCCCGTCGTTTCCGCTACTGGTCGGCCTCGGCGGCCTCGTAGGCCTCCTCGACGCGGGCGAGCAGCCGGTGGACCGGGAGGGTAACGCCCGTCTGACGGGTGGCGAGTGCGAGCGGCATCACCAGGATACCGACCGCGATACAGAGCTGGTACAGCGCGAACAGCGTCGCGTGATACACGCGGGATCTCATTGGCGTTCGCTCCACCCCAGCCGAGGGTCACATATAAACATTTCTGCCGAGCGGTGGGTGTGATCATCGTCCGTTACGGTTTCGGGTCGGCGTCGTCGTGCGATTCAACTGTAGTTGAACCGGGTCCAACCGAAAGCGCACCCGCGGCGAAATACCCCGATCATGTGGCGGGTTGAGCCAGTCGTTTTCCGTAACTTATGACCATAATCTCCCTACCGTGCGCACCTGACCGGCCACGAGAAGGCGTGTGAGTCCCTTTCAGGGGTGGCTGGCGTCGAAGTTCGACGGTCGACGTCCCCGACGGGTAAGCGGGTCCGGCCCTCAACGACCCGTAGACGGGGACGAACCGAAACAGGGGAGGTCCCCGGGGTGCAGTGACCGGTATGAGCAACTACCTCGTCGGGATGGAGGCCGCCTGGCTGGTCCGGGACGTGGAGGCGATCGACGACGCGATCGGCGTCGCGGTCAGCGAGGCCGGCAGGCGGCTCAACGACCGGAACATGGAGTACGTCGAGGTCGAGGTCGGCGCGACCGGCTGTCCGGCCTGCGGGGAGCCGTTCGACTCGGCGTTCATCGCCGCCGACACTGCGCTGGTGGGACTCGCCCTCGAGATGGAGGTGTTCAACGCCGAGGGGGAAGAACACGCCTCCCGGATCGCAAAGAGCGAGGTCGGGGGTGCGTTGCGCGACGTTCCCCTCTCGGTGGTCGACGTCTTCGAGCTCGAAGCCGACGGCTGAACGGCGACCGGGGTCGGTGGGGTGTGACCTACCACCGAAACGCTTTCTATAACCCGTGGTTATTGTGGCGTATGGAGTTGCCCACGCCGGCGGACCTCAGACAGCGCCGGACCGAGCTGGGGCTGACCCAGAGCGAGCTGGCCGACCGGGCCGACGTCTCCCAGCCGCTTATCGCCCGGATCGAGGGCGGCGACGTCGACCCACGGCTGTCGACGCTCAGGCGGATCGTCACCGCCCTCGACGACGCGGAAGGCGACGTCGTCCGCGCGGTGGATCTGATGAACGAGGCGGTCGTCTCGGTCGCCCCCGAGGACCCGGTGAGCGAGGCCGCCCGCCGGATGGAAGCGGAGGCCTACTCCCAGCTGGCGGTGATCCAGAACGGGGTGCCGGTGGGCTCGATCAGCCAGGGTGACCTCGTCGGGCTCGACGAACGGGACCGGGAGGATCCGGTCGAGTCACACATGGCCGAGAGCTTCCCGACGGTCTCGAAGGACGCGACCCTAGACGAGATCAGCAACCTACTCGAACACTACAAGGCGGTGATGATCACCGAGGCCGGCGAGACCGTCGGCATCCTCACCGAAGCGGACCTCGCCGCCCGACTCTCCTGATCGTTCGCGTCCCGGACGATCGACCGTCGCGTCCCGGACGGTCAGCTCTCGGCGTCGCGTTTGGCCTCGAGGAGCTCCTGGTACCGGTTGCGGATCGTCACCTCGCTCACGTCCGCGACCGCCGACACCTCCGACTGGGGGATCCGCTCGTTGGTCAGCCGCGCGGAGGCATAAAGCGCGCTCGCGGCGAGGCCGACGGGGTGTTTGCCGCTGTGGACGCCCGTCCGCTTTGCCGTCTCCAGCAGCGACCGGGCCTGGCGTTCGGTCTCGTCTGAGACCTCGAGCTCGGAGGCGTACCGGCCGACGTACTCGACCGGGTCGGGCGGTTCGAGACGCAAGTCGAGTTCGCGAACGAGATACCGGTAGGTGCGTGTCACCTCGAGACGCTCGACGCGGCTGACGTTCGCGACCTCGTCGACCGACCGCGGCACGCCGGTCTGGCGGGTCGCGGCGTACAGCGCGGCCGTCGCCATCCCCTCGATCGATCGGCCGGCGAGGAGGTCCTCTTCGAGGGCCCGCCGGTAGATGACGCTCGCGGTCTCCCGACTCGGTTCGGGGATGCCGAGCGCACTCGACATCCGGTCGATCTCCCCCAGGGCGTGTTTCAGGTTGCGCTTGCTGGCGTCGCGGGTCCGAAACCGCTCGTCCCAGATTCGCAGCCGGTTCATCTGTCGGCGCTTTCGCGCCGAGAGCTGACTGCCGTAGGCGTCCTGGTTGCGCCAGTCGATCCGGGTCGACAGCCCCTGGTCGTGCATCATCTTCGTGGTGGGGGCACCGACCCGGGTCTTCCGTTCGCGGGCTTCCTGGTCGAACGCCCGCCACTCCGGCCCGTAGTCGATCCGGTTGCCGTCGACGACCAGCCCACAGTCCTCACAGACCAGCTCGCCGTCGCCGATCTCGTCGACGAGCCGACCGTCACACTCCGGACAGTCGTCGACGTCCTCCCGGCGGCGGTCGACCTCGCCCTCCCGGCGGCGGTCGACCTCACCGTCCTCAGTAATGGATTCCGTTTTCGTCGAGTTCATGATGTGTGCTGGGTCGACGTAGGAGGCCGCGAGGTAATTATTTTACTATGCTACTCACGGTCTACGTAACCTAATAAAGTTACTTCGGCGGGCGTGTGGCCGGTGGGCTGGGCGTCGACTGCGAGGAGGATTCGGAGAGTCGGGCGGCTTACTCGGCGGCGATGACGTCGTCGATGCGGACGATCATCGTCGCGGCCTCGGTCGCACTCTCTATGGCTTCACGTTTGACGTCGGCGGGGTCGACGACGCCGTGTTCGACGGGGTCGCCGATGGTGATCTCCTCGCCGTCGGTGATCAGGCCGGCACGGCCGTCGGAGTCGTGGGCGGCACGGAGGTCGACGAGCGAGTCGATCGGGTCGCGGCCGGTGTTGGTCGCGAGCGTCCGCGGAACGACGTCGACGGCGTCGGCGAAGGCGTCGACGGCGAGCTGTTTGCGGCCCTCGATGCCGGCGGCGGCCGAGCGGACGGCGTCGGCGATCGCGATCTCGGTCGCGCCCGCACCGGGGACGACCTCGCCGGAGTCGAGTGCCGTGGCGACGACGTCGAGGGCGTCCTCGATCGCTCGCTCGAGCTCGTCGACGACGTGTTCGGTGCCGCCGCGGACGAAGACGGTGACCGACTCCGCAGCGGCGCCACCCTCGACGAAGGCGAGTTCGTCGTCGCCGAAACGCTCGGTGCGCACGCGGTCGGCGTGGCCGAAGTCGTCCTCGCTCAGGTCATCGAGCGCGCCGACGCGCTTTGCGCCGGTCGCCGAAGCGACCTCCCGGGCGTCGGAGCTGCCGAGGTCGGCGAACGTGAGGATGCCCTCGCCGGCCAGGTAGGAGGCGACGCGGTCGTCGACGTCGTCGGTGGTGAAGACCACGTCGACGCCGCTGTCGGCGATCGTCTCGGCGTACCCTCTGAGCTCGCTCTCCTCGGCGTCGAGGGCGGCGTTGAGCTGGTCGATCGAGTCGATCGCGTACTCGGCGTCGATCTCGCCGGTCCGGACCTCGAGTTCGACGTCGAGGATGGCGACGTCGGCGTCCTCGACGAGGGTCGGCATCTCCTCGTGGGCTGGCTCCTCGTCGACGACGATGCCGGGGACGAGTTCGGTGGCGCTCGAGGAGGCACCGACCCGGGTGTGGACGGCGACGTTCTCGCGGGCGACGTCGCCGTCGTCCTCGACGTGACGGATGGCCTCGACGACGGTCGCCGCGAGCGTCTCGGGGGTGAGCCCGCCGGTTCCCTTACCGGTCATACTCGAGGAGGCGACCTGCTCGAGGAGCTCGTCGTCGACCTCGACCTCGAGGACGACGTCGTCGATCGCCTCGCCGGCGATCCGGGCGGCCTCGTGGTACCCCTCGACGACGGTCGTCGCGTGGACGTCTTGCTCGATGAGGTCTTCGGCCTCGGCGAGGAGGTTGCCGGCGATCACCGCGGCCGTGGTCGTCCCGTCGCCGACTTCCTCCTCCTGGGACTCGGCGACCTCGACGATCATCTGGGCGGCGGGGTGTTCGATGTCCATCTCCTCGAGGATGGTCGCGCCGTCGTTGGTGATGACGACGTCCCCACCGGAGTCGACGAGCATCTTGTCCATCCCGCGGGGACCCAGTGTCGTCCGTACCGACTCGGCGACCGCCTTGCCGGCCATGATGTTCGACGACTGGGCGTCACGGCCCTGGGTTCGCTGGCTGTCCTCGCTCAGGATGAACATAGGCTGTCCGCCCATGCGTTGCTGTTGTGCCATGTGTAGATCCTCACTACACGTATCGTCAGCACTTCTATATAAAAGTTTCCCTAGCGAGTCGATCCCCTCTTGCGGTTTTCTGTGTCAGACATGAGCACACGACGTGGGCGGATGCACGAGGGATCACCGACGCGCGCGGGCCACAACGATGCACGCGGAGGCCACGACGACGCACGCGGAGGTCACGGCGAGCCGGTAGCACGATATGGTTCGAACGAGTAGCCACCGGTGGATGCTGGAGCTGGAACACGGCTACCGGATCGTCGACGTGCACACGCGTCTGGTACCCGAGGAGGCCACGGGGGTGGGGGGATGGGCGGTCTCGCCCGACCGCCTCGAGCGGGAGATGCACCAGGCGGGGGTCGTCCGGGCGATCGTCTCGCCCGAGCCGGCCCCGCGTCGGGGGTACGTCGCCGCGAACAACGGCGTCGCCCGGCTGAGTGTCGACCGGCCGTTCGTCGCGTTCGCCCGAATCGACGGTCCACGCTCCCCCGGGAGCGTCCGGACGGGCCGTCTCGGCGACGTCCTCTCCGGTGGGCGCGAGGACCACCACACCTCCCCGGCGGACGTCGAGCAGTACGCCTACGACGACCGGTTCCACGGCTTCGTCCTCGATCCGGCCGCGGACGGCATTCCGGACGAGGAGACCATAGCGCGCCTGGAAGCGGTCTCCCTCCCGGTGCTCGTCGGCGGCGGCGTCGACGCCCCGCCGTCGCTGCTCGCGGAGACGCTCCTCGGGCGGTCGTTTCCCGTCGTCGTCGCGGGTTTCGGGGGGTTCCCGCTCGACCGGGAGCTGATGGACGAGATGATCGACCTGCTCGAGGAGTACGACGACTGTTATCTGGACACGAGCTTCGTCCGCTACCGCCGCCAGCTCGAACGGGCGCTGCTCGAACACCCCGACCGGGTGCTGTTCGGCTCGGGGGCGCCCGCCGCCCACCCGAACGTCGCCGTGATGGAGATCCTCACCCTCGACGTCTCCGAGGACAAACTCGTCAGGGCGTTCTGGAAGAACGCCGCACGCGTCATCGACGCCCTGGACCCGAAAGTGCGGCCCTAGAGGCCGATATGCGGCCTCAAGGACCCCTAGAGCGGACAGACGGCCTCGGACGAACCGAAAACACGCTCCGGCGGACTCACTCGAGGGGGTTCTCGACGACGACCGTCTCCTCGCGGCCGGGGCCGACACCGACGGCGTAGACGGGGGCGCCGAGCTCCGCCTCGAGGTACTCGAGGTACGCCCGGGCGTTCTCCGGAATCGCCCCGTACCCCTCGGCGGCGACCTCGGCCCAGTCGACCTCGGGCCAGCCTTCGAGGGTCCGGAGGACGGCCTCACACTCCCCCCACCGCTCGGTGGTCGGAGGCATCGTCAGCCGTCGCTCGCCGTCGAGTTCGTAGGCGTGGCCGACCCGCACCTCGGGGAGCCCCGCGAGCACGTCGAGGTGGTTGACCGCGAGCCCGGTGAAGCCACTCGCGCGGGCGGCGTGTCGGAGCATCGGCACGTCGAGCCAGCCGACCCGACGGGGACGGCCGGTGACGGTGCCGTACTCCCCGCCCTCGTCGCGGATGTACGTCGCGAGCTCCTCTTGCTCGGCCGGCGTCTCCCCCGGATCGTAGCCGGGGGTCTGGCCCTCGACGCCGCCGAGTTCGGTCGGGAGCGGGCCGGTGCCGACCCGCGAGAGGTACGCCTTCACCACGCCGATCACCTCGCCGGAGCCGACGACGGTGGGGCCGAGCCCGGAGCCGACGCAGGCGCCCCCGGCCGTCGGGTTCGAGGAGGTGACGTAGGGGTAGATGCCGTGATCGATGTCGATCGAGGTGCCCTGTGCGCCCTCGAGCATCACCTCGTCGCCGGCGTCGATCCGGTCGGCCAGGAAGTCCCCACAGTCGACGGTCATCCCTTCGAGGCGCTCGCCGTACTCGCGGTAGCTCTCGTAGAGGCTCCCGACGTCGAAACGGTCGTCGGTCTCGACGCCGAAGACCTCCTCGGCGAGCGCACGCTTCTGGGGGACGACGTACTCGAGACGCTCCCGGAGGGCGTCGGGGTCGAGCAGGTCGCCGATCCGGATCCCGCGGCGACCGGCTTTGTCCTCGTAGGTCGGTCCGATGCCGCGTTTGGTCGTGCCGGCGGCGAGACCTTCCTTTGCGTCCTCCTCGATGCCGTCCAGGACGCGGTGGTACGGCATGATGACGTGGGCGCGTTCGGCGACCCGGACGTCCGGCTCGAGCCCACGCTCGACGAGGGCGTCGAGCTCCTCGAAGAGGGTCTCGGGGTTGACGACACAGCCGTTTCCGAGGACGCCGACTTTTCCCCTGACGGCGCCGGAGGGAACGAGCGAGAGCTTGTACGTCTCCTCGCCGTGGACGACGGTGTGACCCGCGTTGTCGCCGCCTTGATAGCGGACGACGACGTCGACAGCGTCGCCGTAGAGGTCGACGACGCCGCCTTTGCCTTCGTCGCCGAGCTGTGACCCGACGATGGTGACGGTCATGACAGCACCCGGTTCTCCGTCGGCCGGTAAACAGATTACGATCCATCCATCGGACACCGGTCTGCACGTTGTGTGGAGCAGAACGCACGGGTGGGGACCGGTGGACCGGACGACGGGGATCGGTGGACTGGACGACGGGGATCGAGGGTCAGCCGATGAAGACTGGCGGGCCGGACGACGGGGATGGACCGGATGGCGGGACGCGCGACCGGGATCCGGCGGGCCGGCGAAGCGTCGACGCGACGGCGGTCCGACACGACGGCCGGAGTCCGGGGCCGACGCGGAGCGGGGAGTTAGCCGATCGAGCCACAACCGTTATATCCTACCACGTACGATCTGTCAGCAGCGGCCTCATTTCCGTCGCAGAGGGGAATCTTTAAAGCCTACAAAGACAAGCTAACAAGTGCCATGATAGACAGGCTTGAGAAGGAAGTCGATATGCTGGAACGACACCTTCAGGTCCTTCGGATGGTGATCGAGAACGAACCGATCGGGATCGTGAAGATGTCGAACGAGACCGGCTATCCCCACCACAAGGTCAGATACTCCCTCCGCGTCCTCGAAGAGGAGAACCTCATCGAGCCCTCCAGCCAGGGAGCGATCAAGACGGAACACACAGCCGACTTCGTCGACGACCTAGACGGCAAGGTCGACGAGATCATCGAGAAGCTAGAGGAGATGAAAATCGAGGACGTCGCCGAGATCGAAGGCTAGAGCTCCGGCACGGTCACGTGGAAGCCGCCCGAGCGCGACTCGACCAGACAGAGGTGGTAGCCCTGCTTTCGGGAGAGGTTGACGTAGCTGAGCTTCGAGCCACGGCTTAGGAGGCCGCCGCTCGTCGCCCGTTCGGCGACCTCGAGGGCCCCCGGCTCGAAGAAACTCGAGGTGACGGCGAACGCGGCCCCGAGGTCGGGGTAGTTCGCCTTCACCGCCGAGGCGGTCTCCTCTAGCTCCGCGAGCGCGTCCCGGGGTGCCGGATCCCGCGAATCGTTGAGGGTCGCGACGACGAGCGGCCGACCCATCCGATCGAACGCGACGAGGTCGAACGCGACCGCGTCCGGGACATCCTCGGTGTCGTCGTCGGCCAGCGAGATCGTCGCGTCGAACCCCACGCGATCGATCCGCGGGATGGCGTCGTAGAGGTCGCCGAGCCCGTTGCCCTTTCCCGTGTCACGGATCTCATACAGCAGCGTACCCGTCAGCCAGTCGATAAACCGGTACTCGATCGTCGTCGGCAGGAACTCCCGGTACGGTCGGCCGTCGACGGTCGTCGAGGCGTCGTCGAAGCCGGTGTGGTGTTCCAGCCGCAGATTCGCGGCCACCTCGTCGGCGTCGGCCTCCCCCGCGTGGGCCCGCTCCAGGGTCGGTTCGCTCTTCGAGCCGTACCGCACGAAGAGGTTGGTGTCCGCGAGCGCCGCCGTCGGCGTGAGCCCGCTGTCCCCGCGTCGACCCGTGGCGCCGTCGGACCGCAGCCGTTCGAGTTCCCCCTCGAGCTCCGCGATCCGTCCCTGGAGACGCTCGACGGTCCCCGAGAGCTCCCGGTTTCGCGACCGGAGCGCGTCGCGTTCTTCGGTGAGCTCCTCGTGGGCCGCCGCCAGCCGATCGCGTTCCTCGGTGAGCGTCTCGACCCGCTCGTCCCGGTCTTCGAGACGTTCGCGCTGGGTTTTCAGACGCGCGGTCAGCTCCTCGACCCGCTCGGCCGACGCCCCCTCGCGGGGACCTCCGGCGTCCACCGCCGGCGAGCCGTTGCCCGTCGCCGTGGATCGGTCGTCGGTTCGCGAGGTCGACCTTCCGGAAGGGGTCGCCTCGCTGGCGGTGTTCTCGGGGTCGATCGACGGGATCCGCCGGGTCTCCCGCCAGCGCTCTTCCTCCTCGAGGCGGCGGTCGAGCTCCGAGCGACCCTCGCCGCCGTTCGCCCCGGCCGTCCGATCCTCCCCCGCTCTGCGATTGGTCTCCGTTCGGCCCTCCCCCGCCGTCTCCGGGTCGTCCGGTCGATCCTCCGTCGCCTTCGGATCGTCCGGTCCACCCGTGGTCCAGTCGATCCCGCTCTCCTCGAGCCTGTCGGCGGCGGCCTCGACCTCCTCCGGCGTCGGCGACGGCCCGCCGGAGCCCTCCACAGCCGACTTCTCGTCGATCGCGTCTTCGGCCGAATCCTCGTCTACCCCGCCTTCGATCGAACTCTCGTCGGCCCCGTCTTCGGCCGAATCGTCGTCGACCCCACCTTCGGCCGAGCCCTCGTCGATCCCGTCTTCGATCGAGTCCTCGACATCGTTCTGGGCTCCAGCGTCGGTCGCCGACTCATCCTCGGCCGGAGCGTCCGCCCCGACAGAGCCCTCAGACGGCGGTCCGTCCTCGTCGGTCAGCTCAGCGGGCATCGTCACCTCCTCGCCACCCTCGACGTTCTCGGTGCCGGGCATGGGCCCGTCCTCGATCCGCCCCGTCGAGGTCCCCTCGTCGTAGCTGACGGTCTCGACTGGGTCCGCGGACGGCTCGTCACCGGCCGTCGATCCGTCCTCAGCCGTCGGCTCCGCCTCCTCGACTCCGGGCATCGGCTCCGCCTCGACGTCAGCCGTCGGCTCCGCCTCCTCGACTCCAGGCATCGGCTCGGCGTCTTCTGCACTCGACATCGGCTCCGCCCCGCCGACCCCGGCCCCCGGCTCCGGGTCGGGTTCGGGGACCGACCCGTCGTCGGCCGAAGGGGAGCTTCCCCCGCCGACGGTCCCGAGGTCCGTGACGTCGACGTCGACGTCGAAGACCTCGTAGATGCCGACCTCGTCGGCGGCCCGTTCGTAGGCCTCCTCCCCGGTGAGTAGCCGCTCTGCGTTGCCGATGTAGGCGGCGGCCATCCGCCGGCCACCGTAGTAGACGAGGTAGTAGTCGCCGCTGAGCACGCCCTCGCTGAGTTCGACGTAGCCGGTGAACGATCCCTCGGTGAGGGTTCGGTCGACCTCAGAAAGGGGCGTCTCGTTCGTGTAGTACTTCCCTCTGGTCTCACCGTCGGTCGAGCGCATCGCGGCGAGCAAGGGGAGCGCGTCGTCGGGGGCGACGTGACACCGTCCCCCTGCGTCGAACGTCTCGAGGTCGCCGCCGACGGCGCCGACGCCACGGCCGTTCAACACGAACAGCCACGCGCCGTCGGCCGAGACGGCACCGGAGAAGTTCCGGTCGGCGAGCGTGGCGAGCCCGCCGTCGAACGGTCTCGACTCCCACCGCTCGACGCGCTCTCTCGTCTGGGAGTTCATACGTCACCAAACAGGAACCACCTCAAATACGTTTCGCCTAGATCTTCGACTCGGCGTCGTCTGCGAGCTCCTGCATCCGCTTGCCGATCCGACCCGCGTTCGAGAACTCGTCTTTGCTCATCGCCCCCGCCAGGGCGTTGCCGAGCACGAAGACGGCGTGTTTGTGTTCGCTTTTCGACTTGTGGACGTGGGAGGGGTCGACGCCGAGCTCGTGGTAGGGGTCGAACAGCCCCTCCTCGACCTCCTCGCGGTCCTCGAAGTACTCCATGATCGTCACGAGCTGTCCGTGTAGCTCGAGGAGCTCGTCTTTGTGCATGTCCGCGCCTACGGCCGGTCGTGGGTTAAGGTTTGTGTCGACGGGTGCCGTCGGACGGGCGATTTCGGCCCCTCGAGGGGCGTTCGCGGCCGATTTCGCGGATTCGTCGACCGCAGCCGTCGGATCCGCGATCACGGAGCCACGGCGGCTGCTTCCGCCGTGGCCAATCCGGCCGTCGACGACTCGTTCGCCGTCGGGATCGGTCCGTCCACCGTCGGAGCCGGTCCGTCCGCCGTCGGGGTGATCCTGACGTCCGCCCCGTCGGTCGCCTCGACCGTGACCGCGGCGACGATCGACTCGGGGCCGGCCGAGATGGCGACGGTCCGGTCGTCGACGCGTTCGAGCGCGAGCGCCCGGTCGTCCGTCCGCCCGTCGAGATACGCCGTCGCGGCCGTCTCGAACGTCTCGGCGTCGTCGACGTCGCCAAAGCGGACCGTCCAGACGTGGGCGTCCCGTTCGGCCCCGGGGTCGGCGATCCGGACGGCGCGGTCGTACTCCCAGCCGTCGGCGGCCGTCCGGCTCCGGTCGGCCGACAGCTCCGTCGCGAGCACCTGCTCTACGACGTACTGGCCCATCGTGTCGGCCTCGACGAGCGACCAGTCGCGGTCGTCGGCGGCGAGGCGGCCCTCGAACGGTTCGAGGGCGCGCGCTGAGCCCCGTTCGGCGGAGAGAACCGCAGCCATCGTGGTCGGCGGATCCTCGTAGATCGACCAGTGGTCCGCGGGGGAGTCAGCGAGGGCGTCGGCGTACCGGTAGCCGTAGTAGTAGGGGCCGGCAGTCAGCCGCGTCCAGGGGGTGGCCTCCTCGTAGAGGGCGTCGATCGACTCGTTCTCGGGCACGACGTCGGCGTCGTACCGGTGGGTGTACGCCGTCGAGCCGTACACCGCGCCGGCTTCCATCACGGCCGTCCGGACGAGGTCGGCGTCGGTCGTATCCCGGTGGGCGGGTGGGATCGCCGCCACGACGTCGCGGTGGACTCCCCGCTGGAACTGGGCGGCGTGGACCAGCTCGTGGACGAACACCCGTTCGATCTCCGCGGGGGTTGCGTTCTCGCCGGGGAGCACGTAGACGGCGTTCGCCGGGCTCGCGACGCCGCCCGCGGCGAGCCCGTCGCCGCCCTCCGGCGGCGTGAGGTTCATCGTGGCGTGGAAGCCGTCGGGTTCGGTCCTCGGCGCCGCGGGCGACAGCGGCTCCTCGACGTAGACGGTCGGCGGGCGCATCTCGACGTCGAGCATCGTCTGGACCCGTTCGAACGTCCGCTCTTCGTCGAACGGCAACTCCCCGCCGCGAACCTCGAGCTCCGCGGACCGGTCGTCGGCCCCGTCGCCGGAGCCGGCGTCCTGGCTGCCGTCGTCGGCGTCCGGGTCGCCGTCCGTCGGCCGGTCCTCGCCGTCATCCGTACCGTCGTCTGACCGGTCTTCGCCATCGGTTCCCGGGCCGACGTCGTCGACCGCTGCCGGCCGATCCTCGGCGGTCGGAGGCTCCTCGATCGCCGGCGCGTCGCCGGGACCGTCGACGGCAGGGGCTGCACAGCCCGCAAGAACCACGAGGAGGGCGACCAGGAGGGCACGCATACGGATCGGTCACGACGGCCGGCGAATAAATCTGTCGGGGACGACAGTCGGTCGCCGACGAACGACACCCCCGCCGTCGACGGGAAGCGGAGCGAGCCACGGCCGTGTCGGGTGTGCGGACGGCGGGGTCGGGCCACGGCCGTGTCGGTCAGGGCGCGTCGGGGCCGGCCCCGACCGATCCGTCGTCGAGTGGGGTGTCGGCGTCCACGGCCTCCCCGAGGTCCAGTCGTTCGACGGTCGCCGGAGTCGGGAGGCCTGTCGGTCCCCAGCCACGGGCGGCGTAGTAGGCGTCGAGTATCCGTTCGAACCCCTCCGGGTCGAGGGCCCCGCCGGGGTCGCCCTCGGTGGACCGACGCAGGGGTTCGGGGAGCCGGTCGTGGCGCCTGTCGAACCCCTCGCGGGCGTTGAACAGCCGGACGAGCGTCCAGATCCGCTCGCCGATCCGGGTCAGCTCGGCGGTCGTGTACGGCCGGCCGACGGCCGCGAGCCACTCGCCGCCCAGATCCTCCCACATCGCCTCGCCGACGAAGTCGTCGATCACGAGGCTCCAGAGCACGGACCGAACGGTCTGGGCACCGACGACTGTCTCGACACGGTCGGCGACCGTCCACCCTTCGCCGACGAACGCCTCGGTCTCGATCGGCCGCGCCCTGCGGTGGCAGGCCCCCCGATCGCTCGTGGCGTACGCCAGGGCCATGCCGGCGGCACCCCGTGGATCGTAGGAGGGCAACGCCATGGACTTCACCGTCGGGATGAACGCCTCGCCGCCGTAGCGCTCGCCGGCCGCCTCGACGCCGCGGGCGAGCGTCGCCGGGAGCGAGTCGGGCCAGCGTCCGGCGGCCGCGTCGCCGCCGATGGCCCCGATCAGTCGGCCGATCCCATCGACGTCGCCGAACGCGAGTTCGGAGTCGATGACCCCCGCCTGGGTCGCCCGGATCGCCCAGGCGACGGCGTTGCCGGCGTCGATGACGTCCAGTCCGAGACGGTCACAGCGCTCGCCGAGGACGGCGACGTCCTCCAGGTCGTCGATGCCGAGCCCCGCTCCGAGGGTCATCGAGGCCGCCCCCCGCAACACGACGGTGCCGTCGTCGGTCTCGACGTAGAAGTCACCGGGCACGTCTCCGTCGGGCACCTCCCGCCCGGTCGCGGCCTCGCGAACCGCCTCGATGCCGATCCCCTCGATCCCCTCGAACCGGTCGCGTTGCCACCCCTCCGTCGCCAGGTGGCCAACCTCGTTGGCGAAATCGACGCTCTCCATCGTCCCCGCGGCGGCCTGCCACTGGCCGGTGCCGTGGTCGGCGTACCGTTCCTCGAGAGCCGCCCGAAGCCGCTCGATTTCGGGTGGCGTCTCGGGGGCGTCGCCGCGGGCGACGATGGCTTTCAGTCGTTTGCTCCCCATCACGGCGCCGGCGCCGCCGCGGCCGGCGTGGTGGTCTCCGCCGTCGGAGGCGACGGTCGCGTAGGCGACCTCCCGCTCGCCGGCGGGGCCGACCGACGCCGTCGCCGCGTCGGGGAAGGCGGCGTCGGTCTCGACGGTGTCGAGCCCCCAGGTGTCGGTGGGCGCGACCCGGGCGTCGCCGTCTTCGACCTCGATCCGGACCGGCTCGTCGGCCCGGCCGGTCACGAACAGACCGAGAGCGCCGGCCAGCGAGCCAGCGAGCCGGTCGGGGAAGGTGCCGCCGCTGTAGGAGTCGAGGAACGTGCCGGTCAGCGGCGACTTGGTTATTACGGCGTGGCGGGACTGACCTGGCAGGTGCCCCGAGAGCGGGCCGAGGACGAACCCGAGGACGTTCGCCGGCCCGCGTGGGTCGGCTCCCGCCCCGAGGTGCTCATAGAGGTACCTGGCGCCGAGGCCCTTCCCGCCGAGGTACCGCTCGAGCCACCGATCGGGGACGCGTCGGCGCTCGACCGATCCGGTCGAGAGGTCGACTGCGAGCACGTGCTCGCGGGGTCGGTCGGCCATGGCTGTCGTTCCGTCCCCACCGTTTCTACGGTTTCGGTCCCTCCCGACGCGTGGGAGTCGACGCGCCGGAGCCGAACCACGTCCTATCGAAACTCCGTCAACACGTGGACCAACGGGCCGTCGTCGGGGGGTAGCGCCGGCGTGTCCGTCGGATCGTCCCCCGGAGACCGCCCCTCCGAGAGGGCTCGAGGCGCCTCTCCGGGGGAGCTTATGTGGCGCGAGCGCGTACCTCCGGACGTATGATCCAACACTGGACGAGCGTGACACGGCGGAGGGTCGGTCATGTCGAGTGAGCGAGAGACGGTCGAGACGATCTGTCCGTACTGTGGGGTCGGCTGTGGCATCAAAGTCAGCCAGGGCGCCGAGCCGGGCGACGTCCGGTTCATGCCCTGGGGGGAGGCCCCAGTCAACGAGGGCCGCATCTGCATCAAAGGTGGCGCGGCGACCGAGGTCGTCGACCACGAGGATCGACTCACCGACCCGCTGATCCGCGAGGACGACGGCGAACTCCGCGAGGCCAGCTGGGAGGAGGCCTACGAGCTGATCGTCTCCGAGCTGGAGCGCATCCGCGAGGAGTACGGCCCCGACGCCATGGGCTTTTATGGCTCCTCGAAGACGATGAACGAGGAGAACTACCTCCTCCAGAAGCTCGCCCGCCGGTACGGGACGAACAACGTCGACAACTGCACGCGGATGTGTCACGCCTCGACGGTCTGGGCGCTGCGGACCAGCCTGGGCGCCGGCGCGATGACCAACAGCATGCAGGACCTCCGCGAGGACGCCGACGTGCTCTGGATTCACGGCGCGAACCCGGCCGAACAGCACCCGATCGCCAACAGCCAGTACTTCCGGCAGGCGGTGCTCGAGGGGGCGACCGTCATCCAGGTCGACCCGCACGCGAACAAGACCACCCGCTCGTTCAAGATCGACGAGACCGACCGCCACCAGCACCTCCAGGTGAAGCCGGGCACCGACGTCGCCCTGCTCAACGTCGTCATCAAGACGATCCTCGAGAACGACTGGGTCGACCACGAGTTCGTCGAGGAACGAACGGAGGGCTTTTCCCACCTCGTCGAGACCCTCGAAGACTTCGACAAGGAGGCGGCGGCCGAGGAGTGCGGTGTTCCGCTCGAGGAGATCGAACGCGCCGCCGAGGCGTACGCGAACGCCGACAACGCGACCATCTTCACCGGGATGGGGATGAGCCAGCACACGAGCGGCGTCGACAACGTCCAAAACGAGATCAACCTCGCGCTGATCACGGGCAACGTCGGCCGTCCCGGCACCGGCGTCAACCCGCTGCGCGGCCAGAACAACGTCCAGGGAACCTGTGACGTCGGCGCGATGCCGAACGTCCTCCCGGGCTACCAGCTGGTCGACGACGACGAGGCCCGCGAGGCCGTCGAGGAGGTCTGGGGATTCGAGGTACCCGACGAGCCCGGCCTGACGAACGTCGAGATCTCCCACGAGTCCGGGGAGTCGGTCCACGGCCTCTACATCATGGGCGAGAACCCCATCATGTCCGAGCCGGACGCGAACCGGGTCGCCGAGCGGTTCGAGCAACTCGAGTTCGTGGTCGTCCAGGACATCTTCCCGACGGAGACCGCGGAGTTCGCCGACGTCATCTTACCGGCGACGACGTGGGCCGAACGCGGCGGCACCGTCACCAACACCGACCGCCGAGTGCAGCTGATGCGCGGCGTCGAGAAGGTCCACCCGAACACGAAACACGACCTCGAGATCGTCAGCGAGCTCGGCACGCGGCTGTTCGGCGAGGGGTTCGACTTCGACGATCCCGAGGCGGTGTTCGAGGAGCTCCGGCAGGTGTGTCCGATCTACCACGGGATGACCTACGAGACGCTGGGCGAGGAGGGGATCCACTGGCCGTGTTACGAGCCGGGCGACGAGGGCGATCTATACCTCTACGCCGAGGAGTTCGACACCGAGAGCGGCCTCGGGCACATCGAGGGCGTGCGCCACCAGGATCCAAAGGAGACGCCGAGCGAGGAGTACCCGCTCGTGCTCACGACCGCCCGGCTCGAAGAACACTACAACACGGGGACGATGAGCACGCGCTCGCCGACGCTCGACCGCGTGAAACCAGAGAACTTCGTCGACGTCCACCCCGCGGACGCCGAGCGGTACGGCATCGAGGACGGCGACTACGTCGCAGTCACCTCCCCGCGCGGCCGGATCGAGCTCAAAGCCCAGGTCACCGAGGACATCAAAGAGGGCGTGATCTGGACGACTCCACACTTCGCTGCGTCCTCTGCGAACGTGCTCACCAACGACGTGCTGGACGAACGGGCGAAGATCCCCGAGTACAAAGCCGCCAGCGCGGAGATCGAGGTCGGCATCGAGCCCACAGAGCCCGCGGACGACTGACCGGTCACCTGGGACGCCACGGGCGTCCGCCGGCGATTCGAAGCGGGCGTCGGCCGACCACGCCCAGGGGTCGCGCCCGCGACCCGTCAGCCGCCGATCCCGAGACCCTCGACTGGAAGCGACGTGGACGCTGCCTCTCGGTAACGCCTGTTATACCCGTTGCGACGCCGGAGGCCGGATCGACGGGACGGCCGTTTTTCCGGGCGGGTGCGGTCAGAACAGCCCGGAGATGGTGCCGTCGGGGTCGATGTCCATGCCGGCGGCGGCGGGCTCGTCGGGCAGCCCCGGCAGGGTGAGCACGTCGCCGGTGAGCGCGACGAGGAAGCCGGCGCCAGCGGATGGGTAGATCTCCCGGACGTCGAGGGTCCAGCCCTCGGGGACGCCTTTGAGGCTCGCGTCGTCGCTCAGCGAGTGGAACGTCTTCGAGAGACAGATCGGGACGTCGTCGAGCCCGAGCGACTCGAGACGCGCGATGTCCTCGCGGGCCCCGTCGGAGTAGTTGACGCCGTCGGCGCCGTAGACCTCCGTCGCGACCGTCTCGATTTTCTCCTCGATCGACTCCTCGACGTCGTAGAGTGGCGCGAACTCCGAGGGCTCCTCGCTGGCCGCGACGATCTCCTCGGCCAGCTCGGCGCCGCCGGCCCCGCCCTCGCCGAAGACGTTCGACTCGGCGACCCTGACGTCGAGTTCCTCCCGGCAGTACTCGAGGACGGTCGCGACCTCGTCGTCGGTGTCACCCGGGAACCGGTTGAGCGCGACGACGACGGGTACGCCCCACTTCCGGAGGTTCCGGACGTGTTTCTCGAGGTTCGCGAGGCCACGGGAGACGGCGTCGACGTCCTCGGCTTTCAGCTCCTCGAGATCCGGGGGCCACATCTCCTGGCCGTGGTACTTCAGCGCGCGGACGGAGGCGACGATCGTCACCGCGTCGGGCTCCATCCCCCCGAACCGACAGACGATGTTCATGAACTTCTCGGCGCCCAGATCCGAGCCGAAGCCGGCCTCGGTGATCAGATACTCCGCGAGGTTCGAGGCGACGTCGTCGGCGATGAGCGAGTTCGTCCCGTGGGCGATGTTCGCGAACGGGCCGCCGTGGACGAACGCGGGCGTCCCCTCGATCGTCTGGACGACGTTCGGTTTCAACGCGTCGCGCAACAGCAGGGAGACGGCGCCGGTCGCCTCGATGTCGTCGACGGTGACCGGCTCGCCGCCCTCGTCGTAGGCGACGATCATGCGCCCGACCCGCGCTTTCAAGTCCGCGAGGTCCTCGGACAGACAGAGGACGGCCATGAGCTCCGAGGCGGCCGTCAGCAGGAAGCCGTCCTCCCGAACGGCCCCGCCGGTCTCGCCCATGCCGACGACCGTCTCCCGGAGCGCGCGGTCGTTCATGTCGATCGCCCGCTTCCAGGCGACTGCCTTCCGGTCGATCCGGGGGGCTTCGTCCTGGCGGATGTGGTTGTCGAGCATCGAGGAGATGAGGTTGTGCGCGGAGGTGAGCGCGTGGAGGTCGCCCGTGAAGTGGAGGTTGATGTCCTCCATCGGGAGCACCTGTGAGTAGCCACCGCCGGCGGCGCCGCCTTTGACCCCGAAGACGGGGCCGAGGGAGGGTTCGCGGATCGCGATCAACGCGTCTCTCCCGATGTGGTTGAACGCCTGGCCGAGCCCGACCGTGGTGACCGTCTTCCCCTCGCCCAGCGGGGTCGGCGTCATCCCCGTCACGAGCACGAGCTTTCCCTCGCCGTCGCCCTCCTCGCGGACGCGCTCGATCGCCTCGGTCGTCAGCTTCGCTTTGTACTCCCCGTACAGCTCGAGGTCGTCGGCCGAGAGGCCGTACGGTCCGAGTATCTCCGTGATGGGTCGTTTCTCGGCGGCCTGTGCGATCTCGTAGTCGGTCGGTACCGACGTATCGCTCTCTGGTGGTGACATCGATGTCCGGTGGTTTTCCGGACGCGGTTATCAATGTTGGCGTATCTATACGTTCCCGAACACGACGTGTTTCGCCGACCGGCGGGCGGACGACGGCGCGCGGTCGACCTCGGCACGTCCGTCGGCGAATCGGTCCCCGGCCCGGCAGTCGACGAATCGGTCCCCGGCCCGACAGTCGACGAATCGGTTCTCGGCAGACACGACCGTCGGCGAATCAGTCCCCGGCCCGGCGGTCGACGTAGGCCTCGATCTCGCGCTCGACGGCCGGCTCGATCGGCGGGCGCTCGTACCCCTCGAGGAGGGACCCGACGCGGCCGCGAGCCCGCTCGCGGGTCGAGGCCGCGCCGTCGTCGGCCCAGTCGTCGTGTGATCGTTTGTCGACGACCGCGGGGCTGTGAAAGCCCTCCGTCGGCGTCTCGAGGAAGTGGCCCGCGGGCTCGGTGGCGGCCAGCGTCGCGGGGTCGAGGGCGTCCCCGTCGACGGCGTACCCCTCGGCGAACCGGTCGAGGTACCGGACGGTCTCACAGTCGAGGACGAACTTCTCGGGGGAGACCGCCGCGTAGGACTCGAGGACGCCCGCGGCGTGGAGGACGAAGTCGACGCCGCCGAAAGCCGTCACCGCCTGGAGGAACGTCGACTCGAAGCCGGCCTGGTAGTCGACGGCCTTCGCGTCGGTGAGCCCGCCGCCGCTTCTGGTCGGCAGCCCGTAGGCGCGACCCAGCTCGGCGGCGAGCGGGACCGCCAGCGCCGACTCCGGGCTGCCGACCGACAGCGAGCCGTGGCGGTCGTCGACGGGCGAACACGAGAGGCCGTAGACGACCGGCGTCCCCGGCTCGACAAGCTGGGTGAGCGTCACCCCCAGCAGCGTCTCGGCGTTCGCCTGGGCCACCGAGCCGGCGACCGTCGGCGGACCGGAGGCCCCGACCATCGTAAACGAGGTGACCACCGGCGGCTGGCCGGCGTCGGCGTACGCGAGCAAGCCGGCGAGCATCGCCTCGTCCGTGCTCCGGGGTGGCACGGTGTTCACCAGGCCGGCGACGTACGGCCGACGCAGGTCGGGGTCGTCGACGGCGATGCCGACGAGCTCCAGACACTCCCGGGCGCGGGTGGCCCCCGTCGTCGAGGCCATCACGGGCTTATCGGAGAGTGTGAGCGACCGTCGGAGCGTCTCGAGGTGTCGTCGCTCGCCGGGGACGTCCGCCGGCTCACAGAGGCGGTAGCCGACGCAGGTGAGCGCGTCCTCGCGCTGGGTGAGTTTCACCAGCCGCTCGTAGTCGGCCAGCCGCGCCCGCCGGCGTTCCCCCTCGAGGGTGTGGACGTGGGCGGGGCCGTAGCCGGGTGCCCGGACGGGGCGGCCGTCGCCGACGACGACGTCGTTCTCGGGGTTGCGTGCGTGGAGGGTGAACCGCGAGGGGGCGCTGTCGACGGCGTCGGCGACGATCGATCGCGGTATCCGTACCACGTCGTCGTCCCCGACGGTCGCGCCGGCCTCCGCGAGGAGCCGTCGGGCCCGGCCGTGGCGGACTTCGATCCCGAGCTCCTCGAGAACGTACATCGAGGCCCCGTGGATCGCCGCCACGACGTCGTCCGACCGCCCGGGGGGCGGGCCGGCGACCGTCTCGGCGTCGAACATGGGTGGGCATAGCGCCACCCCCGAGATAAGGGTTCGTTCCGCCAGCGGGGACGCCGGCGCGGTCGGTCGATTCGGTCGGAGCCGGATCGAGCGCAGTCCGGCGGGACACGACCTGTCCGGATCGCTACCCGTCGTGGTTCGGCGACCGGCGTGTCGCCGACGGCAGGAGCTTTATTCGCGGCGGCGAAAGCCGCCGGCATGGAGTACCACGAGGCACTGGGGCGCCTGGACCGGCTCAGGCGGCTCCGTCCGAAGATGGGGACGGGGACGACGGCCGCCCTGCTCGCGGCCGTAGGCGATCCACACGAGGGGGTGCCCGCGGTACAGATCGCGGGCTCGAACGGCAAGGGGAGTACGGCCGCCGTCCTAGAGCGAATCCTCCGGGAGGCGGGCCTCGAGGTCGGCCTCTACACCTCCCCGGATCTCAACGACGTCCGCGAACGGATCCGCGTCGGGGGCCGGAAGATCCCGAAACGGGAGGTCGTCCGGTTCGTCGAGGCTGCCTGGCCCTTCGTCGTCGACCGGGCCACCGAGGGCGAAGCGCCAACCTTCTTCGAGGCGTTCACCGCGCTGGCGCTGTGGCACTTCGGCCGGGAGGACGTCGACGTCGCCGTCCTCGAGGTCGGGATCGGCGGTCGGTACGACGCGACCAGCGTCGTCGACCCCGTCGCCGCGGCGGTCACGAGCGTGAGCTTAGAGCACACCGACATCATCGGCTCGACGGTCGAGGAGATCGCCCGGGATAAGGCCCAGGTCGCCCCCGAGGACGCGGCACTGGTGACCGGCGCGACCGGATCGGCCCTCGAGGCGATCCGCGAGGAGACGGCCGTCCGCACCGTCGGCGCCGACGGGACCGACGTGCTCGCCCGGGAGGCGGGGATGGTCGGCCCGACCGAGTCGTCGGTCGAGATCGACGGGCCGGGCTGGCGGGTCGCGGGTCCGACGCCGCTACTCGGGGCCCACCAGGCGGTAAACGCCGGCATCGCCGCGACGCTCGCCCGACAGGTCGCCGACGTCTCCGAGGCCGAGGTCGCCGCCGGGATCCGAAACGTCACCTGGCCCGGCCGGTTCGAGGTGATGGGCCGGAGGCCGCTGTCGATCCTCGACGGCGCACACAACCCCGAGGCCTGCCGGACGCTCGCGGCGCTGCTCGAGCGCTTCGAGTACGACCGGCTCCACCTCGTCTTCGGGGCGATGGTCGAGAAGGACCACCGGGCGATGTGTCGGGCGCTGCCGGCGGCCGATCGGGTGTACGTCGTCGAGCCGGCCGTCGACCGCGCCCGGGACGCGGAGACGCTCGCGGCGACCGTCGAGCGCGAACGCGGGGGACGAGTCGAGGTCGCCGGCCCGGTGCTCTCGGGGCTCGATCGGGCGCTGTCGGCGGCCGA
>LFCJ01000378.1_pt1 | contig 27011 bp, 27 predicted proteins | sample 643141 | NCBI WGS metagenome assembly LFCJ01 (sample SAMN03766243, study PRJNA286221) | soda lake metagenome | biome: soda lake; feature: Kulunda steppe; material: water; isolation source: sample B1-Br-g2 brine of Lake Bitter-1 | place: Russia: Kulunda steppe | collected 2010-07
AGTTGATAGTTGATAGTTGATAGTTAAGTTCAAAACCACTTGAAATCAAAAGCTTAAAAGCATCGGTTTATAGAGGTTTTGACTCTGATTATAAGGTTCTTGATTTTAACTATCAACTATCAACTATAGAAATATAGTTAAACTATATTTCTATTCAGCCAACTTAAAGTCAATCTGTTGTTCACTTACATTTACTTGATCAACCTTTACTTTTACTTCATCGCCTAAATTATATGTCTTTCCTGTCATTTCACCAATAAAAGCTCGCTCATCTTCATGATAATGATAATAATCATCAGTTAAATTAGCCACATGGACTAAACCTTCTATAGTATTTTCCAACTCGACAAAAATTCCAAAAGATGCTACACTACTAATTATTCCTTTATATACCTCTCCAACTTTATCTTTCATATATTCTGTTTTCTTCAAATCAACAGTCTCTCGTTCAGCATCCATAGCTTCACGCTCCTGAATTGAAGAATGTTCAGCAATCTCATACAGCTTATCTTCTAAATATTCTCTTCGTTCCTGCTTTAAGACACCCTTTTTTAGTACTTCTTTAATGATACGATGAATCATCAAGTCAGGATATCTTCTGATTGGCGAAGTAAAGTGAGAGTAACAATCAGAGGATAAGCCAAAGTGTCCTTCATTTTCTGGGCTATAATGTGCTTGGCGCATAGTTCTTAAAATTACTGTATTTACTACTCGCTCTTCTGCCTTTCCTGCTACCTCTTCTAATAACTCTTGAAACTCTTTAGGATGTAGATTCTCTCTATCTAATTTTTGACTTTTATAACCTAGATTATGAACGAATGCATTTAAATCCTGCAATCGCTCAAAGGCTGGCTGTTCATGGACTCGATAAATAAAAGGGACTTCTCGATAATACATCTCACTAGCTACTACTTCATTTGTCTTAATCATAAAATCTTCAATTAGTTTCTCGCCAATGCCTCGCTCTACTTTAACTATATCAGCTGGTGAACCTGTCTCATCTAATTTAACTTTTACTTCTGGAAAGTTAAAGTCAATGCTTCCTCGCTTAAATCTTTTCTTTCTTAATTTTTTGGCTAGTGAAGCCATTAATTCTAATCTAGAGCTTATATCACTATATTCATCTAAAAGTTCTTGGTTGTTTTCTTCTAACATCTGATTAGCTTGATTATAAGTCAAACGGTGATTGACCCTAATCAGACTTTCAGTAATTTCATAATCCAATAATTCCGCTGTTTCAAGATCGAACTCCATTAATACGCTAAGGGCCAACCTATCTTCTTTCTCTCTTAAACTACAGAGATTATTTGATAACCTTTCTGGTAGCATTGGGATTACTCGATCTACTAGATAAACACTTGTAGCTCTATTTATAGCTTCTTGGTCTAACTCACTACCTGATTTTACATAATGGGTAACATCGGCTATATGAACTCCTAATTTCACCCTTTTATTATCTAACTCTTCAAGCGATACTCCATCATCAAAATCCTTAGCATCATCTCCATCAATAGTTACAATTTTTAAATCCCTTAAGTCTTTTCTTCGTTGAATCTCTTGCTTAGAGATATCATCTTGAATTTTATCAACTTCTTTTCTTACTTGAGGTGGGAACTCTTCTGATAAATTAAAACGCTTAATAATTGCATCTATATCTACACCTTCAGCAAATTTATTTCCTAATACATCTATGATTTCACCTTCAGGATTTCGATTCTCTTGTGGCCATTTACTTACCTTAGCTACAACCTTATCACCATCTTTAGCACCTTGATGTCGGCCTTTAGGAATAAACACATCATAATATATCCTTTTATCATCTGCAATTACAAAACCAAAGTTTTCATTACTGTCATACTCACCGACGATTTCTTCGTTGGCCCGTTCTAAGATATTAATTACTTCTCCAGCTAATCTTCCCTGTTCACTATTACTAAAAACACGCACAACTACTTTATCATTATGCATTGCACCTTTTAAGTCTTTTAAAGAGATATAAACATCTTCATGCTTTGAATCATCAGGAATCAAAAAGGCATAACCTTGACTATGACCTTCAACTCTTCCTACACAAACACCCATCTTTTTAGCTATTCCATAACGCTCTGCTTTATTTTTAATAATTTGACCTTGTTGCTCCATTTCATCTAAAATCTCTTTCAACATATTTTTTTGCTGTAAATTAATTTCTAACTTATGACATAGTTCTTCTAAAGTCAAAGGTTTATAAGCGTCTTCTTGCATAAATTCTAGTAATTTATCTTTTATTTTCATCTTTAATCACCACTTTTTTTATTATTTCAATTATTATTATACCAAGTTTCACTTAATATATAAAAAAACTCCTAGAAATAACTAGGAGTTTGCTTAAAGAAAGTCTATTGCATAGCTGCCATAAGAAGTGAAAGAAGCATAAATGCCGCTCCAGCACCAATAGTTACTTTATTTAATATTTCATCTAGTTTACGCCCTTTATTCCCAAACATCTCACTAGCACCACCATCAACTGGTCCTAAACCAGCACTTTTACCTGATTGTAATAATATAGAAGCTATTATTGCAACAGATAAAATGATAAGTATTATACTAAAAATAGTCATCTTTTTGCATCCCTCCTAAAATAATTCCACTAATAATTCTAACATATTTTAAATCAAAAAGCAAAGATCTTCAATTAATTTAAACTAAAAGATGTAGCTCTTATAAGAGCTACATCTTTTAAAATCTATCTTTTGATTTTACAGATTATAAAAATTATCTAAACCATTATACTGGCTAGTTTCAGCAAGATCTTCTTCAATCCTTAATAGCTGATTATACTTAGCCATTCTATCTGATCTAGAAGCAGAACCAGTCTTAATTTGCCCTGCATTAGTAGCAACTACTAAATCAGCGATTGTATCATCAGCAGTCTCTCCAGATCTATGAGACACAACAGCAGTCATATTATTTCTTTTTGCTAATTCAATAGCATCTAAAGTTTCAGTAATAGTTCCAATCTGATTAAGCTTGATTAAGATTGAGTTAGCACTATCTTCTTCAATTCCACGGGCCAAAAATTCAGTATTAGTAACAAAAATATCATCACCAACAATTTGGATTTCATCTCCCAATTCAGCAGTTAGCTTGGCCCAACCTGACCAGTCATCTTCTCCTAATCCATCTTCAATAGAGATAATTGGATACTTTTCAACTAAATCAGCATAGAAATCAACCATTTCGTCGCTAGTTCTTACTACTCCCTCACGCTTAAAGTTATAATCGCCATTCTCATCAACTAATTCAGTTGCAGCAGAATCAAGAGCAATCATAATTTCTTCGCCAGCTTCATAACCAGCAGCTTCAATTGCAGCCATAATTAAATCAAGTGCTGCCTCTGTTCCAGAAACATCTCTTGGTGCATAACCACCTTCATTACCTACTGCAGTTACATCACCATTTTCCTCTAAGATATCTCCTAAAGCATGGAAGATCTCAGATCCTGATCTTACAGCTTCAGCAAAGCTATCAAATCCTACAGGCATTACCATAAATTCTTGGATATCAACAGCAGAATCGGCATGCTCTCCACCATTTAAAATATTCATCATTGGTAGAGGAAGCTCTTTAGCATTACTCCCACCAAGATACTGATATAGTGGTACTCCTAAAGCATTAGCTGCTGCTTTAGCTACTGCTATAGAAACACCCAAAATAGCATTAGCACCTAGCTCTCCTTTATTATTAGTACCATCAAGCTCAATCATTAACTCATCAATTTCTACCTGATTAGTAGCATTTCTACCAATAATTTCAGGTGCAATCTTTTCGTTAACATTACTTACTGCTTCTAAAACACCTTTACCACGATAACGGTCTTTATTACCATCTCTTAGCTCAACTGCTTCATTCTCACCAGTTGAAGCTCCAGATGGTACTGCGGCCCTACCAGTAGCACCATTTGATAAAATAACATCCACCTCTACAGTTGGATTACCTCTTGAATCAAGAATTTCTCTTGCACGGACATCTTCAATTACAGTTCCTACAAACATTTAAATTCCTCCCTTTAGTTTTCTAATTTTTTATAATTTAAAAAGTTTATCTTTTAATTAATTCGTCCCCTTCAATTTCCTCAGGAATTTTAATATCTAACAAATTAAGCATAGTTGGAGCAATATCAGCTAACTTTCCTCCATCAACTAACTCAACATCTTTCTCATTATCATTAATATAGATTAATGGTACTGGATTACTGGTATGAGCAGTAAATGGTTCACCAGTTTCATAATCAACTAACTGTTCACTATTACCATGATCAGCAGTAACAAATAAAGCACCATCTCTCTCTCTGATTTCATCTACTACTTTACCCAAACATTCGTCTACTGTTTCTAAAGCAGTAATTACAGCTTCATGCTTGCCAGTATGACCTACCATATCTGGATTAGCAAAGTTTAAGATTATTACATCATAATCAGTCTCATCCATCTGCTCAATTAAACTATCAGTTACTTTCTTAGCACTCATCTCAGGTGCCTGATCATAGGTATCAACCTCTTTTGGTGATTGAATTAAGTTTCGATCTTCACCTTCATAAGCTACCTCTTTTCCACCATTAAAGAAGAAAGTAACATGAGCATACTTTTCAGTTTCAGCAATCCTTAGCTGCTTTAGCCCATTGTCTGATAGAATATTACCAAAGGTATTCTTCACTTCTAATTGCTCAAAAGCGATTGGAGCATCAATTGTCTCATCATATTCAGTCATACAGACAAGATGAACCTCGGGATAACCAGATTTGCGCTCAAAGTAATCAAACTCTTTATCATTTAAAGCTCTAGTTAACTGTCTAGCTCTATCAGGTCTAAAGTTGAAAAAGATTATTGAATCATCGTCAGCTACATTAGCTAACGCTTCTCCATCCTTTTCTATTACTGTGGGTAGTACAAACTCATCAGTCTTATCTTCTTGATAAGAACTTTCGATCGCTTCAAGAGCACTTTCAGCAGTTTCTCCTTCAGCAAAGCACATAGTATTATAAGCCAAAGCAGTTCTATCCCAGCGCTTATCACGATCCATATAATAATATCGTCCACCAATAGTAGCAATTTCTCCAACACCAAGTTCGTCCATTTTATCTTCTAATTGCTTAACATACTCTTTAGCACTTCTAGGAGCTACATCTCTACCATCTAAAATAGCATGGACATAGACATCTTCAACCCCTTCTGCTTTAGCAAATTCTAGTAAGCCAAACAAATGCCTTATATGGCTATGTACACCACCATCTGATAATAAGCCTAACAAATGTAAAGCAGAATTATTATCTTTTGCATTTGTCATAGCTTCAAGTAAAACTTCATTTTCAGATAATGTATTCTCTTTAATAGCAAGATTAATCCTTGTTAAATCTTGATAAACAATCCTTCCAGCACCTAAATTAAGATGACCAACTTCTGAATTTCCCATCTGTCCTTCAGGCAAACCTACATGTTCTCCACTAGCATTTAAAGTTGCAAAAGGATACTCTTCACTTAATTTATCAAAGTTAGGAGTATTAGCTGCTTTTACAGCATTTCCTTCTTCGTTATCGCTTAAACCAAACCCATCAAGAATAACTAACGCCAATGGCTTAGGTACTTCTGCCATTAATATCACCTCTTTTTTATAGTTGACAGTTGATAGTTTACAGTTGACAGTTAAAACCTTTAAAAACAAACTCAAAATCACTATCAACTATCTTTATCAACTATTAACTACTTTGATTATTGTTCTTCAAATTTAATAATTTTAGAGAAAGATCCAGCTTCTAAGCTTGCTCCTCCTACTAAGGCACCATCTATATTCGGTTGTTCCATAATTTCTTTTACATTCCATGGTTTCACACTACCACCATATTGAATTCTAACTTTTTCGGCTGTGTCTTGATCATACATTCTAGCTAACTCTTCTCTAATATATTTAATTATCTCTTCAGCTTGTTCTGGCGTAGCAGTCTCACCAGTTCCAATTGCCCATAATGGCTCATATGCAAGCACTATATCTTTTACATCATCAGCTTCTACACCTGATAAATCTGCTGCTAGCTGAAATTTAACTCTTGCAAAATGCTTTCCAGCTTCACGTTCTTCTAACTTTTCGCCAATACATAAAATTGGTGTTATTCCTTCTGCTACAGCTCTTTTCATCTTTAAATTAATTAATTCGTCATCTTCACCAAAAATTTCTCGTCTTTCTGAATGACCTACTACTACATATTCACACCCGACTGACTTTAACATATCAGTAGATAATTCAGCAGTAAAAGCACCACTTTCTTTATAATGAAGATTCTGTCCGCCTAAAGAAATCTCTGTATCTTTCAATAGGTTTTTAAGCGGATGTAAATTTGTAGCTGGACTACAAAGAGCCATATCTACATCCTCTACATCAGCAACTAACTCCTTAAGTTCAGTTGCCATATCTAAAGCCTCACTTACTGTTTTATTCATCTTCCAGTTTGCTGCCATAAATGGTCTGCGCATAATTTCCCCTCCAGTTTTAATTAAAGTTTACAGTTTATAGTTGACAGTTTACAGTTTACAGTTTACAGTTTACAGTTTACAGTTTACAGTTTACAGTTTACAGTTTACAGTTTACAGTTAAAATCAAAAGCATTTCAGTCAAGACATTAAATGAATCATAAATATTTAATTTAATGCTTAATATTTTTGCACAAACAGTCTTGTACTGAAACAATAAGCTTTGATTTAGCTCCAGCCCAGATTGGGGCTGAAGTAATTTTTGTAATATATGAGTTTATTTATCATTTAACGCCTCTACTGCTGGTAATGGTTTACCTTCGAAAAAGCGTAATGAAGCTCCTCCACCAGTAGAAATATGTGTCATTTCTTCTACTAAACCAGCCTTTTTAACAGCTGAAGCAGAATCTCCACCACCGATAATTGTTGTAGCATCAGAGTCAGCTAAAGCACGAGCTACATTATTTGTTCCTTGTGCAAAAGCATCCATTTCAAATACTCCCATTGGCCCATTCCAGACAACAGTCTTAGCATTATCTACAATTTCAGAAAACTTTTCTACAGATTCCGGGCCAACATCTAATGCTTGCCAACCATCTTTGATCCCATCTTCAGCAACTACCTCAGTATTAGCATCTGCCGCAAAATCATCAGCAATTACTAAATCAACTGGTAATACTAAATCGACTCCCTTTGCTTCTGCCTTTTCAATTAATTCGCCAGCATAATCAACCTTATCATCTTCAACTAAAGAGTCTCCAGTCTCATATCCCTTAGCAGCAATAAATGTGTTAGCCATACCGCCACCAATTAATAAAGCATCAACTTTATCTAAAAAAGTTTCAATAACTCCCATCTTATCAGAAACTTTAGCACCACCAATAATTGCTACAAAAGGCTTTTCTGGTGCTTTAACAGCGCCACCCATAGTAGTTAGCTCCTTTTCAATTAATAGACCAGCTACTGATACATCAAGATACTTAGTCACTCCCTCAGTAGATGCATGAGCTCTATGAGTTGCACCAAAGGCATCATTTACATAAATATCAGCCAAATCAGCTAGCTGCTTAGAAAACTCAGCTTCATTAGCTTTTTCACCAGCATTAAATCTAGTATTCTCAAGTAATACTACATCTCCAGCTTCTATACGAGAAATAGCCTCTTTAGGCTCATCTCCAACTGTAGTATCAGTCTTAGTAACAGCTTTACCAAGCTTATTCGATAATACCTGAGCTACAGGATCTAATCTTAACTCTTCTTTAACCTCTCCACCTGGTCGACCTAAATGAGACATTAAAATCACTTTCGCATCATTTTCAATTAAGTAATTAATAGTTGGTAAAGCAGCCTCAATTCGATTATCATCAGTTACCTCACCATCAGCTAATGGTACATTAAAATCAACTCTCATTAATACTTTCTTTCCTTTAACATCTATATCCTTAACAGTCTTTTTCTCCATTGTATACATCACAAACACCTCCGCGTTTTTTCAGACTAAATCACTTAAAAACTCTTTCAGGGCCAGAATAATCTAACCCTGAAAGAATTTATTAGTAATTACAGCATTAAAGCTAAATCAATAACTCGATTAGTATAGCTTAATTCATTGTCATACCAAGAAATAATTTTAACCATATTACCATTAACAACCATAGTAGACTTAGCATCTACCATTGAAGATTCAAATTGGCCCATAATATCTCTAGAAACTAATTCTTCTTCAGTATATCCTAATACGCCTTCCATTTCTCCCTCAGCCTTTGCCTTAAGAGCAGCATTTACTTCTTCAACTGTTACATCTTTTCCTAAAGTAAATACTCCGTCAACACAAGAACCATTAGGTACAGGAACTCTCATTGCCATACCGTCAATTTTTCCATCTAATTCTGGTAGAACCTTAGTAGTCGCAATTGCAGCACCAGTAGTTGTTGGAATAATATTTTCAGCAGCAGTTCTACCTCTTCTAGTCTTTCCTGCAGGTGCATCTAAGATAGCCTGGCTTGCAGTATATCCATGTATAGTAGTAATTAATCCTTTTTCAATACCAAACTCATCATCTAATGCTTTAGCTAATGGAGCTAAGCAGTTTGTAGTACAAGAAGCATTAGATACAATTTGATCATCATCAGATAATTCATCATTATTAACACCTAATACAATAGTACTATCAATTTCATCTTTAGCAGGTACTGTTAATAGAACTTTATCTGCTCCAGCTTCAACATGTTGCATTAATTGTTCTTTATAACGGAAAACACCAGTAGATTCAACAACGATATCTACATCTAACTCATCCCAAGGCAACTCAGATGGATCTTTTACAGCACTAACATTAATTTCAGTACCATTTACAACTAGATTCCCATCATTGATTTCTACTGTCCCATCAAACTTACCATGTACAGAATCATACTTAAGTAGATAAGCTAAATTATCAACATCAACTAAGTCATTAATTGCTACTATTTCTAAATCCTCGTCTCTTCCCTCCACTAATCTTAAAAATCCTCTACCAATACGTCCAAATCCATTAATTGCAATTCTTTTTGTCATTTTAAAATTCCCCCTTGATATTATTTATTTAAATTTATTAAAACTTTAATTTATGCTTGCTCTAAAATGGCTTTACCAGCCTCTTCATCAGTCAATAATATATCCTGATAACCAGCAGAAACAACAGCCAAAATAGACTCTGCCTTACTTTTACCACCAGCAATCGCTATTACTTTATCCACACGATCTAAATCAGATAATTTAAGACCTACACTAGGAGTAGAGTAGACAATATCTCCATGATGATTAAAATAATAACCAAAACTCTCTCCTACAGCTTTTCTTTGCTCAAGTTTTTCAATCTCTCCTCTAGGCAATTTACGTCTTTTAGCCATGACCTCAGCTGTACCAATCCCATGAAGCAAAATATTAGCTTGCTGGGCCAACTCTAAAACTTCTTTAATTGATCTTTCTTCAGTTAATTGAAATATGGTCTCTTGTCTTAAATTATCAGGTATATGTAATAGCCTGTATCTACCACCTAATTTATCAGCAATCTTAGCTGTGATAGTATTTGATTGAATTTCTACTCCTTCACCTAAGCCACCACGAGCTGGAACAGCTGTAATATTCTTTCTTTCTTGATTTTGATTCATCATCTCAGCTACTGTGGCTAATGTAGTGCCTCCAGTGACTGCAATAATATCATCATCAGAAATTAAATTTTTAATAAAGATTGCTGCAAATCTCCCCAACTCCTTTTGACTCTGTTCATAATTTGATCCACTCGGGACTACATAAACATCTATATTTAAAAAATTACTTAGCTCTTTTTCTAAATCACTAGTACCTCTTAACTCTTTAATATAACCATCTAACCCTTTTAATATTCTTTGACCTCGACCAGTAATTTTTGAGCCAGCATTTGTAGCCTGCAAATAGTTCTGCTCTTCTAAAAACTTAATATTTTTTCTAATAGTTCTTTCACTTAAATCTAAATTTTTTGCTAAAGCTCTACGCCCAATTGGCTGAAAACGATATACTGAACGTAAAATAGCATAGCGATACTCAATTATATTTATTAACTCTGGAGCAATTTTTTCTTGAAGTTTAAAGTATTCTTTCATAAATAAGACCCTCTACTTTCAAAATAGCTTACTATATCTTTATTTATTATAGCTTTTTTGTTTGTTTATTATACTGTGAATTTAAATTTGTTTATTAGGATATATGAGTTCATCTCCAAAATTACCGGGATAAAAATCACCCGCTTAATCAAATCTGTCCCAGCAAGGTTAAAAAAATTTGGCTTCTTATTTTATAATTTCTACCTTCATCTTTCACTCCACTTGTAATTATACACCTTATAACATATTATTTCAAGTCTTATTAGAAAAAAATTCTGACTTTTTTAAAAATTAAGTTTAAACCATCTACAAATCTTGAATTTATTAATCAAGAGATGAAAAGCTTAATTAAGCTTTTCATCTCTTTTTAAACCATCTACTTTTATCTTATCTCTTAATTCATCGGCTAAATCAGCAATTCTTCTCAAGCGATTGTTAACTCCAGACTTAGACAAAGTAGGTTCAAGTAACTCTCCTAATTCTCTTAAAGAAGCATAAGGATTTTCTCTTCTTAGTTCAGCCATCTCTCTCAAGCTAGGAGTTAATTGCTTAAGTCCTTTTATTTCTGCAATTAATTCAATATCTTCAATCTGCTTTTGAGCTGCGTTAATAGTCTTATCTAAATTAGCTGTCTCACAATTTACAATCCGATTTACTCTATTTCTTATTTTTTTATATATTCTAGCATTCTCAAATTTCATTAAAGAAGAGTGGGCCCCTACTATACTTAAAAACTTACTGATATCATCAGCCTTTTTTAAATAAATAAACTGCAGCTCTTTCTTTTTTCTACTCTTTAAATCAATTTGGAACTTATCAAATAATTTCTTTAATTCTTTAATATATTCTCTATATTCAATTCCAATTTCTAAATGATAATCACTACTTGGCTCATTAATTGATCCACCAGCTAAAAATAAACCTCTTAAATAAGCTTTACTACAGCAATCATGTTGTATAAATTCTTCTTTAATTTGATAAATTAAACGATAATTCTCTGATAACAAACCAGAATCGATTAATAATTGCTTAGTCTTTTTTTGTGGTGGGAGCTTAATAATATAATAATTATTCTGTTCAAGATACATCTTTTTCCTTACGATTATCTCTACTTTAAACTCAAACTGCTTTTGCAATAATTTATATAATCTACGAGCTACAGCTGGATTTTTAGTCTCTAATTTTAATACTAGATTATTATTAGTAATTTCTAAACTGCCAATCACCTTAATTAAAGCAGCTAATTCTGCTAATTGACAACATTTTTCTTTGCCCATCTTCCTAATCAGCTCGCTCTTTACTTCTTTAGCAAATGACAAAATAATCCCCCCAGTTAAAACTTAAATACTTCACGATTAGCTGTCTCTTCTAATACCAACTCCATAATTACCTCAGCTAATTTTTTCGAGTCATGTCTTACTAAATTAGATTGATTAATTAACGAGTCTTTAATTATAGCTACATCAAAGTTATCTAATCCTTTATCAATCTCTACTGGAATAGCTCCTTCTTCACGATATTTTTTTAATAACTTAGCATCTATTTCTTGATTATTTACTAACATAGCATCAATCATCTCAGCTCCAATATGCTCATCAATTACTCGCAAGTGATCACTAGCAGTATAACCATCAGTCTCACCTGGTTGAGTCATCACATTACAAACATATGTCTTTAAAGCTGAGCTTTTTTTAATCGCCTTAGTTAAATCTTTTAGTAATAGATTAGGTAGAATACTGGTATATAAACTCCCAGGTCCTAAGACAATTGCATCAGCTTTTTCAATAGCTGCTAAAGCCTCCGGAAGCGGCTTACTATCTTCTGGTTCGATAGTAACTTTTTTAATTTTACCTTGGCTTTGAGCAATTTTAGATTCACCTAATACTGTTTCACCATTTTCTAGTTTAGCCTTTAGTCTAATATCTTGTAGACTAGATGGTAATACTTGACCTCTAATTGCTAAGACTTTACTAGATTCTTTAACTGCCTTTTCAAAATCACCTAATACTTCAGTCATAGTTGCAATAAATAAATTACCAAAACTATGACCTGATAACCCTTCCCCATCCTGAAAACGGTATTGAAATAATTCTTCTAGTAATGTCTCTCTATCAGCTAAAGCAACAAGACAGTTTCTAATATCCCCAGGTGGTAATATTCCTAGCTCATTTCTTAAAACTCCTGAACTACCACCATCATCTGCAACAGTTACAATTGCTGTAATATTAGAAGTATATTCTTTTAAACCACGCAGCATAGTAGAAAGACCAGTTCCACCACCCACCACTACAATTTTAGGACCTTTATTTAAATATCGCTTCTTATATAATAAATCAACTAATTTTTTATCATGTTTAGGTGATAAGGCATTATAAACAGAAATAGAAATCTGTTTAACACCTAAGTATATACAAAAAACTCCTAACAATAAAACAGACAAACCAATTAAGCTGTGAATCAACTCAGCTCTAGGGCCAAAAAATTCCGCTAATTTAGCTAAAACAATAACTTCTATTCCACTTAAAGCTCGAAAACTGATTAAAATAGATATCCCAAAAAGTAGAAAAATTGTACCTAATACTATCAAAAATAACCAACGTTTAAATTTCAAACCAGGATAAAACCATTTTAAAATCTCCATAAGTCTATCTCTCCTCTACTCTTAAATATCCCTATGCTCAACTAAAATATTATAACGATTTGCTAATTTTTCTTTTATTTTTTCAACTAAAGTTACAGAACGATGCTGTCCTCCTGTACAACCAATTGCTATTGTTAAATGAGTTTTGCCTTCGTTGATATAATTAGGTAATAAGAATTCAATCATATCAAATAATTTCTCTTTAAACTTTTTAGTTAACGGCCACCTTAATACATATTCTTGCACTGCTTCATTTAATCCAGTTAATTCACGTAATGAATCAATATAATGGGGATTTGCTAGGAATCTAACATCAAACATTAAATCAGCATCTTTAGGTAATCCATGTTTGAAACCAAAGGATAAAATAGTGATAGTCATCTGATTTTTTATAGATACATTAATAAACTTATTTTTCATCTCACTTTTAAATTCCTTTAAATTTAAATTAGTAGTATCAATTATCTTATCAGCATTGCCTTTTATCTCTTGCAAAATCTCTCTTTCCTTCTCAATTGCTTCCGAAATCCTACCTTCTGGAGCTAAAGGATGTCTTCTCCTTGTTTTTTTATAACGATTAATTAGGGTTTCATCATCAGCCTCTAAAAATAGAATACGATAATTAATTCCCAGCTCTTCTAAAGTAGCTAACTCTTCAAATAAGCTATCAAATAACTCTCTTCCGCGAGCATCTATTACTAGAGCGATTTTATCTATTCCACCTTCAGTCTGCTTAAAAAGCTCGGCCAATTTAGATAATAGAGTAGTTGGTAAATTATCAATACAGAAAAACCCCATATCCTCAAAAACCTTAATTGCTTCAGATTTGCCTGCCCCTGATACTCCTGTAACTATTACAAATTCTGCTGCTTTCATTTTCATCCCCCTTAAATTAATATCCCAAAATTAGCTAAAATAATTCCTAATACAGTAATAATAAAATATCCTTCTAAAGCTGTCAACTTTAAATAGTTTAACATAACAAAGAGGGCCAAAAATGACTCAGCCCAAAGTATATATTGCACAAAATTATCCTTAATTGGACTACTAATTCTGACTATTAAAGGTGTAGAAATAATTATTAGAATTATCAAAGCATAACGTAAATATTCCTTATAATTTATATCTTTTATTATAAATTTCCATAAATAATATAAGCCATACCAAATTAATGGAAAGAATAATAAGCCATAATAAATATTAGCACTTAAAAATACTACAGTTACTATTGCTGCTATAGTATAAGAAAAATACCATATATTATCCCTGAAAAATTCAGGATTTAAAGCATCTACCATCAGTTTAGCCAAACCTACAATCGGTAAAATACCTGCGCTAATCATTAATAATCCTAAAAATTGAACTGGTACTATACCCAATAATTCTTTAACTAGAGTTGAGCTAAAGACTAAAATGCTAACAAAAGCTAAAACTAATAAGCTAAAGTATTTTTCCTCCCTAAAAGAATCAAAAACCTCTTGAAAACTATAAACTAAGACTATTACTATAAATAAATTGAAAAAGAGATTTATTTCTCCACTAAAGATATATAAAGTTAGGGTAAGAAGGCTGACTAATAAAGGATATTTCAACCCTCGCTGATAATCAACTAGTTGTCTACCCCATAATAATTCTACTATAATAGCTATTGTGATACCAGTAGTAAACCCCACCATTTCATTTTGCTCAATTGCAAATAAAAGCCCAAAAATAGGTGTGATTACTACTGGATGAATTAGTGGCTTAAATTTAAACTCAGCATTTCTGCTTAATATAAATGCTACTGTAATCATTATTATAATAAATAACTTAAATAACATAATCTACCCCTCTATTCTAATGATTTGCTTTTAATTATTTAAATGCCCTAAGTTAATACTTCTTTATTTATCTCTTTTTTCCTTTTCTTATTTCTAATTAACTGTAACCAATTTATTTGGCCAGTCACAAGTTTTATACTCTTGTATAACTTCTTGGTATACATGATAAGTTTTTTTAGCAATCATCCCCCAATTATACTTCTTTTTTACCATTTTATATGCATTTTCAACTAATTGTTTACTTAACTTGGGATTCTCTAAACTTCTTAGAATATTAGTTGCCAAAGAATGAGCATTACCTGGAAAAGCTTTTAATCCATTGTAATTATGAGTTACTATCTCTCCTAGACCACCTACATCTGAGACAACTACTGGAGTTTGAGTTATCATTGCTTCAAGTGCCACAATACCAAATGGTTCATATAGACTAGGAAAAACAGCTACATCAGCTATATTATATAAAGAATTTCTTAATTTAAAATCAACTTGTCCAGTAAATTTAACTTTTTCTTCTAATCCAGCAGCGAAAACTTGATTTTTTAAGTCTTCACCTTTAGCTCCTTCCCCAGAGATTATGAATTTCACATTAGGGCGATGATATAATATTTCTTTTGCTGCTTCTATTAAAAATTGCACTCCCTTTTCTTGCACTAAACGCCCAATATAATAAACAATATCTTCATTACAATGGGCATATCTACCTCGTAAGTTATCCTCTATACCTTCAATTAAGCTTTCTTCTTTAACACCATTTCTAATTACTTTAATTTTATCATCAGGTACAGAAAAATGATTTACAACCTCTCTTTTCATATAGTCGCTACAACAAATAACCTGCCATGATTCATAAGTAGCCCACCATTCAACATCATTTATATATTTTTGCTCTCTATTATAAATACCTTGGTGTCTGCCAGCTTCGGTTGCATGAATTGTAGTAACTAAAGGTAGAGTATGACTATGTTTTAAAGTTTGAGCAGCAAAAGTTACTAACCAATCATGACCATGAATTAAATCAAACTTCTTTCTATTTAAAATAGATGTAGCCTTTTCTAATAATTTAAAGTTTAATAACATAACCCAAGAAGTAAAATCCATTGCCTCAATCTCTGGTGTATAAACCCGATGTACATTAACTCCTTCTTCTTTCTCATATTCTTTAGTCTTTTCTGTTCCTTGAGTTACAAGATGAACTTCAACACCTAAATCTACAAGCTCAGGCAATAAATCATAAAGATGGCTTGCTAAACCACCAACATTGTAAGGGGGATACTCCCATGATAAGACCAAAATTCTCAATTTAATATCATCACCTTTCTATTCTTATTTTTAATTGCTACTATTAAAATTACCTATATTTAAAATAATTATTCACAATTTCAAATTAAATAAGATTAATTTAGCGTATATTAAAACTATTATTTTTCCATATTAATAAAGAAAAGAGGTGATTAGAGCATGCATGTCATCTATTCAATAAGTATTTTACTGCTTGGCTTATTAATTTTTTATTTCTACTGGATTAGAAGAGAACGCAGGGATAATAAAAGAGATCTTTTTAAACAGAATGAGACTTATGATTTTGAATTTAGTAATGAATTAGCTTTAACAGTTAAGAATTCTAATACTGCTTATGCATATTGGAATTCTGATAAGCTTAAAACTGAAGAGGAAAAATTAGTTTTTCAACTCTACGATATGACAGCAGAAGAAAAAATAAAGCTCTCTTTTATTGTTAATCCAAAACAGGAAGAGCTCTTTATTCAACTTCCAGATTCTGACCATTTTTATTATGCAAAATTAGGCTTTTATAATGATGATAATAATTTTGTTCCTATTGCAGTTTCTGAAGCTATTGCTCCACCAACTACTACTTTAAGTAAAGAAAGTTCTGGAATTTGGTTAGAGTTACAAGAGGATAAAAAAATCTATAGTTATGAAGATTATGATTATTTATCTAGAAAGAGTCCATTTAAAACTACTTCTTCAAAAGAGTTTAATAAGCATAATCAATAATAATAGCCCTTCGCTTAAGCGAAGGGCTATTATTATTTAACTATTTACTTTAATATCATAACTCCAATTTTCAGACTGATTGTTATCCCAATTATCTGCTCCATCCTTAAAGCAGAGATTAAGTCTAGCTCCATTATTAATCTCAAAGTTGGCTACCCAACCTTTACCTTCTTGATAATCCATTTTAATTTCTGTGATATTCTTCCAGTTATCTAATCCAACTCCTGCATGCAAATATAACTCTTTTGCATTGCTTTGGGCCAACAATCCATTATAAACTACCTCTACAAGTTCACCAGCAATTATTGGATTTGGATTAACTCTTAGCTTTTGATTAGTGATGGACTTCAAAACTCCAATTATGACCATTATTATTATCCCAGTTGTTCGCAGAATCTTTAAAGCATAAATTAAGCTTACTCGCATCTTCTACTCTTAAGTTTGCTGTCCATCCTTCATGTTCACGGTACTCCATAGGTAAATAAGAAGATCTTCTCCAATCTTCATCAACACCAAAGTGTAAATATACCCTATCAGCACCATTTCGTGCTAAAAGACCATTATATTTAATCATTACTTCTTCTCCGGCAGGAATTGGACTTGGCTCTACATTAACTTCTCTATGCATTATCTTAACCTCCTTTATTAATTATCACTTATATTTTGTACTAGCAGCTATTTTTTTATTAGTTGAAATTTTTTCCATAATTTTTTTAATCTAACTAAAAACCATAGCCTCGTAAATATTTTAATATCTTTTTTCCTAAAAAAGCAACTACTGCAGCCACTACTAAGAATAAAAAAGCAGTAATAATTATTATTTTAAATACTAAAGGAGGTTCAGCTCCAACAGCTCTTAAAGTAGCTAATTCTTCATTTTCGAGATCATAACTACCTAAAATCTCTTTTTGTGATAATCCTTCTGGTACTAATATATCAATTACATTAGGATTTATATTACTATCCTCACCTCCACCAAATGTCCAGCCACTAGCCTCCGCTTCAACTTGACGATAATTATCTGGGCCAAAGGGAGTAAAAGAACCTACTAAAACGTAATAATAGGCTTGAGTTAAATCCCCTAATTTCTCTTTTGGAATCTGGGCTTTAATTCTTTTTTGATCAACTCTTTCGGCCTGACTCCCTTCTAAGACACCTGTAGCCTCTTTATTATCACTTTCATCATACACCTTTACATCCCAGCCAGTAATCTTAATTACTTTATTCCAAGGATGGCCCTTTTCAAAGGTGACATTGGCCCCTGGATTAAAAGTATCTATTCTTCCATTTTTTTGATTATCGATATAGACTTGAATTAATTGATGGCTAAATCCTTTTGGTGCTTGCCAAGGATTAGTAATCTCTCCAAAATCAAAATAAAAATTATAAAAACCATCTTGCGGCTCAACTTTAAAATACTTCAAATCAAATAAACCTTGATATGGTTCAAAAAGTTGACTTTTAGGATAAGTATATGTAGCAGGGCCAAACTCATCTCCACTTTTATCTTCATGTTCAAAGATCAACTCTGCTGCCAAAAGGTTACTACTGAGCAAAAAGATTAAACTTAAAGCTATTAAGAACTTTTTCAACTATATAAACACTCCTTATTTAAAATATAGGGCTTTCGGCTAAATTTTTTAGCTGAAAACTAGTCAGTGGGCTTTGTTTATTATTATGATAAGAGTTGTAAATCTATACCCAGTGAACCTCCACCCAAAATAAAAAAACCCAGACCAATTATAGTCTGGGTTGATAATACTATTCATTAAGTTAGTAAAAAAGTCCATAAAATCGCTAAACTACTTACCGCCCACAATAGATAACGACTTAAATCTCCATTTTGTAGCCCTGAAAAAATTGCTCCAATTACTTTAACCGTCTTAGCTAGTAAGACATAAATATCAAAATCAGAAGTATCATGCTCATGAGGTTCAATTATATCATGGGCCAACTTAAAGATAATCAAAGCTACTAAAATAGGCATAAATCCATCCCAAATATATCCTAAGCTAAAGAAATTAATATCAAATTCAAATCCACCTAATAGATTATGCAACTGCGGAACAAAGCCAAGTAATAACATAAATACTAGTATAATCCCCATACCTAGCTTCATAACCAATGGTGGTTTCTTTTTTACCTCAGGTGGGTTTTCTACTTCTCTGAAAAAGCCAAAATACATAACCTTAATAAAAGAAAGAGCAGTACCAACCCCTGCAATAAGCAGACCCCAAATAAGTAAATCAGCAGTTAAGCCAGTTCCCAACTCTTCAATTCCGTTTTTAATTACCAACTTACTAATATATCCATTGAAAAATGGCATTCCTGCAATAGCCAATGAAGCTGCTAAGCAAGATATAGTAGTAAAGGGTAACTTTTTGGCTAAACCACCTAGATTAATCAAATCCTCTTTATCAGTACAATAAATAACCGAGCCTATCGACATAAATAATAAACCCTTATATAAAATATGATTAAATAGATGCATCATTCCACCAGCAATCCCTAAAGAAGTACCTACTCCAATTCCAGCAATCATATAGCCAATCTGACTTATAATATGATAGGATAATAATTTCCGGACATTAGTCTGTTTTAAAGCCATAAGTACACCTAAAATTGCCGAAATAACACCCGCATATCCAAGAAATACATTCCCTAACAATAAATACATAGCAAAGACACCTGCCTTAGTGGTAAAGGCAGATAGTACTACACTAACATGAAATGGAGCATTAGCATAGTTTTGTGGCATCCAGGTATGAAGCCCGATAAAGGCTAACTTAATGGCTACTGCAATAACAAAAAATACTAATCCGTGTTCTACAGTAGTAATTGCCATACTTCCCGTTGCACTATAATTAATCAAAATACCTAATAATAGACTAACTCCACCAGCTAAATGCATAATGAAATAATAATAGCTTGTCTTTTTAATTATTGGATTTTGATTATTATAAATTAAAAAGAAAGAACTAATGGTCATTAACTCCCAAAATATATAAAAAGAAAAGAAATCTCCTACGAAAACTAATGTAATAGCCGAACCAATATATAAAGCCGTCAAAGGATAAAACTTTTTACTTTCAGTAACTAAAGAATAAACAATAGCTCCCAAAGCAAAAAAGGCAAAAATAAAACCAGTAAATCTTCTCATGCTATCAACTTGATAAAAGATTAGCTCAAAATCAAGAAAATCAAATTTTAAAGCTGTCTTTTCTGGAATTAAATAAATTGAACCTAAAGTTAAAAGTGATGCAATAGTAATAACCCACTTTTTAGACTTTCCTTTAGCAAAACATAAGCCTACAGCAGCTAATAAATAAATAAATCCCGGATTAAACAATTTTTTAACCTCCTAATAAGATGCTAATATAATTTTCAGCAACTAATAAAAATTCAGATATATCTTCAAGCATAACTAATATTATTTGTGGCTGAATTCCCAATATTAAACAGAAAGATGCAAGTAAAATAGCAGGTAATTTAAGATTAAAACTAATATTTTTAACCTCAAGCTCATCATTTGCCGTATATAGTGAATAAATAATCTTCAAATAATAACCTAAAGATAAGACACTACCAATTAAAATAGCTACTACTGCAAATAAATACTCCGCCTCTAAGACTGAAGTTAAAATTAGCCATTTACTAATAAAACCATTAAATGGAGGCAGACCTACCATAGCTAAAGCTGCAATAGTAAACATGGCAGAAATTAAAGGTAATTTAAAGCCAATCCCCTTAATATCTTCAATCTCTCTAGCATCATAATAATAGATAAAAATACCAACACAAAAAAATAAAGCTGCCTTCATCAAAGCATCATTGACAATATGAAAGCTTCCTGCTTGAAAGCCAGATTCTGTTCCTAAAGCAAAGGCTATTACTATATAGCCAATCTGTGCAATACTAGAATAGGCTAATATCCGTTTTAAGTTCTTTTGTTGAAAGGCTAAAATATGTGCTACTAATAAAGTAATAACTGCTAAATAAATTAAAAATTGACTATATCCCAGTGCTAAAAATTCAACTCCAAATAGTAAATAAATCATTTTGAAAAAAGCATATAATGATGATTTGATTACTAAAGCAGAAGAAAGTGCATTAAAAGGTGTTATTGCACCTACATAAGCATCTGGTAACCACGCATGTAGAGGAAATAAGGCAAACTTAATTCCAAAACCTACAGTAAATAATGATAATACAGCGTATCTAGTTAAATCAGGCACATCAGAAAATCTACTTGCTACTTGAGCTATGTTTAAAGCTCCTGTAGATTGATAGATTAAAATAATTGCTAATAAGACAAAAACACCACTTAAAGCTCCCATAAGTAAATATTTAAAGGCACCTTCAAAACTCTCAGCCTCTTCTTTTATTGCTACTAGGGCATAAGAAGTTATCGAAGTTATCTCAAAAAAGACATATAAGTTAAATAAATCTCCAGTTAAAAACATTCCAGTCAAGCCAACTAACAACAGTTTTAAAATGACATAATACTTAAACTCATGTAACTTTACATAAGAAAAAGAATAAATAACTGCCATTAAGACCATAAAACTACTTAATAAAACAAGTAAAACTGATAATTTATCGGCTACTAATGCAATTCCTAATGAACTATCCCAGTTACCTAGTTCATAAACTATTGGCCCGGACAATACTTCTTTAAAAGTTATACTTGCTAGTATTAGATGTAATATAGAACTGACAAGTACCCATTTTTTAATTAAGTCAGTATTAAACATCCGTAATAATCCAATACTAAAGGCTGTAAACAATGGTAGAATTACTAAAAATATAATAGTTTCCATACAATCTCCCCCAACTAATTCTTAAGACAGAGTCAGTTAATTTTTTAACCCTTTAAATGATTAATTTCATCAATTTCTAAGGTCCCATATCTATTGTAAATTTTGATTGAAAAAGCCAACATTAAAGCCGTAGTACTTGCCCCAATTACTATTGCAGTCAAGGCTAGAGCCTGTGGTATAGGATCAACTACAAGTTCATAGTTGCCATCTATAATTGGTGCTACTCCACTTTCACGATAACTAATTGTAACTAACAATAAGATTACTGTTGCTTCAATAATATTAATCCCAATAATCATCTTAATCAGATTGTTTTTTACTAAAACGGTATAAAAACCAATGCAGAATAAGATTATAATGGTCAAATAAATTGCTTCCACACTACTCCTCCTTTATTAAACTAGTAAAGATAATTGATAATCCAGCTGCTACTTTCAAACCGGTCATTAAATTAATATATGGGATTAAACCTCCACTATAAAGACTACCGGGAGTCCCTAGATAGACTCCTATCTGTCCGTTAGCTAAGAAGTTACCCCCAAGAAAGATTCCAGCCATTCCCCCTAGCAAAAATCCTATAGCTCCAAAACTTTCTAAAAAAGTCTTATACTTAGATTTAATCTGTTGGTCTGAATATTTAATACCAAAAATCACTGTTAAGGAAATCACTATTGCTGCCATTACAACTCCGCCAGTAAAACCACCACCAGGAGATAAATGACCAAAAGCAATTAAATAAAAACTAAACAGAAACAAAAAAGGCATTATAAAACTGATACTTTGCTGTACAATTAAACTGAATTTAGCTGATATCATGCTAACACCATCTTTAGAGACTAAAAAAGCTACTGAACAAGCAGCAGCAAAAATAACTGTTGCCTCACCTAAGGTATCAAAGCCGCGATAATCAAATAAGATTGCTGTAATTAAATTAATAGCTCCAGTATCTTCTACTCCTTCTGTTATATAATAATTACTTAATTCCATTTCTACTTCCGGTAAGTTAAAAAAGGTAATCGTCATTAAGGTTGCTAGAAAAAAAATTAGTATTAAACTAGCTCCTTGTCTAATCTTGCTTTTTTTCTTCATTCAATTCCCTCCAGCTTATTAAGTGTGATTATAAAAAATGCAGTAGTAATTCCTGTTGCAACTACAGCCTCTACTAAAGCTACATCAGGTGCCTGTAAAATAGCAAAAATAACTACCATACTAGCACTAAAAATTGAAAGTGCAATAATCGAATTCAATAAATTATGTGTACTTACTGCATAGATTGCAGTAGCTATTAAGAATAATAATAGTAGATACATCATTGCTGACATCATAAAAGTTAATCACCCTCTGCCTTCAAGTCATCCTGAATAACATCAGGAATAACACCTATTTTATACGCTACATTTGCAATTGCATGTGCTGTAACAGGATTTGTTAAGACTAAAAAGATCATTAGCAATAATAGTTTAAAAGAAAGAGTATTAAATCCTGTTAAAATTATTCCTCCTAATAAGACTGAAAGTCCACCACCAGTTAAACATTTTGAACTCGCATGTAAACGAGTATAAAAATCAGGAAATCTAATCATTGCTATTGCTGTAGCAATAAAAAAGAAGACACCATTTAACATGAATAAATAGCCTAGAATCTCTCTCATCTTAACCCCTACTTTCCTGATTTTCTCTATTTTTTTGTGAAAAGTATTTAGCCATAACTAATACATCAATAAACATTAAAAGACCAAAGATTAAGGCCACATCAATAAAAATCTCGCGCTGATAATAAAGTCCAACTAAAATTAGCACAATTAAAAACATAATCCCCATTGCATCAACTGCTACTATACGATCAAAAACTGTTGGCCCTTTAACAAATCTATAAAATGTCAATGCAGCTGCTATTATAGTTATAGTTGCTAAAATTAATAATATATTCTCCATTATTTAAAAATCCTCCTGATACCTCGTTCTAGATCTCCAAAAATCTCTTCTCTTAGTTGATTATCATCTTCAGCTTTCACATGATCTAAACAGTGAATATATAAAATCTTTTCTTTACTATCTAAATCTAAAGTTAAAGTTCCGGGAGTTAAAGTAATAACATTACCTAATAAAACTAATGTTATCGATTTATGCCTATTTCGAACTTTACTTTTAGCTTTGACTATACTAGATTCAAAAGGCAAAGCAGGGTGTAAAGCTAAATAAGCTACCTGATAGCTAGAAACTATAACTTCTTTAATCAATAAAATAATAAAGGCTAGAACAGCAAAAAAATTAAGAAATAATTTCTTTGAAACCACTCTAGTAAAATTACTATGAATTAATACTACGGTGAAATAAGAAATAGCCAAACCTAAACCAAGATTAAACCAAGAATACTTACCTGTGGCTAACAACCAAGTTATAAATAATAATATAACAGCATACTTATCATCCGGATGTCTTATTGCTAAGATACTTTTTCCTTTTTTAGGACTCACTTTTCCCCCTCCAATTTAGCGAAATTTCAGTCTGATTAGACTAAATTCTACAAAAATTATTTGCTTCACTAAGTTCTATAATATCATTAAGAAGGCATTTTTTCAAGAAAATATTACAAAATTCTTAAGTCTACTACAAAAACTGAATAAATTTAATTCTTTTATAATTTAGGTAGTGTAAAACTGAAAGTACTCCCTTGTCCAAGTCGGCTTTCAACCCAGATATCACCATCATGTAATCCAACTATTTCCTTAGCAATAGCCAAACCTAAACCTGAACCTTTATCTTTCTTACTTCGTGTTCTTGCTTTATCAACTTGATAAAAACGTTCAAAAATTCTTTGCTGTTCTGACTCAGAAATTCCAATACCATTATCAGTTACATTTATTTGTACCTGCCTACCCTTAGGAATAATTTCAACTCTAATCTCTCCACCCTCAGGAGTATATTTAATTGCATTATTGATTAAATTAGCAATCACTTGATAGATTCTAGCTTTATCGCCACAAACTATTTCATCTTTACTTCTTGCTGGAGAATCAACTTCAATCTCTATATTTTTCTTCTCTAATCTCATTTTAACACTCTTTAAAAAATTACAGATTAAATCAACTAAATCCACCTTTTCTTTAGCTAATTTAACTTTTCCTGCCTCAAAATCTGATAATCTAGTCAGTTGGTCTAATAAAGTCTGAATATTATGGGCTTCATCAATTATTGTTTCTAAATATTTTATTTCTAGCTCTCTTTCTTCTAAAACACCATCAACAATTGATTCTGCAAATACTTGAATTGTTGCCAGTGGTGTTTTAATATCATGAGTAATATTTTTAATTAAATCCTTTCTAGCTTTCTCCATCTGTTTTTGTTTTTGAAAGGACTCATTTAGGCGTTGATTCATTAAATTAAATGTCTCAACTAAGTCTAAAAGCTCTCCTTCAATATCTACTGAGACAGTCCCCTCTTCAAAATTACCACGGGCCAACTTTTTAGCAGCACTAATTAAGTTATCAATTGTATTAGTTACTGGCTGTGAAATAAAATAATCAATTAAGACTGCAAATAAAGCTGCTACAATTGTCAATAAGGAAAAAGTTAGCAAATGAAGTTCTCGCCCAACAAGAATATAGCTTGAAATAATAATTAAGGAGGCAATTAAATTCCCAAATAAAAAGGTAACTAATAATTTATAACGAAATTTCTTAAAGACTAAATTTTTCATCTTTTCTATAAATACTTTAATTACTTGCAAATTTATAGCCTACCCCCCAAACCGTTTTAATATAATCGGGTTCACTTGGATCTACTTCTATCTTTTCTCGTAAACGCCTGATATGAACAGTCACAGTATCAGAGTCACTAATAGCCTCTTCACCCCATACCTCTTCTAGAATTTCATAACGTGAAAATACATGGTCAGGATTAGAGGCTAACAACCATAAGATATCAAACTCTTTTCCTGTTAATTCTATTGCTTTATCTTCTTTTTTTACTAACTTTTGATTGTTATTAATTACTAAATTTTTGATTTGAATTCTTTCTTGTTTTAAATTTAAGTTTTTATTATCACTTTTAATTCGCTTTAAAGCTGCTTTTATTTTAGCTACTAAGACTTTGGGACTAAAGGGCTTAGTTACGTAGCTATCAGCACCCATAGCATAGCCAACCATCTTATCTAACTCTTCTGTTTTAGCAGTTAACATTATAATATAAACCGAACTTTCATTACGTAAAGTCCGACAAACCTCAAGCCCATCTATCTCAGGTAGCATTAAATCTAGCACTATTAAATCTGGATTTTTAGTTCTAGCTTTTTCTAATGCTTCTTTGCCGTCAAAAGCTTTAAAAACTTCAATATCCTCTTTTTCTAAGTATCTACTAATAGCTTCAATAATATTTTTTTCATCATCTACTAATAAGACCTTACCAGAAGAATTATTCTTTAACATTTTTTCACCTGCCTAACTTTTAATCTTATAAGCTTAAAATGAATAAAGCAAAAACTTCCCTGATTATAAAACCAAGGAAGTTCTTAGCTTTAATTTAAATTTTCTCTTAATAATTCATTTACTTTCTGTGGATTGGCTTTACCTTTAGTTGCTTGCATTGTCTGACCAACTAAATAGCCAATTACATTTTCATTGCCTGCCTTATAATCTTCAACAGCACTTTGATTATCTTCTAGTACTTGCTCAACTATAGCTTCTAATTCAGAAGAATCACTTATCTGCTTTAAACCTTCCTCTTCTACTATTGCTTCTGGGTCTTGGCCCGTATTAAACATTTTCTCAAATACTTCTTTAGCAATCTTAGTAGAAATCACATCATCATCAACCATAGTTAAAATTTTAGCTAGATCAGCTCCTTCAAACTCTAAGTCAGCAATTGCGACTTCACTTTCATTTAACAAACGTAAAAACTCACCCATCATCCAATTACTTACTGTCTTAGCTTCACCATCATAATCCTCTAATACAGCTTCAAAGAAATCTGCCATTTCTCTTTCAGCAGTAATTACTCCAGCATCATAAGCTGGAATTTCAAACTCTTTTATATATAATTCTTTTCTTTCATCTGGTAATTTAGGAATGTCAGTTTTAATCTCATCAACCCATTCATCATCAACTACTACTGGTACTAAGTCTGGTTCAGGGAAATAACGATAATCATGTGCCTCTTCTTTTTCTCGTAATGGTAGTGTCTTTTCATTCTCAACATCCCAAGTTCTTGTTCCCTGAATAACTTCTTTTCCTTTATTTAATAATTTTTCTTGTCGTTTAGCTTCATAATTTAGAGCTTTTTCAATTGCTTTAAATGAATTCATATTCTTTAATTCTGTCTTGGTTCCTAATTCATCAGCCCCCTCAGGAGCAATTGATAGATTAGCGTCAGCTCGCAAAGAGCCCTCGGACATTTCACAATCAGAAACCCCTAAATATTCTAAAATATTCTTCAGTTTCTTTAAATAAGCCACTGCCTCTTTAGGACTAGATAAATGAGGCTTGCTTACTATCTCAATTAAAGGAGTCCCAACTCGATTATAATCAACCAAACTAGATTCAGCATCAGAGATATCACCAGCATGAGTTAACTTACCAGCATCCTCTTCTA
>LFCJ01000379.1_pt1 | contig 27003 bp, 38 predicted proteins | sample 643141 | NCBI WGS metagenome assembly LFCJ01 (sample SAMN03766243, study PRJNA286221) | soda lake metagenome | biome: soda lake; feature: Kulunda steppe; material: water; isolation source: sample B1-Br-g2 brine of Lake Bitter-1 | place: Russia: Kulunda steppe | collected 2010-07
GCTGAAACAACCATGTTGACGAACTCAATACTATCTGAGTTCACATCACCAGTTGTCGACTGAATCTGGACTTGGTTTGAGACTTGGTCGGTACTTTCTTCACCCGTTGCCTCTGCTTGACTCTGGAGGAGCCCAGCTGTGTTGATCAGGACACCTGCTGCAATTGCTGCAACAAGAACCATCGCGATAAACACGATAAGTGTCCCAATACCAACTTGACCGCGTTCGCCTCTTTCAGTTTCTTTCGTAAACATGGTTAGAGCCTCACCGCATTTTCTGTAAGTGGGTCAGGGACGGTCAGAATCTCAAGAGTCTGTGCGCCATCCTCTGTTGTAATTGTGAACTCGATTGTCTCACCTGCGCCCGGTTCCTCATTATCGCTCCCATCAAGGTCTCCACTATCACTCACATCAATTTCAAGAGTGACGGTATCGCCCGAGTCGGTGAGTCGGGTATCAGCACCGATGTCAGCGGCGTCCAAATCGTCAACGCCATTTTCACCAAGATACTGGAATGTAGCCGCCTCTAGATCGACTGCATCAGATCCAGGGGCAAGTGCAACTTGCAGCTCGATATCTTCGATGTTATCGTTATCTGCATCGGTCACACCCGTTGCGCTTTGAATCAGAACTTGGTTAGAGACCTGTGCTGTGCTTTCTTCGCCCGTTGCCTCTGCCTGACTCTGGAGGAGTCCGGCTGTGTTGATTAGGACACCTGCCGCGATCGCTGCGACGAGAACCATCGCAATGAATACGATGAGTGTCCCAATACCAACCTGCCCGCGTTCGTCCGTGTTGTTGTTGTTTGAAATCATGTACTGTTGATCGCCACTTTGTAGAGATTTACCAGAGTTGCACCGATAAGTCCCAAAGCGACGGTTGGGTTTTGGGTTGAATCCCTACCCATAAAGCCCGTTTTAGGCTGGAGCAGCCCGGCAGCAAAAGCAGACACCCACCCAATTACAACAGCAAGAGCTGCTGCTTTGGGCCGAGTAATTCTGCCTATGCCGACCAGACCTCTTTGGTCTTTTTTTCCGTAGTGGATCATTACCTTTCACACCCGGCTGCTGCCGTAGTGTACTGAATACTAAATCCCACTCGGTAATATATCTAATTGCCAAACAGTACGATATTACCGTTTACAGCCGCCTCAAGGGCCAAAGAGTTAAAGTACGATGAGTTAAACACGGACCTGTATCCCAAAATACAATTCTTTAATGTCGGCTAATCTCGAGGGTATGGTTCTTCAGAAAGGTGGCGACAGTACGCAATTCCTACCGGCACATGTTCAACGCCGATATGGAACTTGCTTCAGAAACCCAATTGATCCAAACACACCCCTTTTACTGTGTGTTCTTGGGCTCTGATGAGGTCTGGTTTTTTGTCGCCAACTATCTCTAGGTAAAGTGCCTTATTAAATGCACCGGCTTCAACCCCCATTCGTATGTGTAGAGTATCACGGGTCAGGTGGCCCGTAGAACTCTCGCTGCTCTCTTAGAAACCGAACTACAATCCCTTCAAAGTCCTTAACGCCCCCTCAAAAGAGATTTTAAACAAAATCAACCAACAAGCAAAAGAAACAATTCAAACAAACCCAGTACTGTCAGAGCCTGATTTGGCTTCCCACGTTCCCATCTATAACGTTAGGAACCGATATTTCAACGTGCCTTTGCGATCCATCTTCTGTGATGATCGTCAAACTGGCATCTTGACTTTCACCAAGATATCCAACAGCACCACTATCTGCACCTTCGAAATCCTCTAATGGGATTACGATGCTAGCGCGATCTCCACCATCTTGAAGAATTCCGTCCTCAGTGCCACTCACATCAACTATTTCGAATTCGCCATCACCAGCATCGACGCCATCTCCTGCCTCGAGGACAGTCGATCCTTCTGGACCAACCCATTCGATAACAACGTTCTCAAGATCAATAGCCCCGGAACCAGCACTCAACCCTATCAGTAGGTCGACTTCGGTAACAAAAACACCGTCATCGGTTTCGCCACTGTCACCGGGATCTTCCTCAACTTCGCCCACAGTGGTAAACACCTCGATATTGTTCGAAACTTGTGCTGTACTTTGTTCACCCGTTGCCTCTGCTTGACTCTGGAGGAGTCCAGCAGTGTTGATTAGAACACCAGCCGCAACCGCTGCGACAAGAACCATCGCGATGAACACGATGAGCGTTCCAATGCCAACCTGACCGCGTTCGTCCGTGTTGTTGTTACTGAACATTATTATAGTGAGACTGCACTCTCATCCCCGAGGGGGGAGGGGACACTCAAGATTTCAACTGCCTGTGCTCCGTCTGCCGTTGTGATGATAAACTCAGCAGAGTCTCCACCTTCAAGCTGTTCTTCATCAAGCTCGTTTCCTGTTCCATCAATATCTAATTCGACCACCAGCTGGTCGCCAGACTCGAGGACAAGGCCATCACCTTCAGCAGAACTAGGATCTGCTTCAGATAGTTCACTCAATTCGAAAAAGTCGATATCGTCATCGCCTTCTTCTAAATTAACCACACTACTCCCAATATACTGGTAATTCGCATTCCCAAGATCGACCGGGTTTGAACCAGGAGCCAACGAAACAGTCATTGAAATTGTATCAATCGAACCATCGTCGATCGACCCAGTGGCCGTTTGCACGACGACTTGATTTGCCACTTGTGCCGTGCTTTCTTCGCCCGTTGCTTCTGCCTGACTCTGGAGGAGTCCAGCAGTGTTGATTAAGACACCAGCAGCAATTGCAGCTACAAGCACCATCGCGATGAACACAATGAGTGTTCCAATACCAACTTGACCACGTCCTCCGTTTTCAGTTTCTTTCATAAACATAGTTAGAGCCTCACTGCACTATCCGTAAGTGGGTCGGGGACGGTCAGAATCTCAATGGTCTGAGCCCCATCTTCAGTCGTAATCACAAACTCAATTCTATCACCAGCAACTGGAGGTGCATTGTCCTCCAAATCGTCTTCCGTATCGATCAGAAGTTCAGCACTCGTCGTAGAATCTGTGAGCCTAACATCACCACCAATATCACTGGGATCTAAACTCTCAGAACCATCAGGACCAATATAGAGATAGTTCGCGGCTTCCAAATCAATTGCATTCGCACCCGGTGCAAGGGACACTTGCATAGCGATATCATCGATCTGGTCGCCATCAGCATTTGTCTCACCAGTCACAGTCTGAACTAGAACTTGGTTCGAGACTTGTGCCGTGCTTTCTTCACCTGTTGCCTCTGCCTGACTCTGGAGGAGCCCAGCAGTGTTGATTAGAACACCCGCAGCGATCGCGGCTACGAGGACCATCGCAATGAACACGATGAGTGTTCCAATGCCAACCTGACCACGTTCATCCGTGTTTTTATTATTTGAAATCATGTGTTTCGAAATTGTTGGGGTATTCCTTCCCGCGTGTATAACTGACCAGAATGTCCAACACCTAACCAGAAGATGGGCAAAACGATACCCGAAACCTGCCGATTGGATTTTCTGTCGGAGCCGACCAGACCACTTCGGTTTAATCCTTTCATGATGTATAGACACCTCGGATAACTCCGGAGTGTACTCACGATTACTCAGCATATGATGATATATCTATCTGCCAACTGTTCAGAAAATCACCATATGTCGCTTTTAGATGCTGTAACACGTATTATCGGCACCCACAAAATAATAACATATTTAGAAATACACTTCAAAAGTCGAAACGGCCCTAACACTAATTACTCTCCGAGCGAAAATCAGAGCAATTAGAATACGGTATTTGTTTTTTAGCTCTCGGTATGTGGTGAGAGATTAATAGCACAGAGAAGAGCCAATAGAAACAATGCAACACCAAACCACACTGAGTGTAGTTTTTCAAACGGAAACGCGCCGATCGATCATAGACGAGTTTCTCTGGCGTGGGCTAAACGGGGATTTTGAACCCCAGCTGGCAACTGATATCGCTACTGAAATGGGCTTCTCAAGACAAGCGTTCTACGAAAACATCGACATCCTTCTTGATTTCGAGATTATCGAAAAAGTAGGTCAGAATAGCAACACCAGATACCAACCCTACGCCCAAGGGGTGGGATATAGCACAGTTGAGATGCTCAATCAAGTCCTCGAGGACCAGATTGCCGAAGAAACAACCACAAATCAATACCAAACATATACAGTTGACTTGTTCAATAGCAAGCGCATTTGCAAAATCATAGACTTCTTGCTCGAATTTACCCGCAATAACGGACCACAATGGGACAATGGTCCTATATCACTCAGCAAGTCTGAAATCGCGGATGGAAGCAACGTAGTCCTCAACTCGGTCATACAAAGTATGGACACATTAGAAAAGTACAATTTAGCCAAACCAATCGGAGACCAGCATTCCTATACGAGATACATCCCCTGCATTGACCAGCCCCCACTAAACCTTCTTCTCAAAGTAGAAAACACTCTCAATCCTAAATAATTTTCGCCATCGGGATCTACTTTACTGTCAAACACGCGGAGTGAACTACCTCACCCTACTTGCTCACGGCTTTCGCCGTTCGCTCCCTGCGTTGCTCCTTGAGGAGGGGACTTAGCGCCTAATCCCAGTTAAAACATTTCCGGAGGTTGGTGAGCTGGGTGAGAGTGAATGCGCTCTTTCCAAGCAACACGCACCGAATTGGGGAGCATCGAAACGATAGTGAGAAGCGCCTCACCTAATGTTTCGACCGTTAAATTGTCAGCATCAACTATCCCCATCTTCTTAGACACAGCATGATCCAATTTCCGGAATTGCTCTTTTTCCATCTCATATAACACAACAGTCAACGACATCAAATCGACGTTCCCGTAAATCCTATCAACCGGGTTCATCCGGTCGGGGTCGAAATCGTCTGGGAATAAAATTCCATCTCGCAGAGAAATAAGAAACAGCCCCGCCATCTCGCTAGCTTCAGAAGGGGACTGAGAAACCACAATACTGTCGGCGTTTTTCACAGAATATCCAATCTCATCCAATCTCCTCACGATAGTAGAAGGCACATGGACTCCGGTAGGCTTTTGATGAACGCACATTCCCTCGCCCGTCACCTGAAATTGAAATCGTCGAGAACCTTCCTCAAAGATGAAATCAACGATAAGGATTGTAGCTCCATCAACCATTACTTCATCAACACTGACAAAAGAGACGAATCTGGTGAGTTGTTGTACATCTTTTAATAGTCCAGTAGAGTCAGTATGCTCAATCGCATCGTCATATGCGTTAAAAAGCTCTAATAGAGTTTCATCGTAATTAGGCTCATCACGATATTCTACGCTGTGCCAAATATCCCGGTACTCTCTTTCCGAAAGAAAATCACGGGCCAGAAGCAAAGTAATGATAGAGGAAAAGTACGCCTGAGTATCCCTAACCAGCTTTTCCATAAGTGGTGAGTTCCCCACTTCATCACCGATCCACTGCACCCGCCTGTTAATTGCATGAGCTTCTAACCACCGATAGTAGAGGTCATCAGACTCCCCAACGCCCTGGATTCCTACCTCACACGCAGTGAGTGCGTGTTGAACACAAACGGGAACATCATCGATTTGGCCCCCTCTATAGACGCACCAACCCACCTCAGCGTCAACCAATCGGAACCGATACCGATCTGTCTCATCTCCATGAACATGCGTTACCCGAACAGCTGGGTCGCCCATTTGCCGCTCAACATACGACACCTCAACATACTCATCGGCATCCTCGTCGGCAACCTGAGCTATCTCTTCTTCCCCGGCCTCATCATCAAATCGGTACACCGGTACTGAATACCGCCCCTCTATTACTGGGTTCATTGAACCACCAAATGTCCCACATCTCTGCAATTTGATCGATCCGGTCCCACCCCCTGCCCCTCTGAGTCTAAATGCAACAGAGACCAAGTAGAGCCAACAGCAGTACGCCTTCCAGCACTATTTTCCATGCCATAGCATAGCCATCCAATGTAAAAAAGGTTGCTTCCATTCTCCCCACGCCCAAATATCTAAGTCCCATCAGTGTGAATTTTCACACCCTAAATAGCAAGGGGTAGCAACAAAAACCCCACCCAACAAAACAATGCACGAACTCATTACTATCGTAGTCAGAGCAGAATGTCCAGAAGACGCAACAAACATTGCAGTGACGACCTTTCATTCCGACAGTGGGGGACTTTACCGAGTGTATGAATATGGGCGAAAAATGACTGACAAAACGGCCCGTTTCCGAGATTCCGTACCCGAAGTTGTCCGAGAAACAGGAGCCATTCGAGCCGATACGGAAGACGGCCTCAAACTAATCGAATCCATGTGGGAAGCAACACGCGGGCAACAAGAGCGGTCCATGGCCATCATCAGAGAAGCCATGAATCGATATGACAACAAACAATTACTCACCGATCCCTATATTGAGGACGTCGAAGTAGACCCTCACCAAACATTCTTCGGAGAAGTGGACACAGTTGGGGGATACCCTCTAGCTCATATGAAAAGAGTTGGAGCGTACCAATCTACTATCCTCTGCCTCTACAGAGAAAGGGGAATGGGCATCAGAGATCAAGATGGGTACGACCGGCTCATCAGTGACATCGAAGAAAATAGCGACGGGGCCGATATGAACCTCTATGCCGTCCCGGTAGACGTCCACCACTGAAAATACAATCATGGGAGCAATCACATTCGCTACTCGAGCAACAGGAGAAACGGTACAAGAAGCGTTTGAAGCAGCTACCAAAGAGGCAAGATTTCTCTATGGTCACGGTGGATACACCGGAACCATCGCCGAAAAGGGCAGCTACACGCTGATCCCGAAATCCGAAGTTGGGGATGCCGACCCCGAAGAATACGCTAACCAGTTACTCTACGATGGAGATGAACGCGTTAACGACAAATGGGGACCTGCTGGCGTTATCCAAGTTGGGGAAAACAGATATCTCTTCTTCGGTTGGGCAAGCAGTTGAACTCACCCCGCACACTTTTCACCCACGTTGTGGTAGACTACTGAAACCAAAGATGGGCCAAAATACACCACCTCTCCTCAAGTTGAAAATTGGGTACGGGTGTCCCGCCTGCGAGAAAGAATTCGAACGTGGATTTCAAGTCAAAGACCACCACAGATCAGTTCACGGTGGGACGCCTGGGGACGACAAAATAAAACAGATTACAGCAACCGTAGAGAAGCAACCCCTCCTCGAGCATATATACGACATTTCAACACATGCAGGCAAATACGCTTCATTAGCTTCAAAAAACTACAATAAAGGAAAAAAGGCCAGTGCCCGTCAAAACTCCATCAAGAAATCGGCACTGTACGACCTAAAAGGAGACATACTCTCCCGTCTTGTTGACTCAGCCCTTCCAGACAAGGCCGCAATCCATAAGATAAACGGAAGGGAATATCACTACCTCGAATACGATACCTGGGGGTTCCACTGCCCCACAGAGACATGGGCGGGTCCTTCCCTATCTTCTGATGGGCAGCCGAAAAAGATAGAAGACTTCGAAAAATCCACAGAAAAGAAGAGGACAGGAAACAGCCTCAAATCGGCTCTAACTTTCTTCAACGACGAATTAGGCATCTCCGCTAATGAATTCTTGGAACAGAAATACGTAAGCTACGGAACTAAAAGCTATTTCGCCGGCTGGAAATATCTTGATTAAGAAACCCTCCTCTCCAGACCAAACTCAGTGAACGCCACGAGATCGCCGACTGGCCACCGACTTTCAGCACCGGTATCAGTACATCTCTCAGACTCAGAAAACAGGAAGCCATCCGACGGAATTGATCGGACGCCATCTGTTAGAATGGGTGAAATTCGTTCGTGAAGAAAAGGAGGAAAGCCATCTGAAAGAAGAATATCAGAGACCATCTGTAAAGAGAAAAAGAAAATCCATTAGCACAGAGATAGGGGAAATCATGTGAGGAAATAGGCCGGGTCTGTTTAAGTTGAGTACGCGTAGACGCGATACGCAGAACAAAAAAAAAACGCTTCGCGTGAGTCTCCCGATTGGTGTTACGCTTCACGACACCCCAATCGGGGGGCGCACCCGGAGTAGCAGCGCCGACAGCAGAGCGCCACCAGCAGAACACAGACGGAAAAGCGCCCCTTCCAGCATTTTTCTCTCTCGACAAGATGAAGATTCAAATGTACAGTGTAACCCAGAAGTTCAGCCAACTTGAAAAGGGGATGCACGTCCTCTGGAACGGAAAAGAACACCCAGTCGAAGAGAAATCTGAATCACACGCAGTGATCGGTGGTCAAGAGCTATCCGCCGGAAAAATCAACAACTGGCTACTTTCAGAATGTATGCCATTCGAGATCGTCTCGCCAACCCACATTTGATCCCCAGGTTCAAAACACAAATACACAACCAACATTTTTACACATGAATGCTTGAATCATGCAAAGCCAGACCGCACCAGACGATCCTGAAACTGTAACCGTCACTGTACAACCAATCAGTACCCCAACCTTCGATTTCACGTTCGACATCGACCCTGACGAAACCGAAGAGGAAGCCAGAGACCGAGCTCTAGAACTCGCAAAACAACAGGCATCAGTGGCATTAGGGATGACTGCCGCAGGGTACGATTGGCAAGAGGTTCCTCAATTCGACCCAGAGAACAAGATCGGGGAGTTGGTGATTGGTGCTGACGCAACGTACCAAGACATCGAAAATATGATCGATATGGGCCTTGAATCAGTACCTGGAATCGCTCTCCAGTCACATCAAAACGGCACATATACCATCCTCGACGAGAACAAATGATCAATCCAACAGCTATCATAAGTGTCAAAGAGGGCACGTCAGTACAAACGCCGGAAGGAATCGAAGAAAACGTAGACAAAATCGCAGTTTGGGACTGGTGGGTATCCGAATCAGACCCCAACACACTCCGCCTACACAGCAATATTGGAGATGTGTATATCCCAGTCAGCTCAACCGAAGAAATAGAGAAATTATAAAATGACCCAACCACCCATTCTCAGCGTGGCCGCCGATCTCGAGACGCCAACAGTCAAATCGCTAGCTGAACACCACTCAGTCTCTGAGTTGATGGATTGCGATAATCCACTTATCCCCCTGATCAAAGTTCTGGAAATACTCGGTCCCAAAGTGTTCGACGATGAGGCCCAGTGGCACGGCTACCGAGATATCATTGCAGGGATGGCATTGATCGATAACCACCCTGAATTCGACACTTCTGACGTATTCCCACTGGCCGAATATCCCCCCGCGAGTTTCAACCAGTATCATCCACTTGCAGAAGCGGGAGAAGCAGACGTGGGCCCTGATGTCATTCCATATTTGGTAAACCGGTACAAAGTGGACGAGTTCCCTGAATTCAAAGACTACCCGGCCAGCACTCCCACATCAAGAGAAGCAATCCAAGGTTCCCTCGGACGGGCAATTCTAAACTTGAGCATGGGCCATTTCCCAGAAAGAAAGTATGTAGAAAAGCTAATCCTCTTGAGTATGTCGCTGGTTGATCGGCCTTTCGACACCAACACTGAGATCGAATACGAACTGACAACCCAAACGTTCACAGTCGGTGAAGGAGACGATGAAGAAACCCACGAGTACGAATCTCCCGGAATAACCGTGTATATCCCCACATCGCCCTCTGAGGCTGCTTGACATCCTCCCCGCGCTGAAGCACGAGGATTCCCGAGCGTTGGGATAATAAAACCTGAAAGCCCCATTTTCAAAGTACCACCCCGCATAGAAGAATTTTTTTCGTTTAATACGTGAACCATCATGGCAACATTAGTCGCAACCACCGTCTCAAACTCACCGACCCTGAAGAAAGATTCGGTTGATGAAATCGAAGACATAATTGACCAGTTCGAATTTTGGGGAACTCACTCACAGATTGAAGTGACAACAGAAAATTTCGACGATGCTCTCCGACTCGTTATTCGAGGCGGTGCAGATTTTGTTGTCAGCGAGAAGGCCGAAGACGTAACAGAAACTGCACCGACACCAGAAGCCGCCCAGAAGTTCCTTTCAGAACTAGCACCCCACCTCGAGGAAAAACTCGTGATCCAATCAGTGGGAACAACAAAATGCAGATTCCCAGCTCTCGCAAAACAGTGGACTGTAGACCCGGATGGGTCGGTGTCCAGAGAATCTTTCGATTGGTAGCACACCCATTTCTTCATTTCAATACATCACAGCCATGTCAAGTAAAAGTAAGACGACAGATCAAACAGAAGCACAGTCTCAGTTGATGGCGTTTAAAGGGAAAGAAACCAACACCCCTTCTCCAAAGAAAGACGCCTCAACAGGAAAACACCCAGAGCTAATGTACGACGAGAATGGACGACTGAAACACAAATCCGAGCGTGTGAAGATCGCCTTTGAGCAGCTCGATACCACCCCCGAAGAGTCATTCCCTTCGTTCAACGAAGTACAGGCAGACTCAGCAAGGTTATTGAAAAAAGCACTTAAGCCACTCAATAAGATCGGCGGATATACCACCGTTGTTGTCTCCCAATACGGTCTCCGATTTGTCCCCCTGAGCTCAGACAATGTCCAACTGGCCGATATAAAAATCCCTCGAGACGCCTTCAACAAGTATGACGTTACTGAGGGAGCTTTCAAAATCAAATCGAAAAAGCTGTGGCGGCAATTCAAATCCATCAAAGCAACATCGTCAGTTTCGATTACTATTGAAGAGCATTGGTGGGATGAAATTTCAGATATTGCCTACGGAAGCAGGAAGCGAGCGTTTGAATCAAATGACATCAGCATACAAGACTTGGAACATGATACTCCAAATGATTTGGCTGGAGAATACACATACGAGTCTGCTGGTGGCTCCGAAGGGGAGGTAGAAATCCCGGAAAATAAAATAAAAGATCTGAAATCAATGCTTTCAGACCGGCTTATCATTTCCTCAGACGGGAAACCAAACAAAGAGGAAGAAGACCCATCCGACTACGGCAAAGTCGAAGAAGCAAATGTCGACGTTGGTGGTTTGTTCCCAGACTTAGATGGAATCGGAAAAGTGGTTTTACCAACCGAAGATTTCAACAAAGTTGCCCGTGCAGCAGACCTATACGCAGATGTGGCACTGATGGGGATTGCAAACGAAACGTTCGTTTTCGAGGCTGAAGGTGTAGACCGTCATTATTATCATCAAGATGAAAACGCGAAAGGGGACAATTCGGGCGGCTACTTCGGTGTGAAATATTTACAGAACATCCGATACTGTCTAACTAAGAAAAGTGGCATCAACTTATCTTGGGCATCAGTAAAAGACTCATCGGCACTAGACTGTGGCAGCCCCATGAAAGCAGAATTCTCACTCGGGCAAGGAAAGCAAACTGCCAATATCCAATACTTCTGTGCCCCAAGAGTGATGTCACGAGACGGTTCAGAATCCGAAGGAACAGCATCAATCGAAGATGATCTCCTTAACATCCACCCGTCTCGATACAACACAGACCTAGACCCCTGTGCGATAGCCAATATTGAAAATTCGAAGCTACTCTCAGTTCTCAATCCCATCGATGCCATTGTCGATGAATGCAAGTTGCACGTTTCGAATCAAGGGTTTAAAACCACGGTGGTTGACCCAGCAAACGTACAAGGAGGGAAAGTTGAATTCTCCCCCGAATTCTTCAGCTCTTTCGATTACGTCTACCAGTCGAAAGCATTAGAATCAGATAATAACAAATTGGGTTTCCCAGTAGATCGGGCTGTTGAACTTCTAAGAACCTTTGATCCAGCAGAGGAAGTCACCTTCTCTGTTTGTCCAAAACGTAAAGTGAAAATCGATATCGGTAGACATCAGTGCGAAATCTCTACATTCGATCCAGACTGTGTTCGGAAAGAACCCAGCATTGATCAGATAGAAGCAACATCCAAAACAAGCTTCGATCTACAAGAGTTGACCAAAAGGGTGTCCGAGCACGAAAGCAATTCGGATCGTCTGCAAATCGTTGTTAGTGATGGTGAGCTGTTCCTATACTCAGAAAACGATATTAAAGACTCAGAGTTGGTAACAAAAATCGAAACTACAAGCGACTCTTACGGATATGCAAACTCTATCTTCAGTATAAACTATATCTCCGACTACTTCTCCGCAATTGAGCCAGAAAACGGAGATACAGGAACTCTTGTTGCAGGGGTCGAATTCCCAATGAAGTTCACAAGAGAAGCATCCAAAGGAAGCAAAGAATCGATGTTCCTCGCTCCCCGAGTCACGACCTCGGACGAAAACTCTCTCCCAGAGCCCTTAGCCCAAGATTGTTCTGAAATTGTCGAATCACACTCGAAAGCGATGGATGCCATCGAAGAGCCAGTACTAATCGGGATTAATGAAGAGAGTGAACTAAATCACTCGAAAGGTGAAATCGACACGTCGGAAGCAAAAAAGAAGGTCGTAGTATAAGCAGCTTCAAAGAGGATACCAAACATGACCGAAGAAAAAGAAAGAAGCACTACAGAAGAGCCCCATGAGGCCATTATTTCGGTCAATTGGAAAGCAGTTCAAGAAGCAACTGGAGAAAGCTACCCAAGAGACCTCCGCCAAGTCATTGAACGATGTGGAAGTGCAAGCAGGATATGTCTAAATAAATGGGGCTGGAAGAAATATGCGAGTCTCGAGCTATCTGAAGCCGTTAGAAAGGAGTCTCGTATCATCCACCCCGAGCGAGGTCCCCTCCCGTCGAAATATTTCCCAAAAAAGAACTGTGTGATATCTCCTCTCCGTGTTGAGGTTTTCGACGCCGATCTAAACGTGAAAAATATATCGAACGGTGTCGATGACGATGTATCGTTTGCAGACGGAATATTGCATCTTCTTGACGCAGCCATAGAAATAGAAAGCCAAACAGATGATTGGCATCTCCACCCTCAATTTTCATATGGTTCATACGGCCCTGATAGGCTGGGTAACTGTTACATCTTGGCAGACCACAAAGATTTGGGCTTTCTCAAATCAATTGATACGGATAGCCTCCCAGTTGAACAACAGGACATCCTTTGCTTTGATAACCGGCACACCGACTCTCCAAAACATTACAGAGCCATCTATCGCCACGAGCGATACTACGGCAATGAACAAGAAGAAACAGACAAATATACCCAAGAAGCAGCCGAAATCGGCCTACTCGGTTCTAACATTGGTGTGCGATCTTCAGTAACAAAGATGCTAAAAGAAGAAGGTCGCGAGTACGAGAAAGTCAAGGAACTTGCAGCAAACGGCCAGAATATGACTATCTACAAATATGAAAAAGAAGGAGAAATGCGATACGCAGCAGAGTGGACCGAACGAGTGATGATAGACGATTACCTCTTTGTATCGATGATTTTTGATAGATGTCCAGACAAAGAAACTCTAGCCCAAGCAAAGTTAATCGAGCAGGCACGGCAGCAACAAGCCGACAACTAGTTACAAATCTCCTCCTCGTAGTCTCTCTCAAATTCGATACGCATGTCCCACTGACCGCTCGTGAGAGACGCCTCGTTTTCAAAAACGATGAAGTGCCGTCCACTCTGGCTAATATCAACAGTCCGCTGGATTCGATCAGACGGGCCTATATCGACTATTGTTGCCCCATTTGGGTTTTCAACCCTGGCCGCAGGCCGGGCACCGTCAAGCATTCGAGCATCAAGAATCAACCGATCTCCTCGATCAAGGTCAAATCTCCACGTCAAAGTTCGGCCAGCACCAACATTCTCCAGTTCATCGGCGGTCGAGGCGGATACCCCGACCCTTGAGGTCGGGGAGGAAGCCGACACTCGAGGACACAAACCACGCCCGAAAGCAAGTCTGACTCCCCCATCTAAATAAATACTACTAAGTATCTTTAAATGCACTAATGACGTATGGAGGTTGTTCGAAACATCCAAGTCAAACTCGACGTTTCCGACGAGGACTCCGAAGTCCTCAATGAAACGTTCGAGCAATTCCAGCAAGCGGCGCAACACGTCGCTGACCACGGATGGGACGACAACCCCTACGAAATCACGCACACGAAGAACACGCTCCACGACGAGACGTATTCCGACGTTCGTGAAGAACTCTCTCTGCAATCCAGCCTCGTCCAATCCGCGAGAAACCTCGCGGCCACCGCACTCGGAAACTGCAAAGACCGTAAATTCGACGGTGAGAAGGCGAGCAAGCCCGAGTTCAAAGGCACAGTTGTCGTGTACAACGGTCGAACCATCACGTACAACGACGATTCAGTATCCCTCGCCACAACGGACAAGCGTGTGACTGCTGAGTACGTCACGCCCGTCAACGAGAACGGAACGCCGTTCGCCGACTACTGGACGGATGAGTGGGAGAAAGCCGAAGCAACGCTCCACAAGCGCGATGGAACGTACTACCTCCACGTCGCCGTGAAGAAAAACGTTGACCCCTCTTGCGATGAAGAATCTGAGAACGGAGTGGTTCTCGGTGTAGACTTGAACGTGGACGGATACGTCGCCGTCACCAGTACGGGAGCGTTCCTCGGTAACGCAGACTACCTCAATCACCGCCGCGACGAATACGAGCGTCGGCGCGGCAACCTGCAACGGACAGGCACTCGCTCCGCGCACCTCACCATCAAGAGTATCGGCTCACGGTTCGCTCGGTGGTGCGCGGACTACTTGCACCGCATCTCGAAAGCACTCGTCCAAGAAGCCATCAAGAATGAGTGTACAGCGATTGCGTTCGAGAACCTGAAACATATCAGGAAGCGCATCTCGAACGCCTCAAAGTTCCAGCAGTGGGCGTTCAAGGAACTGCAACGCCACGTCGAATACAAGGCCGAAGAACACGGTATCGACGTGGATGACGTGAATCCTGCATACACGTCTCAACGGTGTAGCCACGGCGAATGTGGGTTCACGCATGAGGATAACCGAGATGGTGACGAGTTCGAGTGCTTGAAGTGCGGGAAGCAGTTGCACAGCGATTACAACGCCGCTCGAAACGTTGGGTGGCGTCTTGTTCAGCACTGGCTCAAGTCTGGTGCTGAACGAGCCACGAGTCAACTGGCTCTGAAGTCAGGGACAGTGAACGCGAACGGTCGGTTCCGACCTACTGCGCTTCGCAGTTAGAGCGGGAGTCCACTGACAAGCCTCGGGGCTTGACCCCGAGGCAGTTGACACTTAACTTCTCTAAAGAAGTTTAATAAGTGTAGTGGTAACAAAAGATAAGGCCCAAACCCGCCACACCACCTGTCCAGTTCCCCGCATTTGTTTTTCACAGATACTCGAGGTCTTCCTCAAGTGATACAATGTCCACGAATCAACCAGTGACGATCACCGCGAACGACATCGCCGAACCAACTACAAACACCAGTACCGAAGAAAGTCCTGTAGGAGCAGCGAACAAAACAGATTACGTTTTTCCGGAAGGTTGGGGTCAATTCACCCCCGATATGCGTAACGAGTTCTTCACGGCTTGGAGGGTCGCAAGCCAAGCCCAAAGACAAGATACGACAGTCGGAAAAGAACTCCGCCGCCAAGCTGAAGAAGCAGCCCGGTTGGACACGGATTCTCACAGGGTCGATGATCCCCTCAAGTGAGATTCCAGCTCAGGGTGTGTTCACCAGCCCACCCAGCATTTATTTCCTCAAATGGCTACAGATGTGCGATAAATTGACCACAGAAGGAGAACACCTGATGAAACAACCATCACCGCCACCCGGAGAGGCCCCAATTCAGAGGGGTACCCATGAAGGCTAACAGTTCCTCGAGGACGGCCCCATTGAGTTTTACTGACCCATCTGGCAACTACGGTTTCGACGTTGTCGTTGACGCCACAGGTAACTCAACCCCCGATCAAATGAGGCACTTCGTTATAGCAACGCGGGCATACGACAGTGCCGAGCAGATCGAAGCCGTCCGATCAACTGACTTCGTGCTGGCAAAAGAAATCAACCGGGCAGCACAAACCTCGCTCGTCGACGCCCAAACCGGAGATCAATTGAAATCACCTGGAGTGGAAATCGCAGTGGTCTTCCAAGACGACAAGACGAATCACTACACTCCGACAAACGTATTCGTCGAAAATACACCCATCGAACAATTCACTTCGACAGCCGGATTCTGGGAGATAAACGACCAACTCAAACACCTCATAGAGACCCAATCTCGCGGTCTCATCACCTCCCAAGTCGGGTACGTTGGAAAGAAACAAAATCACAATCAACTGTACCAATGGTAGAGCGCCAAACACAATACACTGACCACGATGGGAAAGTCACCGTCGATCATCCCAACGCCCCCGTATTCGAAGTCTACGACCCCCACCCGCTCTTTGATATCCCCCTCGAGGAAACTTTCGAAGCCTTCTTAGAAGCTTGCATCACTTCTGGAGTTCCACAGTCCTTCGAAGGTGAGTTCGACGGAACAGACATCCTAGTTTTCAAATTCGAAAAGACCATCCAAGAGATACTCCCCTGGATAGGAGAAGACGTCCACAACTCCTGCTCACAGATCGCCGTCGAAAACACACACCAGATCGGACCCAACAACTGCGACGATTGGGAAACAGTTGCTACTGCCTGGGTCAGCCAATATATCAACTGCTACAATTTGATCCTCGAGCAAACCGAGCCAGACCCCCTCGATTCGCTAATCGCCTCTATCAACGATTACAACAAACAGAATCAATCGAATCCAGAAATCCTACTCTCCTATATCGCTAGCCAGCTAGACCTCCAGAGCCCCCCAGAATGACCCTTCAAAATTTTTCTGCTAAAATAACTGAAGTGTTTTGTAATAACACACACGCACTATAACCAACTATGACATTTGACACTCACAGCGATAGCAACATCACAGAACAGATCGAACGGGCCCACGACCGTCAAGACAACTCCGATAACGTCCTCATCACACCAATCGAAATTTCCGAAGAAACTTACATCATCACTCTCCGGGGAGATGACATCGGAAAGCTGGCGATGGAACAAAGTATCGAAGTTGAAGGCCGACGAGCCGTCACCCAAACAGCAGAGCAATAGACATGACTGAAACACCAAAAGAGCGAACGCTAGCCGAAGGCGTCGACAGACTCAACAACCTATTTGAAGAGCAGTTGCACCCCAACGAGATCGTCCTCCACAACATCCCCGGTGGTGGATACCGACTCTACCTCGAGCCAGTTAACCCATCAGAAGCAGCAGAGGATTTCAGAAGTGGCATTGGAGAAGTCTTCGACAAATCGGAAATGGATGCCTTCATTCGAGGACTAGAACTCAGCCAAGCGATCTCCCAGAGTTCAACAAATCCCCCCGAAGGTTCAAATGAGTAGCAAAATCAATATTGACGAAACCTGTATTAGCCCCTCTGACCACGATCCGATTCTCACTGAGTTGCTACAAAAAAAGGGGATGCTCGAGATGGTTGTCGAAATTGGAAAAAATGGCAGCCGGCGGAACACAGAGCTACGGAACGAGTTGCTGCTAAGTTCCAGCACAATACAAAAAAGGTTAAAAAGTGGCAAACAAATCAGTATCTGGGAACAAGCCCTTGAGGACCGAAAAGCTATCACGGCCAAAGTGTACAAACTCACGCCCCTAGGGGAAGCCATCTATCAATCAGCAGTTGAAAACAACCTCGATGATTTATACAAAAAGAGACGCGAAATTAATCGAGTGATAGATAACCACGAAGCCAGACTCCCTCCCGTTTATAAAGAAGCCACAAGCAGAAACTAACCCGCTACTCCCCGACAAGGCCATACCCATTCTCGCACCACCTTTCAGCGGTACCCCGTATAAAGAAACCAACAATTATCTTTCGACCCAATAAACACATAGTACAACAATGACCGAGACCAACGAAGCCGAGCCAGTTTGTACAGTCCACTCAGAGTTACTATCTGCTGTTGTCTACGACGACGGCGAAACCGTGACAGCAGGGGAAGGAGATGTCTATTGCAGTGAGCACGGAAATCTAAACGACAAGAACAACCAAAGACAATGCAACCACGACTACAGTGGCGAACTGAAAGCAACTGGTCTAACTCCCGACCCTACGATTCATATAAGTGAGTTCTATGAGCTCGCTCTCGCCGAAAGATCATTACTCGAAACTGCTGTGGAAGAATATATTGAACGGTATCCCGAAGACGCAGCCAAACTCTTCAAACAATTCGAATAAGAGAGTATAAGGCCATCAGGGGCCGATTCAAGTGGTTTTTCACCTGTCCAGTGAGACCGTTTACGAACAGGCTTGCCTTTCACAGTGGGTCAGAAGCTAATCGGAGCCTTCAGCCATTTCAGAAGTTTCAACGCCTTTCACTACCATCTTCTCCCCGTAGGCAGTTACCGTCCCATCGTAGCTCCTCCCATTCGGGGCGTGTGCATTAACTGTATCAAGCCCATCAATCTCCATAGAGCCACTGTCGCTAATTCTCCCGGTACTGGATTCTTCATGGACTCTATTTCCATGATCGTCTCGAATCCAAACTCCAACCCTATTGTCAGTCCAATTGTCTGACTGGGTTATATCCCACTCCACATATACTGCGTCTGCCCATTCATCGGGAACATCATCACCTACACTCATATTGAAGGTCTCTCTTGTTTCCCCACTCACAGAATCACTATATTCCCCGATCTCGTAAAGTTCTGTGCCGATCTCAATTTCTAATTCACTATCTTCAGAAACAACCAATTCCTTTTCCATTCCATCAAACTTTTCCACCCCGCCAAACTTCAACTTCAGTTTCTTGTCTTCGGACCCAAATGGTTGGAGTGCCATATTTTAGTAGACCCCCTGCTGTTCTTTTCCAAGTCGGTTGCTGTATTCAGCCATATATAATCTCTCGTGTCTCTCATTATATATTTTTCCCCAGATCAAACATCCCCACGTATGTCAGAGGTGATTTATCCGTACTATTCCAAGTCAACCTCTCGAAGTGGTACCAAACTCATTTTATTTCACTGGGCAAAAAGTGACCGCACTTTCTCTTTTCCAAAGCCATAGTAGATTTCCAAAATATAAAAAGAATTTGGGAGGTAACGCCAGCAGTAGACGAATTTTTCCACGTTTATTGTCGAAAATGAAGGCAAAAACCAATTGCAGAAAGCCTAATTGTACCAAACGTCGCCGTGACCAATCGGGACACGGAGGCCGATTCTGTTCCACTCAATGTGAAGTTCGATACGACCACCTCAAGTCGGACGCTCGAGATGCCGAACATGCTGAGAAGGAGCGAATATCCAATGCGTGAACAGCGCGACCACCGAGGCAAAAAGTTCGTCATCACCAAAGGGAAGCAACCGAACGAAATTGTTTCTGAGATCAAAAAAGACGATAAGCTACTTGGGGCACAAATCCAATCTGAAATCAATGAACTCAAACAGGCAAAAGCAACTGCCGGAAAAGCTGGAGAACACCCCGATGTGGAGGTAGTGAAAAGATGAACCAAGATCGCCCAAGTACATCCACAAAACCCGCCGATCCAATCGACGAGGTTCACGAATCGCTCCTCACTGTCCAAGCAACGCTCGAGACCCTCGAAGAAACCACCACACGATTCACCCCACAAAGAATTGAAGATGTCGAGGTGGGGCTAGAAGGTAGCGACAAGTCTGTATTCCTAGACGGGTACGACGAATCCGGTAATCACTGGGTCGAAACGTACAGATACAAGCGATCTGAATTGATCAACTCCAGTTAGAGAAGAAACAAACTCCTCACTTGAGGATAGCCGAAAAGATATCTCGTTCGGTCTGAAGAATCCGTTCGGAAACAGCTACCAATAGAAAGAACGCAAGCGCAACTAGGAAAAACGTTTGCCACCAACTTGCATTAATTTGCCCGAAATACCCACCTACCCCCCACGGCAAGATATGAAACATACCAATAACCGATATGTAAAATAGAGGAATAGAAACTAATAGATAAGCAATTCCGCGAGCCCAGACAGCCTGGTCTCCCGTATCTATGGGTGGTGCTGGATCAGGTGTGTCCTCACCGTTGTACAAAAAATACGATTCCTTCGACTCTCGAGTGTGAGCAGTTGGCCCGTACCGCTCACTCCAATCCGTTTTGGTTGTATTCCGAGTTTGGTTCTCTTGGCTTCTCCGCCTCTGCCCTACTCCTGCATCGCTTTTCCCCCGTTTACTACTCTTCCCCTCGCTCTTATTATTCTCGGCACCATCAGAAAAGTATTGGCGGTCGTACTCCGCCCGAGCCGCTGGATCGCCTAGCACATTGTACGCTTCATTGATCAGTTGGAAGGTTTGAGTCGCCCCCGCCTGCTCATTTTGATCGGGATGTTTTCTTTTCGCCAAGTTCCTATACGCGCTCCTTATTTCCTCTTGTGTCGCATCTTGATCAACGCCGAGAATTAGATAGTAGTTTCGTCCCATATCGATCAATCAAACCTCCTTGCATGTCTCGCTTCATGGCAGCTCTTACACAGCGTTCGAAGATTGAAGGGATGGTCTGGACCATCACGGCTCCGTGGAATAAAGTGATCAACATGAAGTTCAGCATCGCCTTTAGGCCCCCCACCTTTTGAGCAATTACGACACTCATATTCATCCCGCTCCCTAACCAGAGAAGCAATTTCACCCCAGTCATCAGGCAACTCGTCCGTCTGGGCAGAAGGATTTTCTGAGATCGGTTGACGCGCTAAAAGATATGGGAACACTTGCACAAACGTTGGCCAGATCGATGCTCGAATATACAAGGCAGCACGGTCCTTATTGGAAAAGAACTTCAGTTTTTTAAAGAGGTTATAATAAAACATCGGTCCCTGAAGTAAGAGAGGGTACCGTTGAAGCCGATAAAGTGCTCGAAACGTATTGACGATCAATACAAAAATGTAAATAGAAAACATGACACCAGCAAACACAGATTTCAACCCAATTATCGCAGGTTTGCTAAAAATCTCTGCCCGCCCCAACCCAGCCAAGTCTCGCTCAATTTCTCTACTCCCCATATCCCCTCCCCGTAACGCTATTTTCGCATCATCCAGTACAGCTTGTTCAATTAGACCATTACTATACTGTTCATTAATTTCATCCAAAGTGCCATCATACTCTACCGAGTACAATCCATCAAGAGCGTCAATTCTCGGTGTTATGATATCGGGCCGTCCAACAGCAAGATAACTAATGGCTGCAGCAGCGTTTCCCCGTTCTAATGTTTGAGTTGAGTTCAACGATCGGACCATCAAATTAGTTCCACTCGAGAAGTCCTCTGGATACCAAGCAGCCATATTTAAAACCACCGAGAGTGCAGTTGTCCGAACTCTCCAAGACTCATCATCAAGTCGAGTTAGAACATCGGGAACCAGTTTGCGTAAGCGGAAGGGGTATTCAAAAGAGAGAACTGTCAAACACTCCATAGCCAAAGTTCGAACTTCGCTATCTGGGTGTCGAAGAAACCCACGAATCTCATCTATTCGGTTCAAACCAACCCTAGGCCGCTGCTTACACAGTTGATATAACTCGCGAATAGAATCAATACTCTCTGGCCCCGGTTTTGACATATACTTAGATATATGATTTATCCTCCCCGCATATAAATTCCTTCGGTAAGAGATGTTCTACCCCACCCCTCGGGTATTTTTCTCTCTCTAACCCCCACGAGATTTTCAACTCCTCGCTATGCCACATGAAAAAGCTAAGAAACAACACCTGCCGAATGCCAAATTGCACGGAGTACTCCCGCTACCATCACTGTCGCTGTACTCCCCGATCTCCTCGTATTCATCAACTTCAATTTCTAATTCACTGTCTTCAGAAATCACCACTTCTTCTTCTGTCCCATCAAGCTTTATTTTCAACCTCTTGTCGGAGTCGAACGATTGGAGTGTCATGTTTCAGTACACCCTTCGCTGCTCTTTTCGAATTCGGTTACTATATGCAGCGATATATAGTTCTTCTCCCCCCCCTCCCGGATATATTTTATCGCAACTGTTGAAACAGCGAGAGAGTCCTGCTGTGAACGGCGGGTTAGATGTCATGGTGGGTTAGTGAACCCTTTGAACACAAAATCAACCTCATCCAAATTACTATTCGTTTGAATTTCTTCGCCCGTTACGACAATTTCAGTAACTCCCGAGACTTCTATTTCTTCATCTATCTCTATTTCGCCCTCCCCATCACCAGACTTCTCGAAAGAAACTTCCTCACCGTTATCAAAGATTTCAACTCTTAGTTCTCCTTCATCCTGAGAATGATCATTAGTCACACTTCCCTCTACTCTCAAGAGCGAAACGTCTTCCCAACGCTCATGGAAGTCATAATCTACTGAAGTGGTATACGAATTGACACTAAGAGACCAATCCGCAACGTCTTGAAAGACCTTACCCTCATAGGTCTCATAAGCGTTCCCCGAAGTTCCTGCAATAGAGCCTCTGATCTCATCAACTCTTCCTGAAAGTTCAACCTCAGACACGCCCCTATCCCCTACATTTACAAATCCTCTACTTTCCCCTCTCCCCCCGACTTCTTCAATTTCTTCCCCATTCATATCGAAGAAGGTTGCACTGATTATATCCCCCCAATCTGGTTCCATATTAAAATAATACTGTATGGTGTCTACGGACTCCCAAGACTCGTCTTCGCTAGACAGGTCTATGGTCTCTCGCTCGTCCACGTCAATATCTCTCCAAACAACATCGAACCCACTACCTAAAGTCGAATACACTGTGCTATTGACCCGCCGAACCCCAGTCTCACTCGAGCTCCCAGCACTGAAATCACGGACCCAGCCCGTTAATGGGAAATCAATACCTCGCTTATATACAGCTCTTTCTTCAGCCATATCTCGAGGAACTTGCAGCCGGCTGCCGTCAACCCGATTCACAGTCAGGTAATCAGCAGTAACTGAACTAATTGACGCATTAATGGAGACCGTTGTAAACGGTCGAACATCATCGCTAAGATTAGGCCCTACAGTAATGTTTGGATTGCTCCCTGTCCTTCTAATAACGTTACCATCAAACGATATTGTCACACTTGTCCTATTCGTACTATAACTACTCTCAATCAATTTGACCTCTCCGCTGTGTTCTATTTTATCACCATCTATATCCACTTGATCGCCTTGCTGAACGGTGTACTCATCGAGGAAGTTTCCATCGACAAGCAATTCAAAATCAACTTCTCGAAGCGGCACCAAACTCATTTGATTTCACTGACCAGAAAATGGCCACATCCTCTTTTTCCAAGGTGCATGATAACCGACTTGTTACCAAATATATAAAAACGTTTGGCCATTCCGCCCAAGAATAGGCTACATCAAAGGCGAAAATAACTCAAAAGAATTTTTATCCATCTTCAATTGCTGAATATGAAGAGTGAAAATCTTTGCAACGGAGCGGAAAACATACGGAAGAAGCAAAAAGTAACTCCGAATCTCGCTTGCGACGGTGGAGATAGGAGTACCGGCTGGTTGGCACAGCCATCGACGTACTTGTTTGACAAGGAAACTGGTGCGTTCGCACCTCAAGAACAGGTCACGTCGTAAACCACAATATCCCAACGTTCGGGAATCCTCGCGCTTCAGCGCGGGGAGGATGTCAACAGGAGTCTCCATCTGGCCTTGATATCGGTGGGTTCCTCAAGACGTGGAATACAAATCTAAAAAGCCAGGGGTTCATCGAGGCAGCAAAAGAAGAATTCGACAACAACAATACTTAACCCCCCGCTTGACTTTCTCTTTCTTGAATGGTAGTCAGCGATGTCCCTCCCGACCCAAATGTTGAGTTTACCGACCTACTGACTTCCCCCTCTAACCATCTCCGGTTCCTCAACCCATCAAAAGAAGCTCTTGAAACGTACTTTGACACAGCTCTTGAAAAACCAAATGATGTAGCCCAACTCAATATTCTAGCAACCGATTCAAACCTCAAGAGCCTCTTCGAGAAGTTTAAAATTCGTTCTGCGGCAGCTGATTTGGCCGATAGAAGCCTCATAGAAATCCAATCGTTGCGTTCAGAATATCATGATTCCTATGTCCTCGCAGAAGACTGTCTGATCGTTCTTGCAGGTCCAGAAAGTCACATAGGAAAGATACCGGCAGTCGAAGAGCCGTTCCTGAACTCATTGAATTCGGTGTATGACTCACTCTATCAAGACAGTGAAAAATACACTTTTGATGCCCCACCGATATCGAAAGTCAAACAAAGTCTCTCTGATCAAGTTTCCCCAGAAGCAACAAGTGAATTTTCAACGTTGATCTCCGCAGACCTATATCTACCAAAAACCACAGATGTAATCACACTCGCTCTGCTAGCCGGTAGCCGTGCTAATGCGTTATTCTCAGACATCTCCTCCTGGGGGGAATCTATGGGCTTTGCAACAGCCCCTACCTTTTCTCGAAGGCGGAAAAATCTGGAAAGAGAGGGAATAATCGAAACAAGGGCATTAGAAAGCAAAATGGGACGCCCCCAATCCGAACTCAATATCAAAGAGCCCGAACAACAATTCTCTGCCGAAGAGTTGCTCTCGAGGGTCGCCTGAGTCTATTAAAGGGGGTTCTCCCTAGATTCGGCCAGCTTTCCTGCAAAACATTTTTCCACATAATGAGTGTTCATGAACGTAAATGGTCTCCAGTTCATTTTCACTGTCGCATCAGGTTCAAGTCGAAAAGCACTGCGAACAGCCGAAAGGGACGACACAGAAACCAGCCACGGCAGAGAAGTGGACCTATCGCAAGTCCCACCACCAGAGTCTACGATGGTCTCTTTCGCAACCCAGATGAACAAACCGTGGCCAGGCCCAGATTGGTTTATTGATTCAGGCGGGTTCTCAACCCTAAAGGCTACTGGGGGCTATGACGACCCGGTAGAAGAGTATATTGAATATCTCGCCCACCACGAGTCCCGAGAGGGGGTGAATATTGACAAATTCGCCCTTCGAGATTGGGCTTGCGAAAAAGAACTCCTTAGAGAAAACGGTAGAGACGTCAGATTACACCAGAACTGGACAATCCGAGACCATATCGATTGCCTCGAGATCGCAGATGAATATGGAATCGAAGCCGACCCTGTCGCTGTAATCCAAGGATACGATACTCGAGACTACCTCCGACACATCGACTACTACCGCGATCATGGTCTCCTAACGGACCACCTCGGCATCGGGAGTGTTTGCAAGAGAAAAAACGTCGAAGAAGTAAGAGCCCTGATCTCACAAATCAGAGACGAACTCCCCGACCGGATAACCATCCACGGTTTCGGACTCTCCATCGATATGCTTCACATCCCCGATATCGTCGAGAACCTGGACTCCGTTGATACAGCTGCGTGGGACCACAAGGCATACTATGATAGTATATCGAACGCGTCAACCGAAGGCCACCGGTACACTTGGGACCGAGTACAAGACTCCTATACAGAGTATCGAGCCAAAGTGGAACAAATACTTCAGCAGCATTCACAAGACGACCGTACAACAAAAATTCTATCTATCGAATCTTTCTCCAACAACGCAACCGTCGATATAACAAAAACACACCCCATCTTGAAGTGCATCTGCGGGACTCTTCTTGACCCCGAATCTCCTCAAACCCACACCTCAACATGCCGCCACTGCCAACGGGCACAAGAAAGATACACAATGGCTCTCAGAGGACTTTGTTGCGATCCCGAGTTCGACACCCACCACCCGATCTGCCCCAGACATTCAGCCCCTTATGGAACGTGCATCTCAAAACAAACTCACACAGAATTCTCCAACCCTCCAACCCCAGAGGAGCCGACAACGAACCAATCAACATCCGGAACGACCGTCCAAACACAATTTTTCGGAGGGTAAAGGGTAGGCCCATCAATGACCTACGACAAGATATTAAACAAAATAGAAGCCGGAGAAAAAATCGTTATTATCGACCTCTTCTGCGGTGCCGGGGGAATGAGTTCCGGAGCAATCCGGGCCCTCAATCGAATAACCGCTGAGTTCGACAAACCAGTGCAGGAAATCGCAGAAGTGATCGCAGTTAATCATTGGCAGACAGCCATTGAAACGCACCACACCAACTATCCTTGGATCAAACACTTCCACACGAATATCCAAAATCTCCGCCCCCGTGACCTTCTAAAAGACGACGAAACTGAAGTCGAAGAGGGCGATGAAATCGATCTCCTAATTGCCTGCCCAGATTGTACATACTTCTCTCCTGCTCGAGGAGGCGGCCCCAAAGACCCCTCCTCGCGGGCTACGCCAAATGAAGTCCTCGATTGGGTCGCTGCTCTAGACGTCCGCAACATACTATTCGAAAACGTTCCCCAGTTTAGGCAGTGGGGACCCCTCGACTCAGACGGGTACGTGATTGAAGAGAAAAAAGGAGCCTATTTCGAAAACTGGATCAACGCCCTCACAATCGAAGGTTTCGCCGTCGATTGGCGGATTCTGAATTCTGCTGATTACGGGGACGCAACTGCCCGCAACCGTCTGTTCATCGCTGGACGCAAAGATTCTGGCATTGATTGGCCGGACCAAACCCACAGCGAGGGTGGGAAAGTCCCACAAACCAAACCCTGGAGAACGACTGCTGACATTCTCGATTTCTCCGACTTAGGAGATTCCATCTTCACTCGAGACATCGAAAATGGGAGGCGCAAACCGCTCGTGAATTCAACAATGAAGCGGATTGCACAAGGAATAAGGGAACATGGGGACCCCAAAATCCGCCCATTTGCAGACGCTCTCGAGCAGATCGGAAGAGAGGAAGTCTACCAAATGAGAGAAAATGCAGTCCCAGCAGAGTACGCCGAAACCGTCGCACAAGTCCTTGATGAGCCGTTCTTGGCTGAGTGTCCAACCGCCGAAACGGATGTGCGCTGCCTCCATGTACCGTCTATTCTCGGCCAACAGTCGGGAGCAAAGCTAAAGAAAGCAACCGAAAGTCCCCTGCCGACAGTGGCGACTCGAGGAGCGATAAGCACAGTCATCCCAGAAACATTTGTACTACCAAAAAACGGCCTCAAAGGGGGTCTGTTCTCGAACAAATCATACCCTGCATCTAGCCGTCCACTGCATACCATCGTGGCCGGTCGGATTGACCAAGGCTACACGATCAACCCGTAC
>LFCJ01000381.1_pt1 | contig 26977 bp, 20 predicted proteins | sample 643141 | NCBI WGS metagenome assembly LFCJ01 (sample SAMN03766243, study PRJNA286221) | soda lake metagenome | biome: soda lake; feature: Kulunda steppe; material: water; isolation source: sample B1-Br-g2 brine of Lake Bitter-1 | place: Russia: Kulunda steppe | collected 2010-07
GCGACGCTGCCGATCGGTCGCCGGCACCTGCTCGGGCTCTTTTTGGTAAAAGACGCGCTGTTCTACGCAGTCGTCTTCGTGCTCCCGATGGCGATCGGCGTCGGACCCCTGCTCGAACTGGGCGGTTCACTGCCGATCGCGGTGGCCACACTCTGGCTCTCGCTGTCGGTCGTCTTCGGCGCCGGGATGGCCACGACGGTCGTGCTGATCGCGATCCGAACGCGTGGCGCTTCGCCGCTGGCGATCGCCATCGTGATGGGGCTCTCGATCGTCGCGATCGCGTGGTCGGGCGGGTACAGTACTCTCACCTCGGTAGCCGTTCCGCTCGGCTCACCGACGATTACCGCTGGGCTGGCGGTGACGACGATCGTCGTCGGTGGTGTGGCACTCGCGATCTACGATCCGACGTATGGGCGGCCCGCTCGGACGGCAACCGATCGGTTCGCACGGACGAGCGATCGCGTCCCGTTCGCGGACGCCCCTCTCGTCACGAAAACGCTGCTCGATCTCTCTCGGTCCTCCGGTGGCGTCTGGAAGCCGGTGGTCTCCGCCGGTATCCTTACGGCACTCGTCGCCGCCTTGGTCGGCGTCGTCGACTCGATTACGGGAATCGAGCCCGCACCAGGAATCTTCTTCGGTGGCGTGCTCGGACTCGCCGCGTTTACGACGTACAACTGGCTTACCCAGTTCGATTCGGTCGACTCGTACCTCGCCTACCCCGTCTCGATCGCGGACGTGTTCCGGGCGAAACGGATCGCATTCGTCCTCGTCGGAACGCCGGCGGTCGCTGTCCCCTATTTTGCAGCAGTCGTCTGGTTCGAGGCGACGCTGCTCGACGCCGTCGTCGGCGCAGTGTTGCTCGCCGGCTACGCGCTGTACTACTACGGGTTGACCGTCTACATCGCCGGCTTCGATCCGAACGAGTTCCTGTTCGACGCCGTCCGATTCTCGCTGTTTACTGTCGGCGTTGCCATCCCGCTCGTCCCGACGCTCGTAGCAGGATTCGTCGTCGTTCCACCGACGCTCCCGATCGGGGCCGCGATCGCACTCTCCGGGGTAGGCTTCGGCGCGATCGGCTACGTCCTGTCGAGTCGTGCCGGCCCGCGCTGGGAACGAGAGTACCGGACCGGGTAGCTCTCGAACACTTACCCCCCAGCCCGATAGCCTTCTGCAGACCGAAGCAACAGCAAGCCAGCTCCCAGCAAGGTGACGCTTACCACGAGCCAGTGGGGGTTCCAGGCCTCGGTCCCGTGGGCGACGTTGTGGATATCGAGCACGTAGTGACTGACGACGCCGTCGAAAACGTTGAATACACCCATCCCAACGACGATCGCACCCACGAGATATTTCCCGGAGAGTCGCTCGCTGGCCCCGTTTACGACCCGCCAGACGATCGCGAGGCCTACGACCGTGACCCCGAGCATCAAAAGCGTGAACAGCCCGTCGATCATGACGTTCGTCCGGAGGCCATCTATGCTGTGAGGGTCATAAATACCAGAGAGGAGATGGTGGCTCTGGAACACCAGATGAAAGAGGACGACGTCGATCACCGCACCGAACCCGAAGCCGATCGTCCCACCCCCAAAAAGGAACAATCGGCGGCGGCGATCGTCGCGCTGGTTGCGCTGGTTCGACATGTCTGCGCGTTCATCAACCAGGTGGAAAAAACGAGCCCCGACGATTGCTGCGTTGCTCTGTCGACCAGCACGGAACCAATCAGCCAGCCTGAAAAACGCCGTCGTCTGCAAGGGCGACCGAAATTCCCGAGGAGGACGACGGTAGATGTATGCGAGTCGTCTACAAACCGGGCAACGCCTACGAGGAGATCAGCTGTTTCGATTTTCGTGAGTACGAACACGGGGTTGTCTTGCACGACGAAGAGGGCTACAACATCGGCTACGTCCCCCACGAAATCCTGAGTCACATCGAACCACATTCCGAGGAAGAGGTCGAATTCGAGAGCGATACTACCTGATCGAACGCCGGCTGGTGGCTTCCCACCGCTGCACTGACGAGTCGGATCAGTTCGCGGCCGTCGGCTCGACTCGTCAGTTGACAGTTGGGCGGAGCAGCTGCGACGACCGCCGGAACCGACAGGACGATACGGCACCACGCCGGAGTAGCGGACACGCGGATGACACGCACTTTGCTCGTCGCCGGTACGGCGAGCCACGTCGGGAAGTCGACGATCGCCGCCGGCCTCTGTCGCTATCTTGCCGATCGGGGCGTTTCGGTCGCGCCCTACAAAGCACAGAACATGAGTAACAACGCTCGGGTCGTCGTTCGTCCGGACGTTGAAACGCCGTCTGAGGACGACAAAGACGATCCCGACGATCGCTGGGGCGAGATCGGCGTCTCGCAGTTCGTTCAGGCGAGGGCGGCCCGGCTGACGCCCACGACTGACTGTAACCCGGTGTTGCTCAAGCCTCGCGGCGATGGCGAGAGCCAGCTCGTGATCCAGGGGCAGGCCCGCGATCACGTCCCGGCTGGAACCTACTACGAGGAGTTCTGGGACGATGCGCGGGCGGCAGCCGAGGACTCCTACCGCCGCCTCGCGGCCGACCACGACGTGATCGTCGCGGAGGGCGCGGGCAGCATCGCCGAAATCAACTTACACGATCGGGATCTGGCGAACGTCGAACTGGCCCGGTTCGGGGACGCCGAGATCCTCTTGCTGGTCGATATCGAACGCGGCGGCGCGTTCGCCAGTCTCTATGGGACGATCGAACTGCTGCCCGAGGATCTCCGGGAACGGGTCGCCGGCGCGATCATCACGAAGTTTCGCGGCGATCCGTCGTTGCTCGATTCCGGCATCGCAGAGATCGAGTCCCGGACCGGTGTCCCCATCCTCGGCGTCGTTCCCTACGACGATCCCGGCTTGCCAGAAGAGGACAGCGTGGCCCTTCCCGGAACCGAGGAGCGAGCCGTGGTTGGCGACGACGACGGCGTCCCGCCCGATCGCCGCGTAACGATCGCCGTCCCCCGATTGCCGCGCATCTCGAACGCCACTGATCTCGAAGCGCTCGCCGTAGAACCGGGCGTCTCGATCGAGTACGTGCCAGTTGCTGACGACGCCAGCCCAGTCGACCGGTTCGCGGCCGCCGACGCGGTGGTCATTCCGGGGACAAAAAACACCGTCGACGACCTGCTCGCACTTTGTGACGCGGGGTTCGACGACGCCCTGGCTAGGTTCGACGGACCGATCGTCGGTCTCTGCGGTGGCTACCAGATGCTCGGCGAGCGCATCACCAACGCCGGACTCGAGGGGACTGGAACCGCCGACGTCGTCGAAGGCTTTGGCCTGCTTCCCGTCGAGACCCGTTTTGAGGGTGACAAGCAACTGGAGCAGACGACGGTCGCTGTCGACGGCACTGCCACGCCGATCATAGCCGGCGCAACGGGAACTGCGTCGGGATACGAGATCCATGCGGGCCAAACGGAGGCGCTGGAGGACGTCGATCGACCGCTTGGGGCGTCGAGTGCAGCGGTCGACACCGTCCTTGGCACGTACCTCCATGGCGTCTTCGACAACCCAACCGTTCGAGAGGCGTTCCTCGATCACGTTGCCGCGACGGCGGGTGTCGATCGACCGACCAGCGATACTGGAGCGACGGCGTCAGGTGAGCAGCCGTTCGATCGGGCAGCAGCGCTCGTTCGTGAAAACGTCGATCTCGGGGCGCTCGGACACCCGTTCGAGTAGATCCCGTGACGTACCCATAGAGGGGTGACTCCGGCGTCTGATGATGCGGGACACAGATCTCTGGTTGATGATCAGAAACAGGTCGATCTCTGGCAGATAGTGCGGAACAGGCCGATCTCTGACAGATAGTGCGAAATAGGCCGGTCCCGGAGTTAATTCGAACTGTCTCGATAGGTTCCGAGCAGTTCTTCGAGAATAATACACTCCTGATCGGTCGGTTCGTAGTGGCTATCGATGAACCGCTCTGCGGCCTCGTAGTTGCCACGGAGTCCCTGCTTTCGGATCGTAATGACGGCATCGAGGAAGAACGTGCCGCCGTCGGTTCCCAGTGCCTTCATGTGGTCCTCCTCGCTGATATCGAGTTCTGATTTGATCTCATCGAAGTTGAACGTCTTCACCTCGTGATCGGCGTTGATCAGGGTGAGGACGTACTCTGCAGAGAAGCGATAGAACTCGGATTTGCTCTCGAACATACCGTCTTCAACGAGCGCGTCGATCTGATCGACGACATCGTCGGGGTACCTGACGGTATCTTTCGCCATGCTGACTTGATCGGCGCTACTACATTATTATTGTTTCGGAGAGAGGTTATAAATCGCACAGTTTCGCGCCGAATTCATCGCCGCACATTGGTTCCGGCCGGTGGGCCTCAGCCACTTGGTGTTTATCTGAATTAGGCGAGAAAACCCACGACTTCAGTCGTAGGAGCATGTCACATCCTCCGTTGCTCGCGGCGCCTGGGCCGATTGCCCTTCCACTTTGTCCGGCCTCGTTGTACCGACGGGGGACTGCAGTTGGACGCTATCCGAACCCTGCCGATCCGGTTTCAGGTATCGCAACTACCTGCAAATTTATTATTTATCGTGTGTAACAGGGGGACGCAATGGTAGATGAAGCCGAACTCCGAGACCAGATGATCGACGCGTTTGAAGGCGCAGATTACCCCATCTCCAGTCCAATGGACCTCGTTCCCGTCCTCCCGAACGGACCGGGGACAACGTTTGAGTCCGGCGACTATTCGATTACGGCGATGGAACTCAACACCAAAACGTCCGGTGGAAACTTCCCGTACGACGACCCGGAGGCGTTCGTCGACGACATCCTCGACGATCTGAAAGAACAGGGCGAAATTTAACCACAATAGCCGCTTTCCACTGTGGCGGGCCAGCAGTTAAGAACTGAAGCGGGACGTGTAGTCGGTCACGAATGTGGTCGAGGAACGGCTTGCTTCCGGTTGTACGACCCCTGACAGTGAGTTCGGTAATTCTCTAGCGGCCGTCCGATCGAGACGTCGCAACTATCGCGTCCGTGATATACGATGGTCGATGTGCTGGCTGTCGATCAGCATTGGGTGGCCGGTGTGGACGAATTGAGTGCCCAGGAAACTTCTGGTGTACCGACACGATCCGGTTATCGGTGGTGGTTATCCCCAGACTTTTCTTCCGATCGTGCGTGAGAATAAGAGAATACTCCGAAATCGGGCTGGCCGAGACAGCCGCCGATTGCGGAGACGCATCGGCTCGAAAGCGATAAGAACACAGCATGACAGCAACGGACCAGGGCGAGTGGCTCCTCGTCATTACGAGATCGGACGAGCACCAGATTCGCTCGACACTTCGAGACGAACCGTCGATCACGGTTACGGAACTTTCGCCCGACGACGACATCGAGGCGTGGCTCGACTCACCACCGACCGCTTGGGATGACCGTCTCACAAGTGAAGGGACGGATGCGGCGACCCGCCCCGAGCCAGCGGAGACGCCCGATGGGGTCGTGGTCGCACTCGATCGGCCGGCGGTTATCCAGGCGACGCTCGACCGCCTCTCCGCCGTGCTCCCGTCAGTCCCGACGATCGTCGCACCGGTGAACGGGTGCGAACGGGTCGCCGTTGCTGCACTTCGGGGTGGTGCAACCGAATACATCCGGAGCGAATCCGACGACACGATGCTCGATCGGATTCTGACGACGGTTCGATCGGCGTCCGAGGACACCGGTCATACCTCGGGACGGCGCTCCGCAGACGGATCGAACGTGCTTCGTAGTTTCGTCGACGAACTTCCGGATGAGGCCTTCATTATCAGTGAGGACGGAACCTATCTGGACGTGAGCGTCCGCGACGAGGCGTCGGAACTCTACACACTCTCTCCAGCGGACCTCATCGGCAGCACTCTCGACGACGCGTTTCCGGATGCCACCGCAAGACGACTCCAGTCGTGTCTCGATCGGGCGGTTCGGACCGGCGAAACGCAGTCGATCGAGTACGAGACCGACACGACCGACGGGAGACGCTGCTTCGAGGCCCGCGTCGTTCCGATCGGCGGCGACCTTCAGGGATCCCGTTCTGTCCTGTGGTTGGCACGGGACAGTACCGAGCGGACACGCCGCGTCCGTGCACTGCAGTTCCACCGGGACCGACTCGAGACCCTCAACAGGATCAACGCGGTCGTTCGAGAAGTCATCGAGACGATGGTCGAGGCTCCGACACGGGACGCGATCGAGCGAGAGGTCTGTAGACAGCTCGTCGACTCGGAGCTCTACTGTGGCTCGTGGGTCGCCGAACTGAGTGGCGATCGGTCACTGGTGTACCGGACGGGAGCTGGGGCCGCAACAACGGTGCTCGAGACGGTGTCCGAGCTGACTCCCGATCGACAGCCGACGATTCGACGGGCGGTCGAAACCGGCGCAGTGCAGACGGTCACCGGCGTTGCGGCGGCCGAGGAGTTCCCCGATGAGCTGCAGGAGGCTGCCGACGCCGACGACGTGGCCGCTCTGATCGCCGTTCCGATCAGTTACGAAGAGACGACCTACGGCGTGTTGACCGTGCTTGCGAGCCGCGAGGATGCGTTCACCGAACGGGAACAGGCTGAGTTCCAGCTACTCGGTGAGACGATCGGCTTTACGATCCAGGCGGTCAAAAACCGCCAACTGCTTCGTGCTAATACCGTCGTCGAACTCGAGTTTCGCATTTGCGGTGGTGACACCTTCTCCTTCGATCTCTCGACGGCGTACGACTGTACCTGCAGGCTGGAATGGACTGGGACGACGACCGATGGCAAATCGCTTCAGTACGTGACCGTCGAGGGTCTCGACGCGGAGACGGTACTCGCGGAAGCACAGGCACACGACTCGACCAGAACGTGTCGGCTCATACAGGACGGGACGAATCGCTGTACGATCGAGTTGGAGCTGTCGAGTGCTGGTCTCCAGACGCTCACGAATCACGGGGCGACGATACGAGAGCTGACCGTCGAGGAGGGCGTCGGCTCCTGTCTTGTCGAGGTGCCACAGGATGCCGACGTCAGAGGGATCACCGAGGCACTGACTGCCGTCTTCGAGAACACCGATCTGGTCGCCAGACGAACGGTCAATCGGCCGGTTCGGACGGCGTCCGAGCGACGAGCGCGGATTCTCGATCAGGTGACCGATCGGCAGCTGACGACGCTTCAACTCGCCTACTACAGTGGCTTTTTCGACTGGCCCCGCGAGAGCACTGGCGAAGAGATCGCCGAGACGATGGACATCGCAGCGCCAACAATGCACCAGCATCTCCGGAAAGGACTCAAAACGGTGCTCGGAGAGATCCTGGAAGATCGGGACGAAGCCGAATAACGATCGTCGGACCGTCCGGTCCACCGATAGTGTCGGCAACGGACACAACCGCAGAAGGGATATGACCGTGGTATCCAAACAGGCGACCGCATGCCAAACGCAGCTATCGTTATTCTTGCTGGAACTGAATCACCATCTGACATGGGCCGCGTCGTCAACGGACTCCAGACTGCCCAGGAGTTCGACGATGGCGGTGACGAGGTGGAAATTATCTTCGACGGGGCGGGAACACAGTGGATTCCTGAACTCGCCGATGAAGATCACGACTACCATTCGCTGTACGCCGGACTGACCGACCTGATCACTGCCTGTAACTACTGTGCAAACGCCTACGGCGTTGCCGACGAGATTGAAAACAGTTCGGCACGGCTGCTCGACGAGTACGAAGGCCACCCGAGCATCCGATCGCTCGTCGCCGACGGCTACGAGATCATTACGTACTGAGAACAGTCTGCGCGCGTGGACGGCAACTCGATCGTCCGGCACAGTTCGCCAGTTCGAGTCGCCCATCGCAGCGGTTCCGACACGGAGTCGCACGCGCCAGCCGCGTTCGGATCGGGGACGACACAGACGGCGCCATTCAGGTTCCCATGATAGTCATGAAATCTTAAAGGTAGCCTATGTAAAGCCGAGCACCGATTGGAGCGACCGAACATCTACCGAGCGGGAATGGTGCAACGGACGCAGACGACGGCCGACGAGGGGCCTGGAGGTGACCGGTAGGTGGACACAAGCTCCCCCGTCGACACGCTTTTTGAGGGATCGAACGATCGATACTACACCGAATGGCAGGTACAGAAGCGACTCCGAAACGGTGAGTGGAAACTCTGTATTCGACAGCAGTCACCCGATCGGCAACTGGTCGGAACTGGCGACGGTGCCCTGCTTTTGCTCGTCCCGATCGACGCCACCGCATTGCCGGCCTGGGCGGAGATCCGGATCGACGGTCGCGGCAGCCGTGTCGTCGATACGCGACACACTGGGTCGTGGTGAGCGATAGCGATCCGGCTCGCGGTGCCAAGCGAGTGTCGCTCTGTAGTAGCCCCTGGAAGTCGGTGCACACCCGATCGCACAGCTGTCGTGCAACGGGTGGACACGGTTCCAGTTGATCAGACAACAGGATGTCTACAGGTGACGCAGGCCGAGGCGGGTCACGAAACGGTCCGCAAACGCTTTTCAGCGATCGGTTGCACCATACTGGTATGTCCGTCGAGCACGGTGTCGGCGCTTCGCTGCTTTCCGTTCGGTGTGACGCCCTCACAGGACCGGCACGCGATGGCCCGACAGCCGAATGGGTGACCGACCTCCTCACGGTGTTCGATCCCGACCTCGTCACGATCTGTCGGACGGGGATGGATGTCAGGACTGTTAGCCGAGTTCGCCGGGTGTTCGACGGCCCCGTGATCGATCCCACAGGTGGTGAGACGCTCCGATCGGAGACCGTCGGTGACGTGACGATCGGTTTCACGTCGCGACTCGCGGGCATCGCCGATCTGCCGACCGACGTCGACTACGTTGTCTGCGAGGAACTCGAGACGATCGCCGACGCGGTCACAATGGAGGCAACGCTCTACGGGCAGGACGCGATCGCCCGCTATCAGGCTCGATCGGCGACTGACGAAGGCCCACTGGACGCGACCCGGAGAACGACGTTCCTCACGGAGTCACTCCCGGCGAGCTACGATCACGTCTGGACGGCGACCGTCGACGGACAGCACGTCCAGCTTCCCGTACGGGGGACTGGCCCGCTTCGCCGATCGGGAGCGCCGGAACTGGCCTGTCTCACGTGCGCACCCGGAGGCCACGTTGCAGTCTCGTCGGTGCCAGCCGATCGGTTCGGGCTGCAAGCGATCGACGGCGTCGGACCGACATTGGCCCAGCGGCTTCGCAACGCGGGACACAACTCCCGAACGGCCGTCGCTGACGCTTCAGTCGCCGAGTTGCGATCAGTTCGGGGCGTCGGTTCTGCGACGGCGGAGACGATCCAGACGAGCGCACGGGCGCTGGCCGAGAAACGGGTGGTTCGCCTGACGAGCGAGCCCGTCCCCCCTGTGGACCGAGAGCCGCTGTTCGTCGACATCGAGACCGACGGCCTGTCGCCGACGATCATCTGGCTGATCGGCGTCTACGATCCCGACCGAGACCAGTACGTGGATTTCGTCGATACTGACCCGTCGCGTGAGTCCCCAGGCGAGGCGACCCAGGCGTTTCTTGAATGGCTCGCCGCCAACTACGATCGACCTGCACTGGTGACCTGGAACGGCTACGAGTTCGACTTCACACACCTCGATCGGTTCGTCAGTCGGTACGCACCGGCGTACACTGACTACTGGGATGACGTGTTCAGATACGATAGCTACGACTGGGCCGTTCGTCAGGAACACGCACGGTTGCCCGGTCGGACGAACCGACTGGACGACGTCGCTGCTGCGATCGGCTGCGAACGCGACGGACCGGCTGTCACGGTCGACGGGGCGACGCTCGCACGGCGCATTCGCCGATCGATGGAATCGCCGGAGCCACTGGCGATCGACTGGGCGGCTGCCCGACGATACTGTGAAGCCGACGTCCGGGAGCTGGCGGCGGTCCACGACGCGATCGTCGCCGCGGACCCTCCCACAGCGGCTGCTGAGACCACCGATGGCGAACCGACACAGGCCGGACTGGGTGACTTCTGACGATGGCAGACGAAAACTGGAGCCGCGACGACTCGGAGGACGGACTCGCACTGACGGCAACGACGCTGGCCGAAACGTACCCCCCACGTCGGTATCAGGATCAGATCGAAGAGATCCTCTCGATTCCGGCCCGATCGGCCCAGACCGTTCCGGCTCGTGAGTCACTGCCGACGGAACTCGCGGCAAAACTCGGGTTCGATCTCTGGAGCCATCAGGCGGCTGGCCTGGACGCACTCGCAGCTGGCGACAACGTCTGCGTAGCGACCTCGACCTCCTCTGGCAAGACGTACGTGTACGCCCTCCAGATCGCACGCCAGTATCGCGAGAACCCCGAGACACGGGCCCTGATCGTCTACCCAACCAAGGCGCTCAGCCGTGACCAGGAGCGCGAACTCACCGACCTGCTCCAGGGAACGCTCGAGTTAGATATTACGATCGGAGTCTACGACGGGGACACGGCGGCCGACGAGAAGCGCCGGATCCGCGAGGAGGCGACTGTCGTCATCACGAACCCAGCAGGACTGAACCAGTATCTTCCCGGACACCACCGTTGGGCGGAGTTCCACGCCAACTGTGAACTGATCGTCGTCGACGAGGCCCACTCCTGGACGGGGCTCGGCGGGATGCACGCCGCGTGGATCCTCCGGCGGACCCACCGCATTGTCGACTGGTACGGCGGCGACCCGCAGTACGTGTTGACGTCGGCGACGATCGGCAACCCCGCCGATCACGCACGGGCGCTGACTGGCGAACCGGCGACGGTACTCGACGAGGACGGCTCGCCAAGCGGCGATCGCGAACTCGTCTTCTGGGACCCACCCTCGAAGGGTCGGTCGACGGGCAACGACACACCGGAGAGATCTGCGGAGACGGACACCGACCCTGACGAGGAGTGGGTCGGGCACTCGAAACGCCCAGCGACGGTCGAAGCCCCGGAGCTCTGGGCCCATCTCTGCTATCACGGCGTGTCGTCGCTGCTGTTCTGTGGCTCTCGGAAGGGGACCGAACTGGCCGTCGATCGGGCCGAGTCGTTCCTGGCGGACAAGCAGTTACCGTATCAGGCCTCCGCTGCGCTCGCACCGTACAACGCCGGACACGGCAAACGGTCACGCCGATCGACCGAGAACCGGCTGAAAGACGGCCGACTCGACGGGGGCGCGACGACGAGTGCGCTCGAGGTCGGCATCAACGTCGGTGGCGTCGACGGTACCGTCCTACAGGGTTACCCCGGCTCCCGACAGTCGTTCTGGCAACGGATCGGGCGCTCGGGTCGCAACGAGCGCGATGCCCTCTCTGTGTTCGTCCCAAGCCACGCGACGCTCGACCAGTACATCCTCGAACACCCCGAGTACGTCCTCGAAAACGACCACGAGAGCGCCGTCGTCGACCTCTCGAATAATCCAGTCTACACCCAGCATATCAACTGTGCCGCCCAGGAGCTGCCGGTCACCGAGGCAGACGCGGATCGGTTCGGTGGGCAGGACCGACTCGAACGAGCCGTGGAGTTCGGTCGTCGGCTGGGGGATCTGGAGGGGAGACTCGCTGGCGGCGTCAGCTACGCCCACCGCGATCGGCCACAGGACGCGGTGAGTCTCTACGCTACCGGCGGGGACAGCTTCGACGTTCGACTCGCTGGCGAGGGCTCGATCGACCACGAACCGATCGGCCGGGATCGGGCCTACAGAGACTATCACGAGGGCGCGATCGTCCAGTTTCAGGGTGACCAGTACGAGGTGGTCTCGCTCCGGGAGGATCGGCCACAGCCGACGATCGAACTCGATCGCGTCGACGTGGAGCACTACACCCAGTCCCAGGGACAGGTCCGGATCTACGACACTGAGGTCCGGGAATCCCGCGAGGTGGGCCCGTTCCGGCTCAACTACGGCTACGGCACGGTAACGATCACCTACAGCACGTTTCTGCAGCGGGAGATCGAGTCGGGTGACGTCCGAGCCGTTGGCCTCGACACCGGCGTCCCGCCACTGGAGATGCGTACACAACTGTGCTGGGCTGAGGTTTCCGACGACATCGATCGTGCAACGCGGGCTGCACACAGCGACTACCACAACGACGACTGCGAGGAGATCCCCCCACGGCTGCACGGCTATCTCGGTGGGATCCACGCGATCGAACACGCGATGATCGCGGTCGCACCCCTCGAACTGAGCGTCGACGCGACCGACCTGGGCGGGCTCGCAACGAACCGATTGCCCGACAGCCCCACCACCAGCGGTTGGTTCATCTACGACGCGATCGAGGGTGGCGTCGGCTTCGCTCGAAGCATCTACGAGGAGTACGAGGCCGTCGCCCGACGGGCTCGCGAACTGATGGCCGACTGTTCCTGTGGCCGCGACGAGGGGTGTCCGGCGTGTCTCATGAGTGATCGCTGTGGGAACGACAACCAGCCGCTGTACGCACCCGCAGCGACTGACGTTATCGACGCACTGCTCGGGGAGCAGGATGCCACGACAATCCGGCCGGCGCGTTCGAGCGACACTCAGAACGGAGCCGACGATCGATCGGAGACAGGAGAAGACCCTGAGACCGAGCAGCGACGGCCGCCAGCGTCGATTTCCTAACGTTCGGCCCCCTCCCCCACGCCCTGGTCTGTCTCGATCTCCTACTCCTCTTTTTCTCCCTCGCCCGCATCAGCGTCGTCCGCCACGAGTTCTTCGGGATCGACCTCACCCGCGAGAAACCGGTCTCCCAGCTCGGTAACCTCGTACATCCCGATCGCCTGCTTTTTTAACAGGCCGTGCTTGGCGAGTATTCGACATCTGACCGCGACGTCCGTCGCCGGGATCGGGACATCTTCGGCGACGTGATCCGGCGTGAACACGTCGTCCGATTGGAGCAGTTCGAGTATCTGATCGTCTCCGTAGTTCATCCACTCGACGAGTTCCTCGTCCATAGCTGTTCCATCGTAGCCGAACACTGTGTGTGTGTCGCCTCGGTACGGCGATAGCGGCCCACCGTGATGTCCTGATCGCGGCGTCGATCTCGGCCGTTCGAGCGCACGCGCAGGGCGAAGGCTTGTATCCAGTTCGCGAAAAGACGGTGAGCATGGATTCGAAACGACCGGACGTTCAGCTTGGCGAACACCCCGACGAAGACGGACGCGTCAGCCGGTTTCCGAGCCGCACCGATAGCGATCGATCACTGCTTCAGCGATTGATCGAGCGCTGGAAGCGGTAGCCTCTCCAGCCGGCTGATCGAGCGCTGGAAACACTACACTTCTCGGTGGCTCCCGACACTCGTCGGTCACCTACGCGTCGTCGTCGAGCAATCCGAGGTCTTTAGCGGCGAGATCGGCAATCCGATCGGCGATCGCCGGATCGACTCTCGCGGTCTCTGCACCGTCGTGTAGCTGCTCGTTGTGACGCTCGACTGCGCTGGCGACGTCAGCGAGTGGAACACGAGAGGTCGTCTCGCAGTCGGGGCAGTGTATCGGGACCTGCGGATCGGTATCGTTCCCGTCGGCTGGTGGCATAACCTGCTCTCTGCAGGCGATCGATAAAATAACACTGGTGCTGCGCTCGATACACCCCTCGCGTCGAGGGAATCGACGACCACAGTCTTGGGAGCCCTCGAATATGCCAGCGAGGCGTTCACACCCCTTCGGCCGGCAGAATTATACCTTCGTGGACGAATTTCCGAGTCGACGGGTTGGGCAGGCCAGTGCGTACGCAAGTTCGGCTGGGGTCACATCTGTGGCGATGTCGGTCCCTGAACCGACGCTTGCGAACAGACTCACGGGATCCGTTCTGCCGTTCCGTCGATCGTCGACGTTCCATGGTTCGTCGGCAACTACACGTTCCCTGTCTGTAGTGGACGCCTCCCACGAGGCGTCAGCTACCGCCGAGTTACGATCACGAGAGCCACCAGTGCAGCGATCGCCGCGGCGATACCGAACCCGGGTAGCTCGTCACTGTCGTCGGCGTCGGTTGCGTCAGTCTGATTGCCGTCGTCGGTCTCGGTCGAGTCAGTTTCATTACCGTCGTCGGTCGTCGATGCAGGGTCGTCTGACGATTCAGTTTCCCCGGCCTCTGCGCCAGCCGGCTCGACGTCCCGATCGAGTTGCAAGACGACGACGGCCTGTCCGTGGGAGGCATCGGTTCGGTAAGTCCACTCGCCGCCCGCTTCCTCGTAGTCGGTAGCGTTTTCGATCGGATCGATATCTGAGTCCCAGCCGGGCATGTTCGCCTGCTGGATGTAGCCGACGAGTTCGATATCGGCAGCGTACTCGCCCTCGATTTCAGCCTCGCCGTACTCGATCGTCGCGTCTTCGGGCTGGCCGTGCATCTCGATGCAGTGAGAGTCCATGTAGCCGTCACCCTGCGGGAGGTCGTCGCTGGTTCCGAACTGGTCAGCGTCGAGTGGGCGATCGTAGTGGTCGGTCAGTGGGTACTCGACGACCATCGGATCAGCATCGGCATGCCACTCCAACTCCTCGCCAGTCGGCACCGTGACGGTCGTGTTCGGGACCGTCTCACCGACGATCGGCTCGCCGGCCTCGTTGAGCAGCGTCACACAGACCTTTCCGGAGCCGTCGCCGAGGTAGGGGCTCCGATAGCGATCGCGTGGGTTGAGATAGCTGATCCAGTGGCCGTCCGGATCGGCCGCTTCGTAGTACTCGTCACCGGGCTCGGGCACTGGTTCGACGTATGCCTCCTCGGAGACGTTCTCGGACTGCATGGTCGCCGTCGACGCCGCTGCCCGATCGAGAGTCGTGCCCGTACCGTCACCAGCGGCTGCCGGCGTTCCAGCGGCGATAGAAACGAATAACACTCCGCCGAGAACGAGGAGGCAAGCCGTACAAAAGCCCAAGACTGCGGTCGAATTCGGCGATCGATCGCCCGCCATCGTTACACCCCGCTCCTCGTTCGATCAGGGCACGTCGCCCGCTCGACCGGCTGAGCGCTGGCACGCGTGCTTCGCGTGGGCGGACATCGTAAATCGCCAGATTCGTTTCGAGTAACGAGCGTCCGACTATTCGTTCTTCCTGACTGTCGTGAGGTCGAATGAGTCATCTGCCCGAACAGTCGAGAGTAGGTGGGTAGAGTATATGCAGCGTACCCCGCCGTATCTGCTCCCTAGCAGCAGTATTCGATTCTGTAGGCTCCGACTAAATCGGGACAGCGGTGGCTGCCGTCGGATCCCAGACTCGATCATCGATCGCCGAGGGGGTTGCCTCGATACGTAGGATTGCCGACAGGCTTGCTTGGGCACGCCAAACCCATTTCCCGGGACCACCCGTCGACAGGATATGCTTGGTTCGACCGGTGAAACCGATCGCGAGTTGGCGACAGACGAGCAGACGGGGCCGTCGTTCCGGAAACATCTCAGAGATATCGCCTTCATCGCCGGCTTCGTCGCCGTTGCGTACACTGTCCTCCGTTACCTCGAATCGCGCAAGGATGGCCGTCGATCGAGAGAGGCAAACAGCGACAGTGTCGACGACGAGCAATCCACTGCTGAGCCGGTCCAGATCGACATCCCAGAGACGGAGACAGAACACGACGATTCGTCCCCCTCCGGAACTGACTCCGAGACGAACACTCGGCGCGAAGAGGCCGGCGGAGAACTGGCCGAGGAGGAGCGATCGACCGAAGAGATCGAGGAGCGATCGGAGTCGGATATCCAGGAGGAGCCGGCCGAGCCCGGCGAGATGACGGTCGACGACGATGTTGCCGACGAACTGGTCGACGACACAGACGAGTCGGCGGAGACGGACGACGATCGGGCGTCGGACAACGATTGAGGCGTTCACCGATCGGTCCGGAGCGTGGCGCTTATCCGCTGTTCGTCCCAACTCTCGCCGATGACTGATGGGGACGTCGCAGCGTTCACCCACCTCGGCGCGACGGTTCGTGGGGCGCTCTCCGAACGCGGCTTTTCGACGCCGACCGCGCCACAGCGACTGGCGATTCCGCCCCTTGCGGCTGGTCAGAACACGCTGGTGATCGCGCCCACCGGAAGTGGCAAGACCGAGACGGCAATGTTGCCCGTGTTCGACCATCTCGTCGCCGATCCACCGGACGGGTTCGGTGCACTCTATGTCACACCACTGCGCGCGCTCAACCGCGACATGCGCGATCGGCTCGAGTGGTGGGGCGAGTATCTCGATCTCGACGTCGACGTCCGCCACGGTGACACGAGCCAGTACCAGCGGAGCAAGCAGGCCGAGAACCCACCAGACGTGCTCGTGACGACGCCCGAAACCCTGCAAGCGATGTTGACCGGAGACCGGCTCCGCGAGGCGCTCGAAGACGTCTCCCACGTCGTGATCGACGAGGTCCACGAACTCGCCGCCTCGAAACGCGGCGCCCAGCTGGCGATCGGGCTCGAACGCCTTCGCGACCTGGCCGGCGAGATGCAGCGCATCGGGCTCTCCGCGACGGTCGGCGAGCCGCAAGAGGTCGCAAACTTCCTCACCGGTAACCGGGCGTGTGAGATTCGCGAGATCGACGTCGGCGGCAACGTCGACGTCACGGTTCGGCGACCCGAAATCACTGACGAGGACGAAGAGCTGGCGGGAACGCTCGTGACCGACACCTCGACGGCGAGTCACGTCCGCTGCATCCAGGATCTCGTCGCGGCCCACGAATCGTCGCTCATTTTCGTCAACACGCGCCAGACAGCTGAGGCGCTTGGCTCCCGGTTCAAATCACTCGACTTGCCGATCGGTGTCCACCACGGGTCGCTCTCCAAGGACGCCCGGATCGACGTCGAAGACCGCTTCAAAGCCGGCGAGCTCGACGGGCTGCTCTGTACGTCCTCGATGGAGCTGGGGATCGACGTCGGCCGTGTCGACCACGTGATCCAGTATCAGAGTCCGCGGCAGGTGACGCGGCTGCTCCAGCGCATCGGCCGCGCGGGCCACCGTCAGGACGAGATTTCTAGTGGGACGATCGTCACGACTCGACCGGACGATACGTTCGAGGCACTGGCGATCGCTCGCCGCGCTCGTGCCGGCGAAGTCGAGCCTGCTGCGATCCACGAGGGCAGTCTCGACGTGGTCGCGAACCAGCTGCCGGCGATCGTCCAGAGCCGCGGCGCGACCCACGTGAGCGAGGCAGTGGAGACGATTACTCGTGCCTACCCGTTCCGAACGGTTGCCGAGGAGACGATCCGCGAAATCTGTGCGGAACTCAAACGGAATCGAGTCCTCTGGCTGGACGAAGAGGCAGATCGGCTCGAGACGACTGGCGGGACGTGGCAATACGTCTATGCGAACCTTTCGATGATCCCCGACGAGGAGACGTACGACGTCCACGATATCGCCTCGAGCACCCAGATCGGCACGCTGGACGAGCGCTTCGTCGTCAACTTCGCCCAGCCGGGCGAGGTGTTCATTCAGCGCGGCGAGATGTGGCGGATCGCCGAAATCGACGACGATGAGGCGACTGTGAAGGTGAGCCCGATCGAAGACCCTGGCGGCGAAGTACCGTCGTGGATCGGACAGGAGATTCCCGTCCCAGCCGCAGTCGCGAGCGAAGTCGGCGAGATCCGGGGTGTCGCAGAGCCGCAACTCCAGTCGGGAGCCGACGCCGCGGCCGTCGGCCGATCGCTTTCAGGGCGGTACCCGGCTGACCCGGAGACGCTCACTGACGCCTGTCAGCAACTCGAACGACAGGTCGAGGGAGGGATCGCGATGCCAACCGCCGACCGACTCGTCCTCGAAGGACAGGGTCGGACCGTCGTCCTGAACGCTCCCTTCGGCCACGAGACGAACGAGACGCTCGGGCGCGTCCTCTCGGCACTGCTGGGGCAGCGCGCGGGCAGTTCGGTCGGCCTCGATATCGACCCCTACCGCATCGAACTCGAGGTCCCGAACGCGATCGCGACGGCCGACATCATCGACGTTCTCGAGGAAACTGCTCCCGATCACGTCGAGCCGATCGTCGAACTCGGACTCAAGCGATCGGATGCACTCGCCTTTCGGCTGACGCAGGTCTCGGCCAAGTTTGGCGCGCTCAAGCGCTGGCAAGGCTCCGGTCGCATCTCTCCCGAGCGGCTGCTTTCGGCGCTCGAAGACACACCGATGTACGCCGAAGCGGTCCGCGAAGTGTTCCACGAGGACCTCGACGTCGAGGGCGCGGCTCGCGTGCTCGAACGGCTCCAGAGCGGCGACCTCGAACTGGTGACCGAACGCGGTCGGACCCCGATCGGCCAGGGCGGACGCTCGTCCGGAAAAGAGCTGCTTGCGCCCGAAAACGCCGATGCCAGCGTCATCAAGACGGTCAAAGAGCGACTCCAGAACGATCGGGTCATCCTGTGTTGTACCCACTGTCTGGACTGGAAAGCCAAGACGAAAGTCAAGCGCGTCGCCGACCAGCCGGAGTGCCCCGAGTGTGGCTCGACCCGGATCGCGTCGCTCAATCCGTGGGCCGACGAGGTCGTCCAGGCGGTTCAGGCCGAGGAGAAAGACGAGGAACAAAAGGAGCTGACACAGCGTGCGTTTCGGGCTGGCAACCTCGTCCAGAGCCACGGCAAACAGGCCGTGATCGCCATGGCCGCCCGTGGTGTCGGGCCCCACAACGCCGCTCGAATCATCGCCAAGCTTCGAGAGAACGAGGACGATTTTTATCGGGATATCCTCTCGAAAGAACGCGAATACGCACGGACTCAGTCGTTCTGGGATTGAGTATCGGTTACGTCCGTTAGTGAGTAGTTCGCTCGGTCTGGGCCCGCTTCTTGTCCAGCTGGTCACGTCTGTTAGATGTACACACACCGTAGTTTTTAACCCTGCCACTGGCCAACCCCGAACAATGGATTCCGGGCCGGACGACGTCAGTCGTGAGTACGACTCGAGTACGAACGCCGGTGCCGACGCAGACTCGAGCGGATGTGCAGCGAGTGCACTGCTCGAAGCGGCGAATCTCGCTTACTTCCGGGCGACGGTTGATGGAACGATCCTGGAAACAAACGACGAACTTAGCGCGCTTACGGGATATCAGCAGGCCGATCTCGTCGGACATCCGTTCGCTCGGCTCGTGGCCGACGGGACGACGATTTCGTCGCTTCTCGACGACCGATCGCCCGGAGAACCGGTTTCTACGTCAGTTCCGATCCGAACCGAACCCGGCGACGTCGTCGACTGTCAGCTCCACGTCGATCGACATGCCGCCTCCGACGGGGAGGACCCGGCTGTCGAGGGACTGCTCGAACGCGCCAGTGTGGAACCGGGCTCGAACGCCTTACAGCCGGCATACGGCAGGACATTCGAGGCACTCGCGGACGCGCTCCCGGACGGCATCATCGTCCTCGACACCGACAGCAACGTGCAGTATGCAAACCCCGCGGTCGAAGACATTCTTGGCTTCTCGCCAGACGACCTCGTCGGCAGCAGCAAGGTCAATATCATCCCGCCACGACTCCAAGAGCGGCATCTCACTGCACTCCAGCGGTACCTCGAGACCGGCGAACGAAACCTCAACTGGTCGTACATCGAATTTCCGGGCCAGCACAGAGACGGCCACGAAATCCCACTTGGTGTCTCCCTCAACGAGTTCTTCTACGACGGCGACCGCTACTTTGTCGGGCTCTTTCGGGACATCTCCCCGCGAAAGCAGGCCGAACGAACGCTGACGGCGAAAGTCGTCCAACTCGAGTCGGTCGCATATCTCGGCCAGCGCGCACTCGATCACAGTCCGATCGAGGAACTGCTCGGAAACGCAACGGAGCTGATCGACGCTGCGCTTGATACGGACTACTGTGCCGTCTTCGAGGATGTGTCTGGTCCTACTCCCCCCGACTCGGTCGCCGACCGCGAGCTGATCGTGCGTGCCGAAACCGGGTTCGATGACGTGCTCGTCGACGACGAGACGGTCTCCGTCGCGGGAACCGACTCGATCGGCGGACGAACGCTGATGGCGACACAGCCGATCGTTATCACCGATCTCGAGACGGACCCCCGGTTCAGCGGATCGTCGCTGCTCGCCGACGCCGGCGCTCGGAGTGGGATCGCCATCACGATCGGCCCCTCGTCGGAGCCGTGGGGCCTGCTCTGTGCCTTCGAGACGGAGTGCCGGGAGTTCGCCGATCACGACGTCGACTTCCTCCAGAGCGTCGGGACGATCCTGACGACTGCGATCGAACGGCAGCGCTACGAAGAGCGCCTTACCGAGACGGTCGACGATCTGACGGCCTCGAACGAGCGCCTCGAACAGTTCGCGTACGCCGCCTCACACGACCTGCAGGAACCGCTGCGAATGGTCTCGAGTTATCTCCAGTTGGTCGAGAGCCGCTACGCTGAGGCCCTCGACGAAGACGGTCTCGAGTTTATCCACTACGCCGTCGACGGTGCGGACCGAATGCGTGCGATGATCGACGGACTCCTCGAGTACTCGCGGGTGGACTCTCAAGGAGAATCGTTCGAAGCCGTCGATCTGGACGCCGTGTTCGACGACGTGCTAACGGATCTGCAGGTGATGATCGAAGACAGTAACGCCGAGATCACGGCCGACTCGCTGCCGACAGTACGGGGTGATACAAGACAGCTCCGACAGCTGTTTCAGAACCTCCTCTCGAACGCGATCGAGTACAGCGGTGACGCCCCTCCGCAGGTCCACGTGAGTGCCGAACGGAACGGGACGACGTGGGAACTGTCCGTCCAGGATGAGGGTATTGGTATCGACCCCGAGGACAGCGATCGTGTGTTCGCGGTCTTTCAGCGACTCCACAGCCGCGAGGAGTATCCCGGGGCGGGGATCGGCCTGGCGATCTGTCGTCGCATCGTTGAACGACACGGGGGCCGAATCTGGGTCGACTCCGAGCCCGACTCAGGAGCGACGTTTCGGTTCACGATCCCGGCAGAGGGGGCGGCCAATCGCTTCGACACCAGTACGTAAACGGAGGTCACACACCTTCCAGCGCTGCGTATACCCGTAACGGACATACGACCTGCCCGCGTAGATTCACGTATGAACTTTGCGCCGGGTGGCTGGAAGTACGCGCTCCCACCCCTGCTCGCTGCACCGTTCGCCCTGCTGTACAGCGTTGGGATCGCTCTCGTGGCCATCGCGATCGGTGTCGGGACGCTCGCCTTTTTTCGCGATCCCGAACGGACGCCGCCACCGACAGGCGTCGTTGCCCCCTGTGACGGGAACGTTTCCGTCATCCGGGAGGAAGGAGAGCAGGTTCGACTGGGCATCTTCATGAACGTCTGGCACGTCCACGTCATCCGCGCACCGTTCGACGCGACCGTCAGGGATGTCGAACACGTCTCGGGAGCGAACCGGCCTGCGTTCTCGAAGGAGTCCGATCGCAACGAACGTGTCCACGTCCGTGTGGTGACCGAAGACGGCCCCTTCGAGGCCGACCAGGAGGGTGACGAACACAGCACTGACTCGACCACCGACCTGGCTGGCGTTGCCGACAGTTCAGATGCGGTCCCCGCGAACGACGCCACGATCACGCTTATCGCCGGTGCGTTCGCCCGCCGCATCCACCCCTACGTCGAGGATGGCGAGACCCTCGATCGAGGGCAGCGGATCGGCCACATCGCCTTCGGCAGTCGCGTCGACATCCTGTTCCCGCCATCGGTGGCCGTCGACGACCTCGCCGTCGAGGTCGGTGAGTCGATGACTGCCGGCGAAACGGTCGTGCTCGAAACGGACGCAGAGCTTCCGTTTGAGATCGAGACGGACAGCGTCGAGACGGACACGTCGATGGGCGCGCAGTCGGAACCGGTCGACGGCTCCGACGACGCCGACGCAGCATCCTGACCGTCTCATCGATCTTGGGGACGAGGAGCGCTTCGATCGGACTGACCTGACCAACTTCGCTACGTCTCCGGGAGCAACGGCCGTGACGCGTTCCCGACGATCGCAAGCGTGCACACGACGAGCGCAACGGTGGTAGCAAGCGGATTCAGGAGGCCGGCGATCGCGATCGGAATCACGATCGCATTGTAGACGAACGCCAGCCCGAGGCTCTGTTTTAGTCGGTGGCCAGCAGCCGTCGCCAGCGCGAACGACCGATCGATGGCCCCGAGATCGTCGTCGACGATCGCGACGTCGGCTGCGTCGGCGGCGAGTGCGGTGCCACCGCCCAGACTGAGGCCGAGATCGGCAGCGGCGAGTGCGGGAGCGTCGTTCGTTCCGTCACCGATCATTGCGACGACGCCCGTGGCAGAGAGCCGCCGGATTGCAGCCGTCTTGCCGGCCGGCGGGACGGCTGCGAACACCCGATCGACGTGTGGATGCTCTCGGAAGAGATCGGTCGCTGCCCGATCGTCGCCGGTCAGCACGACGGTCTCGATGCCGCGCTCGTGGAGCGTCGCCACGGTATCGACCCACTCGGTTCTCGGTTCGTCACCGACGACGATCACGCCCTCGGCTCTCCCGTTGCGGCCGACGACGACGGGAAGCTGGCCAGCTGTCCGGGCGTCAGCCACCTGCTCGTCGATCGTCGGCTCGATTTCCCAGCCTCGATCGGTCAAGAGGGTTGGATGGCCGACGAGGAGCCGATCGCCGTCGACGACTCCCTCGACGCCAGTGTCATGGCTCCGAAACTCGCGGACATCGACATCGTGAGTCAACTCCCGATCGACCTGGCCGCCATCCGGCTGCGGGGGCGCTGGTGCGTCATCGTCAGTATCGACGGCTGCCGACGCGACCGCTGCTGCGACCGGATGCGAACTTCGCTGTTCGAGCGCACCGGCAGCAATCACCAGTTCGTCCGGCGCGTGGGTCTCGATGACGCTCATCTCGCCCGTGGTGAGCGTCCCGGTCTTGTCGAAGACGACGGTATCGACGTTTCGGATCCGCTCGAAGACGCTCTCGTCGAAGACGACGATCCCGTGATCCAGTGCCTGCTGGAGGTGCTGTCCGACAGAGACTCGCGTTGCGAGCGCGAGCGCCCACGGACTCGTCACGAGGATGGCAGCAAGAACGGCAAGCAGTGTCTCGTCCATCGTCGCGTCGGTAGCGAGCTGTGCGACCCCAACGACGACGGCTGCACCGACGACGATCGGCAACGCGGCGACGGCGAGCGAGTCCCCCCGACGCTGGCCGCCATGTGTCGCGCTCTGGACGTTCCAGACCGTTTCGAGGAGGCGATCGATGCTGCTTGTCGTCCGGTCTCCGACGGCGACGATCGCAGCGTCCGTCGTCACGATCGACCCGCCGACGACCTCGTCGCCGGGCTGTTTGCGAACGGGCAGGGAGTCGCCGGTGACGACCGACTCGTCGACCGTACACGATCCCTCGGCGAGGACGCCGTCGATCGGGATCCGCTCGCCGTCACGGACGAGGACACGATCGCCAGCCTCGAGTTCCGCAACTGGGACTTCGGTCGTCGTCCCGTCGTCGAGCAGGCGTGCGTTGTCGACCTGTGACACCGTGAGGTCGGTGAGTCGGTTCATCGCGCGTCGCTTGATCATTGCTTCGTAGAACACGGCGGCCATCACGAGTGCGGCAACGAGAATCGTGAGGTCGTAGTAGACGTCGTTTCGACCGACGACGAACGCGAGGCTTCCGTAACAGAACGCGCTGACGATCGTAAGCGTGGCGAGCAGTCCGGTGTTCGGCCGACGCAGCTTCAGGCTCACGTACGCCCCACGCAGGAGGGGCATGCCGGTCAGATAGAGGACGATACCTGTGACCACGACGAAGATCGGTGCGAGAAGGAACCCCTGGAGATTCGTGAACGCGTCTTCGTAGAGGTGGAGCATCCACCACTCCGTGAACGTGGCCAGGTAGACCGGATAGAAGATCGCGACGTAGGGAACGAGCAGAAACGAGCCAAAGACGACGCCGACGATATACCTGATTTCGAGCAGGTCTTCGCTGCGCCGTCTTCGCATGCCAGTCATCTCCCGATCGCGGCGGGTCGCTCCAGCCGAGTCGTCGCGGTCGGCTGGTGTCCACCCTGATCTGTCGCGGTCCGCCGTCGCCTCGTCCCGACAGTACGCCGTATAGCCGAGCGTACTCAGCGCGTCACGAAGTTCGGCCGACGAGATCCGATCGGGGTCGTGCTCAACTCGAACGGACTCCGTTACATAACTCGCTGCGACGTCGGTCACCCCCTCCTGGCTCATCGCAACCCGTTCCAGATAGGATTCACATGTTTCAGCATGCATCCCATCGATTCGGAGAAACGTCTGACTCCCCCCGTCGTCGCCGGAGTCGTCACGTTCAGTCTCGTCGTCTGCGACAGGTTCGAGCGTGTCAGCGATCGTACGACAACCGCTCGAACAGAACTGCGCCGTCGCTGTCTCCGTATTCGCCCCGACTGACGAGCCACACAGCGAACACCGATCGCCCCTCGTGTGACTATCTCTCACACTCGAATACGCACCTGCCAGCGAAATAAGCGTGGCCGCCGATTCGTTCTAGGATCGATACGAATGTATTTCGGATGCAGTAACAGTCGCTAATAACTAGTGATAATCAGAGGGTAAAGCTTATGCCGAATTGCCGGAGTTGCCCGGTATGGAACGTCTCAGTACGGACCAACGTAATGCAGTTGATAGAACCGCCCTCCCGAACGTCATTACCGTCGACGGACAGGGAACGCCAGCAAGCTTCGAGATCACCGTCGACGGTGCGATCGACATGGCAGACGCCGTCGCCGTCGAAGAGGCAACGATCGTCTCCGGGACGACTGTAGAGGGGACGGTCGAAGCCGACACCCAGCGATTTTACTTCTCAGGTGACGTGACCGACGTCACGATCGTCAACCACGGTGGCCTCTCCTCCGAGAGCGTCGTAGACCCCGAAATCTATATCGAGAACTGACCCGGGCGCGGGTCGTTGATATAGCCACGGTCGGTCTGCTCGTGGCTGTGGTCAATGGAGTCCGTCCAGGGTGAGACGCCGTCCGCTCTTTTCACCCCGCTGTCGACCGACGAGTGAGACGAGACGCTGTCGATCGCCAACTGAAACCACGCTGCGACAGTCACCCTCACGAACTATAGGTCTTTACCGGGCTACCTACAGCTATGCCGAATCGACACCGGATTCAGGTCACCGACGACGAATCGATCGTTGCCGTCCACCACGCCGCATCGTCGAACCGGTGGCTCGTGTTCTGTCACGGGTTCCTAAGCGACAAGAGCGGGAGCTACGAACGGCGGGCCCGACGCGCCGTCGACGAGGGGTTCAACGCCGTTCGGTTCGATTTCAGAGGGTGTGGCGAATCGGATGGCACCTTCGCCGACCAGCCACTGAGTGCAAAACTCGACGACCTCGCTGCCGTCGTCGACACCTTCGATCCCGACTCGCTCGTGCTCTTTGGGTCGAGTTTCGGCGGCAAAGTTGCGCTTCATGCCACGGCGCGTGATCGAGTCGATCCGGTTGCGATCGCGACACGAGCACCAGTGACGGCTACAGCCGCGTTCGACGAGTATCGATCGGTCGTCCGCAGCGAGGGCGTGTGTCGGTTCGACGACGGCCGAGAAATCGATCGGCGGTTTGTCGAGGATCTGATGGACTACCCGATCGAAGAGGTCGCCGAGTCCATCGAACGCGTTCCCGTCGCGATCGCCCACGGTCGAGCAGATGATTCCGTTCCGATCGAACACAGCTTCGAGACCGCGACAGCCCTCGAAACCGACGTGACACTCGACGCCTACGCCGGGGAGGGCCACATCTTTTCGGAGACTGCCGACGAACGCGTTCTCGATCGCCTGTTCGGCTGGCTCGCGACGATCGATCGGCTCTGAGACGCGACAATCGTCGAGTGAACAGTCCGTGCTCGGTGTTGTCCCGTTGCTACCTAAAACAGCAAGAGAGTCCCCGCCCTTCCCGTGAACGACGAGCGTTCCGACACCTGCTGTCGGAACCGAGGACTGAACAGGGCGGGCGTGAATCGCGTAAGCTCCGGTGAAAAACCGCCGCGTCACTGCTGGTCTTGAGTCTCCAACGTCTCAAGTCCTGCTTCTAACACCTCTGCATAGGCTTCCGAGAGGTCCAAATCGTTTGCTTCTGCGTAGTCTTTTATGCGCCCGTGGATAGCCCACTCAATGTCGATGTTTGGTCTCATCGCTGGACTTATTATACATCAGGACTAATTATACTTTGGATGAAGCGTACCAACACGTTCACAATGCGCCCGCTTTCCGATACCGGAGAGCAACTGCTACGGGACCTGTTGGACGCTTCCGCCGCTCTCTGGAACCAAGTCAATTACCAGCGCCTCATGCGGTACAACGACGAAGACGGCTTCGAAGGCGAAGACGTGTGGGACGCCGATACAGGCCGACTCGAAGGCACGTACAAAGGCGTTCTCGGTGCGTCCACCGCCCAACAGGTAATTCGGAAGAACAGCGAAGCGTGGCGTGGGTTCTTCGAGAATAAAAATAAGTTCCACGACGAGTCTGATACCTCGGTCACTGAACACCCTGACCCGCCTGGATTTTGGGGCAGCAAAGACAATGGACGCAAACTCCATACTGTCATTCGTAACACGTCGTACACCGTCGTGTGGGGCGATCGCTCCCGGCTTGAGATACTGGTCGGGAAAGAGTTGAAAGATCGATACGACCATACTGGGCGTCTCCGACTGGAAATCGCTGGCAACCCGAACTGGCCCGCCTACGAAAAACAGGGCCGGTTGGACCTGTGGTACGACGAGACTGAGAGCACCTTCCGAGCTTCGCAACCCGTGACTGTTTCTGACGATGCACGGGACACTCCACTGGCCTCAGAGACGGCCGCTCTGGACATTGGTGCGAACAATCTCGTCGCCTGTACTACGACAACCGGCGAGCAATACCTGTACGAAGGCCTCGAACTGTTCGAGCGATTCCGTGAGACGACACGAGAAATCGCCCGGTTGCAGTCGAAACTCGAAGAAGGCCGATACAGTAGTGATCGTATACGGCGACTGTACCGGAAACGAACACGTCGCCGCGACCACGCCCAAGAGGCACTGTGTCGTGACCTGCTGGAACGGTTGTACGAAGACGGTGTAGACACACTGTATATCGGTGGCTTGACCGACGTGTTGGAAACACACTGGTCGGTTGAGACGAACGCCAAGA
>LFCJ01000382.1_pt1 | contig 26959 bp, 36 predicted proteins | sample 643141 | NCBI WGS metagenome assembly LFCJ01 (sample SAMN03766243, study PRJNA286221) | soda lake metagenome | biome: soda lake; feature: Kulunda steppe; material: water; isolation source: sample B1-Br-g2 brine of Lake Bitter-1 | place: Russia: Kulunda steppe | collected 2010-07
CTCTTTGCTCATGTGGCACCTGCTCACAGAAAAAAGAAAAGACAACTACCTAGGCAGTGAAACCACCCACATTTTATCACGTCAAATCATTGATCACTCCTGCAGGCGCGCACAGCAGCAATGAGAGGGACGCAGGGGCACATGGGACAAAGGAGTGGCCTGGCTCTATGCCTAACTCAGCCGCATCAGCAGGGGAATCAGTCAGGGGTGCCCAAGAGGGGGGGCTGCAGGGGCGGGCGGGCTGGCAGGCATGTGCGGCACAACCTGGCGCGGGGTTGGATGCTTGTGAGATGCAGGTGGCTGGCTCTGGGCATGAATCACCAACAGGGCAGCATCCCACTGGCAGCTGGCAAGAGCAAGGGGGGAGGGAGAGTGTGCAGGCGCATGAGCTGCAGGCAGCAGGGCTGCAGCGGGGCGGCGAGCTGTTGCCCCTGCAACATGGCAATGGCAGGGCTGCTGCGCGTGAGGAGCTGCGGCACAGGTTGATCCAGGTGTGTCAGGCTCTCTTGTGCATTTTGCGCGGACAACGCATTTGCAGGGGATAGTTTAGGGCATGCATCTGTGCAGGCTCATGCTCTTGCAACGCGGCAGCGTCAGTGATCTCTGCCATCAGCACACCAATGTGTGGTGCGGCAGTGCTCTGCCATGGCCATGCTAGATGCACCAAATCGCTGACTTGACATGGATCTACAGCCCAGGATACACACACGAGTCTGAGCAAACCAGTCTGGCTTGTTACTTGAAACTTGATAAGGCAAGCTTGAGAGACCATAGGATGGGCTGCACCTGTTAATCCCTGTCTGATGTTTGTGCTCAGCACAACCAGCGCATCAAAAGCAAGCACGCTGCCGAGATGAGGGCATGCTACATGTCAAATGAAATCACACATATACACACATGTACAAGAGCCAGCGTCTTAATAAGGCCCATGGATCACAGAAACCAGGCAAGCCTTATTGAACAGCAAGAATGGATGAAACCTATGCTTGCGAGTCATCAGCATCCTAACTTGGTCCTCCCTGGCCTTTAGACATTTGCTGTTACTGACACCAGGAGAGGTCTTCTCCGATGGGGTCAAAACCTCCAAATGTCCCTATATCAGACTCCCAACCTCCACAGTTTGAGCAGACCATAGTAACTAGAGCATTCGTCACTGAAGCTCACCCTGTACCTGTATGCACGCGTGCCTGCTTCAAGGAAGGCTTGTGCAAACGCATTGGGCAAAGTGCATGTGTGATGCGTGTACCCTGCGAATGACTTAGTACTTTGAATGCGCGTAAAGTCTGCATTCTGATCAGACGTGCGCTCTGTATGTGTGCGCATGCACCCATGCACCTTGATCATGTAATGTGCAGGAGGTGCTGTGCATTCACTTGAGGCGGAAGGTGGGCCTGCGTGCGCTCATGTCCTTCATTGCGCGCACCCTTTGGCAGCGGCAGCAGCAGCAGCAGCAGCAGTGCCAACAGGCTAAAGGGCTTGCTGAGCCCTCCCTCCCTCCCCATAAAAGGCAGAAGATGGCTGCAGGTGGGCTCTGCATTTTGTCAAGATCCAGGCGCATGCGTGGTCTTAGAAGGCAGTTTGGTGTTGGGCTCGGCGGCTTCCACGTGAGACATCTCGCCAGATCAAGTCTGGGTTAGCGCTGCTCTAGCGGCCAAGCAACGCACCTGTGTCTTACACATGCGACAACTTGCATGATCCAGTCTTGATAAGCGCTGCTTTGGGGTGTTGCTAGGGCTCCAATGGACTTTAGGCTTGAATGTGGAGTTGCACCTATCCTGCAACTTCTCTCCATGCACGGCACAAGCTACAATGCACATGTTGTGGGTGCCTGCAAGTTCTCCATCTGCTCCCCCACTTGGGGGTTGCAACCAAGGCCAGAATTCCAGACACTTAGCATGATTGCACACAACACAAATACGGCTCAGACGCAGACCAATGCATGCACCTCACCACCTGAGCACCCATGGAATACAGCCAGGCACCATTTCTGTGATCAGGCAGCCTGTAGCCATCATCAAGGCACCCCCCCCTGGGCCCCCTGTCCCTGTGTTGCATCAATGAGGAATCATCAAGCTTCCTCTCTCTTTTGCCCTTTCCCACTTCTCTGGTCTTTCACCCACTTGCTCCCATGCATGTGGGACTTGCCTCTCCGTACGACACATTTTTGGCATTTAGCCACAGCAGAGGATGAGCCCACTGCCAAGGCGCCCCCTGGGCCCACACACACACGCCTCTCCACCCTAGTGGCATCAGCCCTGGAACAACGCGCATCAGCTTTTGGCGGCGGGGAGGAAATGGAAGTTACGCCTGCCCGCCTCCTTTTGGCACTGCTCAGCCTTGCACACCAAGTAAGTGGTAGTGCTGCTTGCCTGCGCACGCTGCAGCTTGCAGCTGTCATGGACTGCCAAGGCGCTCAGAGTATTTGTCTCCCCATTGCCCTGTAATCATTTTGCAATGTTCTGGGCCAGCACACACGCCCAAAACTCCCCCACCCACATCGCGCTGCTGCGGCCAGCCTCCTGCACAACTGCTGCTGCATCCAAATTGTGGTGCATTTGTACTTACGTTAAGCTGTTGTTGGGCAGCTTATATCTTAATGCAGGAATGTGTGGATGTGTGAGCTCAGACCCAGCTGGCAGGTCTCTTCCTTGTTCACTTTGATTCATACTTTCTGCTTCTGTCCATAGACAAACATGGCAGTGATAGCAGCCTCCAAGCAGTGCAGCAGGGACAAGAGTGATGGCAACAGGGGCAGGAGTGATGGCAACGCCTGGCTTCCAGGGTGCACCTTGAGTCTGCAGCAGCAGGATGAGGGCGATGTGCTGGTATTGCTTACCCCAAGCTGTCGTGGTGCCTCAGCTTAGGCTGTGCGTCATCCTCAGAGGCTGTCCTCTGATGATGAACTTTGCTATTTTGCCTTTTGCACTACTAGTAGTTCAGGATCAGGTCAAGAGCAGGTTTTACACTAAGCTTTCTTAAAGGCTCTCAGTCTGCTGGTCATACTGATGGTCATAATGATGGCTTAGACACAAATCAATAAGGCCCTAGGTGACTCATTTTCCTTAATTGATGTAGGGAGTGCTTCACTGCCTACGTTGTTTTCCTTATCTTTTCTTTTTCATCTTGTGTTGGGCATTTTTATCTTAGCTTTGCAAGTATGTGAGGTTTGAAGACCTCAGAGGTATTGGTCTGTTTCCGGGCACATAATTGCTTGGAAGACAGGGGCCTATCAACTTGCCACAGGAAATCTAACAGTCATCAAGAACTCATAAGAGAACCAAGATGCTTCAAGCTTTTAAGACAAGACCAGCCACAGACATTCCTCAAACACAGGTGATCCTATCCCTATTTACATAAACCATAACCTGGTGTTTATGGCCAATACTAATGAGGTCACCAAGACGGTCTTGCAGCCAGCTCTCTGGACCAAGACAGAAGAGCAGCTTTGGGGTTCTAGTTCATCATCACAAAAGGCACGAGAAGAATAATCCCCTTCCTGTGCCGCATACGCGAGTGAGGCCTCTCATCAGGGGACCAGCATCCAAGGTGTCCACTAAGCTCTGCCCTTCGTCACTGCACACCCAATTCCATAGACAAACATGCATGGGGCAAAATGCTCTGACCTTCATTGAAATTTACCAGTGCAGCATGCATTGTACTTGCAGCTGAAAAATGCCTAATGGGTTGATTCATTGTTGCATTCTTAAGTATGCCAGGGTGCAAGGGACTTGAGCTATCAATACAAGCAAACACAGGGCAAATTAGGCTTGGCGATGAGGTGTCAAGGAGTTACAGCCTTTTAAGCAGCAATTTTCTCCACATGCCCATATCCTGCCTTACCTGCAGTGGCATCTCTCATTCACCCAGTGCTCGCTTGCTTGACAGCATTCTGACTCACGCACAGGACGGTCAAAGTTGAGATCTGCAAGACAAACAAACGCATCCTGTTCTGTCACAAGGAAATGGAGTAACAATTTATTATGCAAACCTATGAACACGAGAGGATAGTTTGAGGCTGCTGCAACAAAGCATTTAAAGCTTGACATACAAATGGTATATTGTATTTTGAACGCTGTAGCAAATGTTACCTCAGAGAAGCAAATGCTTAAGGGAGGCATCGCTGTGTGTAATATGAGGTTCATTATGTGCTAGTCAAGCATGGCTCACACAATAGTATACAGGCAAAGCATAAAGCTCTGGAAATCCAGCATCCAGTGAATTCATTACCCAGGTTTGCCCCATTCAAAAGCCCTCCAGCCGAAAAGCCAGACTCGTTTCTTGCCCTTCCCAAGCCCCCTCCGATCCAGACATCATTGGTCGATCCCAGATCACGAGCGCATGAAGTGGCAGTGTTCACCAGGGCCCTGCGACAAGCACTGTTTTCCACCACCTGCAGCCCAAAGCACATCCAAAGGTGTTGTTTGCATCTAGAAGACTGGTTCTTGTGTTAAACCTTTTTTGTGCAAGGGAATGTATCATGTTTCTCATTCTTGACTGTCCTCCATGGTCTTGGGATGGTATTCAGCTACGTGCAGGAGCAAGATCATATACATGACCATGGATGTGCAAGTTTTGTTTAAATGATTTAGGGGCATGTTGGACTTCAAAATTGCATCACACAACACGATACATATCGCAGCGCATATTGTATACATATAAAAAGTGGTTGGTGAGGTTGAAATTTATGGTGCAACAAGTGAGCCTTACCAACATCCTTGTTGTCTATGTACAATCTTACTGGTGGAGGGGGCATGCGGTTTCTAGGCCCTAGGAGGCTCCTCTTTCCTTATTTGACGTAGAGAATGTTTCTTATTTCCCACATACTTTTCTCCACATTTCTTTTCAGTGATCTTAGCTTGACGTCCTGACAAGTGGCATGCCATGATGCGCCATGGATACTGCCGGTGTCTTCTCCACAAAATTGCAGTTACCTTGCTTCCAAGTGCACTTTGTTGTACTTCCATGCAACCCATACGATCCTGCTATGTAATTTCTTGATGAAAGATGTTTGAATCAGTCCCATAAAGGTTGCCTGCCAGCATGTCAAGTGGTACGAGAAATTTCACCTCAAAATCAAGACGCCGTCGCCAATCCCGCAACCTTGCCTGCCGCACAGGCGTGGCAACTACAGCTCTGCAATGGTTTTGCATAAAGACAACATGTTGCATGCGCTCAAGTAGGGGAGGTGTTCCCATGCAACTTGGACCCAAAAATGTGCTGTGTCAATGCCTACTCCTTTTAAAAGCTCGTAAAATAGGAAACAGCTTTGTTAGCCATGTGGTATGTAACATGGCACTGGCTAATTTATCTCCATGTCAGGGACGACTTTTTGTGTCAGACACACCTAAAGTTTAGGAGATAGTCATCAGGTGGCCCGACTCCTGTTTCTGGCATCACGTAAGCTCTGCGCCAATATGCATGTATTTGTGCAGATCTCAGGCACAATGTTGGGGTTCACAACATGCACCATGATAGGACCTCTTCAATCTACCATTTTCCAAGCAAAAGTATCTCACAAAAACTCTTCTCTACAGACATATTTGAGGTATGAGGCAAGGTTTAATGCTCAGGTGCTTGCAGCATGATACCAGCATCTTGCCGGAGAGTGTGTCCGAGGGTAACGCTCACAAGCTTGTCAAGTCTACAGCCTTACAGCTTGCAACCAACCAACCTGAGCATGAGCAGAGCACCCCGGCTCAACGGCAAGGAGCGAGGCCCTTCGGTGGGAATCTCCTTGCAGTTTGGTATGCCTGGGCTTGCATATGTGTGCATGTGCACGCAAGTGTGTATGTGTAGCAAGTGTGTGTATTTGTGTTCTAATACAAAGCTCTACCAGAGACAGTTCGATATGGTGTGCCTGTGTTTGCAATGCGCTTGTGCATGTGGATGTGTCTTTGTGTTTTATAGCATTTGTAGGGAAAGGGAACAGCAGCGGCGAAATCTGCTGCGCCTGCCTGCAGCTAGGCTTCTATAATATGTCTCTTGCACCTAACGGATGTGCGCAGGGTGCAAATAAACATCTGATGCACCAATTTACCATTTTACCAATCATTCCTTTGTTGACGCAGGGAGTATTTTTTACTGCCTACGCAGTTTTTCTCTTCTTTGCCCATCCATAATTGAATGATTATGAGCAGCATACAACTTGCACTAGGCGGGTAAGACTCTGGTCACATTTGCAGCATCTACCTGTACAGTCACGGGCAAAGGCTACCACCCAAAACAGGTGGGACAGGGAGGAGTATGGGCCATCCTGCATTATGTCATCTGCGGTGCCAGTCATCTGCATCATAGCAGGCAAAGCATTTACCAGGGTATCTCATGAGAAATAAGGGAATGAGAGTCACTCCTGGCAGGATGGGAGATCTTGATAGAGTCAAAGTTAGGTAGATAAAACAAGTTACCAGGCGCATACCAGTAGACAACACACTTGGACCCCAATTGTATTTAATGAACTTTTATGCTTTGCTGGTTACATATGCTAGTGGACCTTTCCTCGATGCATACAGCCAATTGTTTGCTTAGCATAGAAATGGAAAGCTACCATGTATCACCTTCTGTGCTTTCTTTATCTCAATGTCATTCAGATATCAACTAGCGAAGCAAAACATAACGTATCATGAACACTAAGAGAAGCACCGTCCTTCAAACTCTTCCCCAATGGCAAGCATAGGCAAGTCAAGCTTGCCTGAGGACGCTCGTATTACTTGGCAGCCTTACCGCACCTCAGGTGTTGCCCATGCCTCTAGGCCCAATCTCAAGACAATGTCAGTGGGCGCAATGTTAATGAATGTGGCAAGACCTGTCTCGACATGGTTAACTCCAATCAGATAAAGAACTTTTTGATCAGTGTCGAGGGTTGCCAGAGGTAGAGACAAGACTGCAGGTATTGGGTGTATAAGCGCGCTAAATTGTGCGTGAAAGGTCCTTCAAAAGAGCTTGTATGAGCACCTGATGCCTCTCGTATTCATATGTGCAATGTGCACAAAGACGAGAATCGCCATGGCAGGCAGCTAATGTGATATCACATGCTTTCATAGAATTGGGACTAACACGATACCCAGTGAAGTCTGATGTGCAATCTAGGAAGTCTGCTATCCATGCGGTAAGAACACTGCACACTGTCCTATCAAACTTGAATCGACAGCTTGTTGGAGCCCACTGTGTGCAATCTGCACTTACTGTAAGTCGCATCCCTGTTATCTCCGCTGCAAAAGCGAGCTTCTCTCCTGTAACAGTCCACACCTGCGTGAAGTAGATGAGGGGAAAGTGCTAGGTCTGCCATGAACTCGTGACACAGTTAACATGAATATGCTTCCTTCTCAGTTTGGCGAATTAAATAGGAGCAGCAAAGGCAAACATATACAATTTGTGCGTGCAATTCCATGGATCCACATGCAAGGCCATGAGCCCCAACAGCTCCTTGGCCACCGTTGCCTTGCTGACACCTTAAACAGGTCTAAATATAGGCCCTCCTCCCCTTTCACAACAACCACTGGACCCACCCCAATCAACACCAGCAACACTAAGTCCTGGCTCGGACCCCAGGTTCCAAGCAGCGGCTGCAAGGCCCCTCGAGCGTGATGGCCAACGACCTGGGGTCCAAAGGCATAAAAGCAACACTTAGAGGCTCACTAAAAAGCTCATTTGGTGGTGCCTACATTTTTGCATTTGCCCTCTGTGGTGGCGCCTTCATCTGTCTTACTCTTCCTATGGAGCAGATGCATGACTGGATGGGTACAAGCAGGCATGAGTGCTCCTCTGGCGGTGTCAATTGACAACTCTATTATCAATTAACGTAATTATTTTTGGAGGGCAGCTACATCTTGCTGCCACATCCAACTTTGAACTTTGACAATGCAAATAATGATGCCTCATTGCCCTTGTACTGCTAGTAGGTAATGCAAAAAGTGTGGACAAGCTGCAAAAGTAAGCATCAAATCACCAAATGAAAAAGCAAGCACAAGCTATTGGCACCATACCTGCGGCCCCACTGGGATGCTCAAGACTGCCAAACAATCTGCATGTAGCAAGCAGTGGATGCTCCGAAAATAGCTGTGAGTCGGGATCTTCTGAACTTTGAGCATTCTTATTAACCTTTGTGGTGGCTTTTTTCTCAGTATAACTTGTCAAACCAGATTTGTTATGGCCATGCCACGAGTCTGCTTTGGATGCAGCAGTCTTTCAGCGTGACAATCTGCCCCAGCTCGATCGAAGCGGGAAAGAGCTCTCAAGGATGGAATGAGCATTCACTATGCACTTCAAGCATTGCTATTAGGACTGCAACTGCAGGGCAGAGGATGCAAAACAAAACTAGTTTCAGCACTTATTGAATGGGTCATCGTCTTAAAACCAATAAGTGAGTACCTTTTAGAAGACTGGGTCTATCCATGAACAACCTTTGACCTCTTCTGCAACCCCTCGTGCCAAGAAGGCGGTAAAGCTTGCCTGTGCTGGGCAATTGCTTGCCAGGGGGCGCACACTTACTCAGCATCCATTCTGTCCAGCAGCCACTCCAGGGCTGGCCGTAGCACTGCCTCCCCTTTACGATTGATGTCCAGCAGTCCTTCCTTCCCATCTATCCCTTTGATCTGGAAAGGGCTTGACGGTTTACGGGAGATCACTTGTGGTGTAGGAAATGCATCTGGTCCCTGTGGGTCCCAGCGTCTGTACTCTTTAGGTGTCATACGCCACACAGCAAAGGGCTGGCCTGCACTGCCCAACAGAGCAAACATAGATATGGGCTTTCGGTATGCATGGTAGCATGCTTGCTGGCATACAAGTCTGATCTTCCTATGTATAACTTGGGTATAACTCGGGTATGATTCGGGTGTACATAACATGCTCAAGCTGCATGAACGTGCTGAAAACCTGACGCATAAACCTGCAGCAATTGGCCAAGCTATTTCTTCAGGCCTAACACAACAACTTCGTACTTTGGTTGTACTGATTCAAAGACCCAAAAAGGCACTTCATTGAAAAACAAGCTTCCAGTAGTTGGGATCAAGGAGTTTTGCTACTACTAGGCACTCAAATCTGGCAACCTACCTCATTTTTGCTTTGTTCCCCTAGGTGTTTGCACCACGTCAAGGCCTGTGCAACGTACCTTGGGTATATTCCTTGAATGCCTCCAATTTCCCATCCGGTACAATATTACGGGCAAGGAGCATATAATAAGGAGATGTATGTTGCTCTGCTGTACCTGAGTAAATGGATTCAGTGAGATGATTTCTCCAAGGGGGCAATGTAAGGCAACCAAGGCCCAGTTGATGTGAAAACTTAGTGCATGTCACAATACAGGCTCATGCACCAAATAAGAACACTTTTCCAAACCTGTGGGCATGTTTTCATTGAAGGGGAATGGGATTGGTATCAAATTCACGCTTGATTGAAGTCCTTCCTGCTCCAAAATAGGTGCTATCAGTGACTCTACGTCTTGTGCTGCTTGTCTGGAAGCCGTCATGATCACCTATGAGAAAGATTTCAGAGGCAGGTAAGCATATGCAAGCGTTTATGCAAAGGAAGGAGAGGACAGTGGATTTGGGCAATTGTGTGTCACGCAAAGACGAAAGCATTACCTCACTGTCTCAGGTGCTCCCAGGAACATTTGAGCTGCACATTTGTTTGATCATTCATGTAAAGCTCAGCAGCAAAAGTCTGGCATAAAGTGCTGGGACTCACAGGCAGGAGCGCCAGGAGCTTGTGGAAGTGCACAGGATGCAAGCAAGCAAGGTTTTAGCCCCAACGGGTACACAATTTGCAACATGAACAAATATTGCGGATCCTTCCCAATATTTCTTACGCCATTTTGTTCTGTTTAAGTACCTGGGCAGGGAGGGCCCCAAATTTCTCGTTTGGGCTGACCATGGTACATGGCCATGGTACACAACTCCCCAACAACCCTTTCCAAAATTCTCAATATGTACTTCCTCTCCACCACAAAGCTTATTATAGGGAAAGCGCTCCCATTCTGTTAATCTTAAGGCTCTTATCTAACTGATTCTTTACACTCTCAAATTGACTCTGACCGCCTGACCTTACCACAGTAAATTTCCCATAAGGGTCTTCACTATCGATGCCACTATCTGGTGGCAATGTCGAATTCAACCGATTGCGGACACCATCAAGTGCTCCAGTGCTGCTGCTGGACGGGACGGTATATGCACTCAAGCTGTCCCCCATACTTCCAAACACAGTGGACCAACCCTGATGGGTAAAACACAAAAAGATAGGCAGATGTTTGATGGGCACTTAAGCATTCAATTCTTTGAAGCAGCTAAGGGACATCTGGCATAAGCTGGGCTGTCCGGCACTGTTTATGATCAAATGCAAGTGCATTCTTGCCGGCTTTGTGCATCATACATGGAGAAAGACGCTCCTGAACTATCCAGGCTGCACATCCAGGATTTGCAAGATACACAGACGTACCCTTGAAGTCCGAATGGAATGAACATAACCAGTGAAGCTGAAATAGCGGCTGACCTCTGCTGCAGGTATGCAGCCTGCAACAACCACAACCTGTGTGCATGTCATCGCATTGGGGACAGGCATATTACAAAGATTTGGTTGATGTCTGGATGCCTTATGGAAACGCAAGTGATTATTCCACCGTTGATGATCACATGCTTTTGTTTTGTTTTGAATTGAGTGGTTGTGAGGTTCATGTTGTCCCACCTCTTGTGCTGCAAGCTGGTATGCTGCTGAAGCATCTTCCTCCTGATCCCTGCCAATAAGAATGCCTGCAAGATAGGCAACGTATAAAAAACTGTAGAGCTTGCCAAACACATTCAGGTTTGGCCAGGTCCAGGAGCTGTATTCAGGAGCTGCATTCAGGTCCAGGAGCTGCATTTGTGCTGTTCACAGCGTGCAGATAGAAATGAGCACAGTCATAATATACCTCAAGCGCATGGCAGACGGTTGCTTATCTTAGCACTGACTTACTCCAATAGATACCCAGAGGTCCACTTACCCTCTCCTGGGCTGGTGTCCGGGCCTCCAAGCAGATCAGGAAGCACGGACGAGAGCAACGGAAAATTGCTTCCACCTCCAGAGGGCCCCCCGCTCTGGCTTTTGCTGTCTCTACCGCTTTCACCATTAGTCCCATTTCCAGAGTCATTACCATATTCAAATGCAGCCGCAAATGCAGCAGCAACACCACTTGAAACGCTGTCACCATCACTTGAGCTTTGAACCATGTTCTTGGTACTATCATGCACATCAGCAGGCACCTGTGAATATAGATGCAAGAGATTTGACAAATGCCCTATGTGAGCCATTCTTAAAACTTCATCTTACTGCAAACATCTTGCCCGTAAGGAAGTTGAGGGTGTTTACGAAGATGCAAGCATGTGTGTGAAGATAAACACCATATTGATGGTGCATCAATGGAAAATGGACAGGGTAGGGTCTAAAGTGTTGCTGACTATTGGGCAAAGAGTAGATGCAAGAAGCTTATTCAACCGTCCAACATGCCAACATTAGTGTGAGCTTCACCCATGCAAGTAAATGCTGGTCTACCCCTTCCTTGAAGAGAGCTTTAGCTAACAAGTTGCCAACCAAGCCCATGGTTGTTGAGTTGGCATGGTGTCCAAGTTACGAGGCTCTCTAAGCCCCATCCCACGTATTGCCGACCAGAACCTACGCAGCCACAGCTGCAGCAGCAGCCATGTTGCAGCAGCCAAATTGTTGCAGCTGCGTACTCACGGGGCGAGCCTTGGGGAGGATCGTCAGGGCGTATGGACTTGATGGATTACTAAGCGCACCTGCAGATACAGGAGGTCAATGTGTGCTTCAATTGGGCATCGCACAATACCACATGCTTCATGGTGTCAAAGGCCAAAGAGATGTCAAGCTAGCCAAGGTAGGCATACAAACATCTGTCAGCTTCATCCGTGCAAGGGAACACTACTGGAGATGCTTAGTCACCCTTGAGGTACCATCAAATTTTTGATGTGTTCATGATGCAGAGCACAAAAGGGTATTCAAACTTGATCTGCTTACGGATCTTCACCCACAGTTCTGGTCCACACAATCATCTGCCTCTTGATCATCGCGCAGGAAGCCCCAGTCCTGCCACCCCCTTTGCACGGAATAATCATCATCGGACTGAGAGCACAAAGAATGACTATGTAGGCTTGAGAGATGGGAAAGGGTGCTGATGCAAACAAATGAAAGGTCATGTCTGCAGCCAAGCGCACAACACATAGAACACACAAATACACGTAACCTACACACAGGTGACCTGTAACAGGTTGTAAGCACTCAGCCTGGGAGGGCCCATCGCAATCAGCTACAAAGCCTGTAAATGTTGGGAAGAAAGGACAAGCTAATGCCAAATACATGTGTGGCCTGCGCCTCCCTTTCCAAGTCATACAGTACCTTCAGCGCCGTCTCAATTGCAGTTAACTGCTGACGCTTCAGCTGCCCACACTGTGTGTCTGTGTCAGGGGGTAGCTCGGTTATATTTGTATGCTGCGGCCTGCTGCCCTGCCTGCCCCGAGGACTACCCTGGTACATTGCAGCACTACTTTGAAGCATGCTGGGAAGGAATGTGTCAATGTGATCTGCGTTCTCTGCCGGTAATACTACCTGCAGCAAAGTGGTCCAAGTAGGCCATCACTGTGTTCCCTAGGCCTTCTGAAGCTGAGGCACAAACATCCACGTATACACATGCGGTCTGGATATCATTTACAGGCAGTGGTTCCTTCTGAATCCCAAGAGCCCCAGGTTGTGCAAGGTTAAAGCAATGCAGCCGTCTTCCCTTAAGAGCTTGACACGGAGCTGTGCCGTGGTACCACGTGCACGGTGTTCAACATGATCAGCCGATCTGCTGTGACCAGCACACAACACTTCAGAATAACTTTGCGGTACCTGCTGCTGCAGGAGCTCAAATGCCCTTTGTAGGTCATCAATCTGGAGAGAAATGAATCCTTGCATGAACTCCAGCACGGGGGTGCTGGTGGAGCTGTCTTGTGCGATCGTGCCTGCACATCCACATACATAGTGTCTGCCCCATACTTCATCCGGATTCCGGACTTGCCTGCTTGGGGTTAAGCTTCAGATCACACTGAAAGCTCACCTTTTTGTGCGAGCAGGATAATCACAAGTGTCCACTCCCAAAAGCTGACAAATTCCCTCACAGACATTTTATCGCAATTAAGGGAATGTTGCGCACGCTGGTATGAGGCAGTACCTCTCATCTTCCAAGTCCACCAGAAGCTCATGATTTTTGCTTCATTAATAATTTTCCAGGCATTTTAAAGACGATGGAAGCAAATTTGAGTGGAGGTTCGCGGCCAGATACAAGTATAGTGGCCAGATATTTACCAGCTTGTCATACAATGTCAGAATGTCCGTAGATAGCTTCGAATGATCAGCACTAGGCTCTTAGCCTGCAAGCTATCATGGCCTATAGCTGCCAGAGACCTGCAGTCCTATCTATACGTGTCGAGTCTACTGATCTGACCTGAACAGACTAGTTTGTCAGTCTCTCATGAATAAAAATTCAAATCATGTGAAATTTATTCATGCTCACTGTGGATGCGCTGTGGATACATAATCCATTTGGCAGAAGAAAAGCACATAGCCGATTTGGATCAAATGTGCTCAACCCTTGAAGTCAAAGTGAGACAGACCAACATGGCCAAGACAGAACACACTCAACAAGGAAGAAAAAAAGAGAGCGACAGCGACAGTCAACCTGTGCCCCCGTAGGCACGCATCAGAAACTGACACGACATGTTTGTCCTCAAATGCCTGCAGGCTCCTCCCCTGCGCATGCATCATTGGGTATGAGGATTGAGCTTTTAATTGCGCCATCTTCAATTCCACACAACCCACATAAATTTCCTCAATAGTTCCTGCATGAGCTAATCCTGACACGGCATTGGCCAGCCATGGCGTCTAGACGCCGCGCCTCGTGCAACTGCCTGAAAATCTTGATGCAGAGCAATTTCTAAGAGAGCATCAAAAGTTCCACCTACCTCTGAGTCTGGAGTGATGGCAATGGCCGCTCCAAACAGCAAACAGCAGCAGGAGATGTCAAATACAATGCAGGACATCGCCCACTGCTTGCGCAGTAATCGACCCACAGGGTTGTTGGCAACTGCAGATGGGGCCGCAAAAGAGTGCATGCACTTCAGTATCAGTTGGAACCGACAGGTCAAGCATCAATAATTGTCTTAGCTTATATGCTGATGACAGGACACCCCCTGTGTGCAATGTCCAATTTTTTCACTTTTATGCAAGAGACCCCAGCTTTATATGACTGGTCATTCCAGAACTCACCTACTATTGCAAGGGGTAGGACCTGGAGGAGACAAAAACTGGAATAAAGCGAGCTGACCTACAATGAAATTGAAAGTGCAGTAAGTTGATTTGAAAGTGGGGAGCTAGATCTGGCTTGATTTGCGCCATGTTTAAGCGCGTACCACGCATGAGAATTTCCAAGATCGGGGGCTTTCCACGTTGAGCTCCTTCATGGTGCCAAATATACATATGAGCATGACACTGGAAATGGTGTTGCTGATGAACTGTCCAACACGGAGGGACATCAGTACCTGGGGCTGCATTGGGACTTGCACAATTGCAAGCGTGACAATTTTGCACAATTAGCTTCCCCGAGGCAGCGTTTGCCAATTGCCAAGAGCGTGCGTACCAAAAAAACAAGAACATACTCTTACAGACCTGGGTATGACAATGCTGTCGCTCCCTCTACTGGTACCCCCAAATCCTGCTGTGCGGAATGGAGGGTCAGATAGGGCTCTTCCTCTGATCTGTGCCTCGAGAGGTGGAAATTCATCTCAATTATAGAATATTGATGTACAATTATAGTTCAGATAACGATAAAAGAAGGGATAGGCCATCATAATTTGTCAAAAAGCGAGTAGCTCAAGCTTCATGTGTAGAGGATCATTGTACGCGAGAAGTTACTTTTCTGGAAAATTTTCTGGGTGCATTAGTTGCGACTAAATTGTCGACTTGTCATTTTGGGGCACTTTCTTGGATTTGTGTGCAAAGAGTTCCCGAAAATTCGTTCCGACAAGTTGGTTAATTTTCTCACAACATAAGAGGAAGATTCTTTGGTTACGAGGAAGCTCCTTGGATAATGCAAGCGCCAGATCTGGTACAGGCGAGGGCCATGCTGCTCGTCATCATCTTCGCATGCGCTGCCACACAGGAGATGGGAGAGGATCTTAACCTTTGGGGCAGCTCAAGCTCGCTGGGGCTCCTCAGCCTCCTTGACAATGATGGCACACAGCTTCGCGATTTACTCGTCTCAGCAGCAGCGCAAGTAAGTTTTCTGCAGACATGCATGGACCCCTATTTTTTTACCGCAAAGATCTACCCACTTCGCATGCTGTTAATCTTTTATGCATGCATGTAAGCTGCACGTGCTCATTTACATATGCACAAGCACAGCGTGCTCTTCTCTCATCCATCCATCAATCCAACTCAAATTGGATTCCATCTCAATCCTGAGTGGAAGCAGGTCACTCCTGTCGGACCAAATCTTGTGCCAAGGGAACCAAGCAATGGTCAGCCTGCCACAACAAAAGCGAGGCGCTCAACACCTGAAGCTGATGGTGAAAGTGGCTTGCATGTAGATCTGAAGAGTACAATCTCGTTTACGTGCTAATTAAGACACATATCTTTGCCTATCTTCGGAGCAGTATTTCAGACACAAGATGTGTCACCAGAGTGGGAGGATCAGATTGACCAACTTACTGAAATGGGGCCAATTGTCATGCATTCTGTCCAAAATGAATGCCCGTCATTTCGACAAGAATAAGCCCAATCCATAAAGATCAAGCGCCTCATTCAGAATGCAACATATCCAATTTGTTTACAAGTTGAGCTGCATCTGTGAAGGTACGTGTGCGTCAGAAATCACCCATTCATCTGGCGGTTTGTATCCCAGCAGAAACGCTGGGTCCATCAGCCACCTATCCCCAACAAAGCTCCCATCAATTATCACAGGGTCTAAGGTTGGCTTTGCTGATTCCTGGAGTCCTGATGGCAAAATCCTGATGGCATTTGTAGACCTGCATCTTCTCCATTCTGATTGTATGCAGATACGCAGACCAGCAAGCAGGCAGAATGTTTAAGCGTTAAGGAGGAAGCATTTACCATCATTGAACAGACTCTCCAGGTGGGTCTCGATGCACTGTAATTCTTGCAGCAGCAATCAAGTCTGTGGGTGTGTGTACAGATCGGTTAATTTAACAACACTGGTACATGACAATGCATTTCCCTTTGCCATGTGCTGAAAGCCAATAAGTTATGCGGGAATTTTGCAGGAATCTGAGTGTTATGCTCAGGGCGTCCAGCGTGGGAGCGTAGACTTTGGCTTTTTGGGTACTGAGGATGAAACAGATAATTGTGGCGGCCAAAATTGTGCAGTAAGTGAAGTGGTCATTACGAAGTGTTTCACAAAATTTTGACACTTCCTCTTCCTCCCATGTGCACTTCTAAATCTTGTGCCTTTGTTCTATAAATTACCACCCAAGCCAAACTGCTAAGAAAAGCAAGTGAAATGCTGTTTTAGCTGCGTAATATTTTTACTCACCCACAGTACACCAACCCTTCAAGCCCTTATGGTCTTGTGGTCCTTCCATTCAACAAAGGTAAGTGGCTTTTTAATGCAGCATATCTAATCAATCTCCCTTTTCTTATTATTGCGGGGGTGTTCTACCGCCTGCGTAGCTCTCTTTTCTTTTTCTCTTGTAAATGTAGCATTTTATGCAGCCTCATGCAGGTCTGTATATGCCTGACCCACAAAACCTTCCATTTATCATGGTCACCCTCATATTGGCATGCTCAAGGATTTGCATGCCTTGCCCAATCACTCTAGCACAGACCTGCCCAGGTCAGATAATCCCTCAGTGAATTGGAGCTTGATCCAAGTATGCGTGTTTGTAGGCATCTTAAGTGATCAGATTTTGCCAAACGCTGACTAAACTGCGCGTCCTCAAGACTTGATCAATGTTTTGTGTGCAAATCTCCCTGTCTCCTGCAGTCATCTGTTATTTTATTTTCTCCTTTCTTGCAGATGAAGATGCAGGCAAAGCAACATCACCTCTCACACCGGACTTTGTGAGGGAGGATATCAAGATGCGTGGTGGTGTTGGAAGCCATGGATGGCTGAACATTGATGGAGGCCTTGGGCTGGGGCAGCTGCTCCGCTCAAGCCTGCAGCGGCAGCAACAGCAACGCCAGCAGCAATCTGCGCAGCAGGCACATGGATTCGGACACTCAGCAAGTTTCCAGTTGCTCCCCGAAGAAGTGGTTGTTGTTGCAGGTAATCCCACCTTGCCCAGGACATGCCAATCTTGCTAACCGGATAAGCAACTGAGATGAGCATGGACCTACTTGTTGCACACTCTTCTTGTTCTCTAGGGTATGCTGTTGGTGCTCCATCTTTGCACAGTTGCTATGGGCTTTAGACTATCACAATGCAAGCACACAGGTGCTTATTTGAATCACTTTGCTACCTTAATGATTAGGCTGCATCCCAAGCTCTGATGCCTCACGCTATTGGAGCTGGGTACCGTATGTGCATGAGGCGTGGGATGAACAGGTAGGTAACTTGACCCCCAGTTTTCAAGACATTCAAACAACTTTCCTGTTGCTTAGAGTTATAATTGAGGATGGGCAAATAAGTCATAAAGAGGTTAAAGTACCTTGAGCAATGCATCTTCGTACTCCACATTTTGCAGAGGTCTAGCTGGGTAACAGTGTTTGCCTCAATGTCGGATGGTATTGGCACATACCAGGTATGTCTGAGTGGTTGCAGATTTAATGTTAGCTAGCAGACAGAAGACAACCATTACCAGCAAAGTAGACATCAGGCAGCTGAGCCTGTGGTCAAACTTTCAGCCCCCACAAAAGCTTATTTCATGATAGAGCATTCTCACTTGCAAGTGCTTACATGTTCAGACAGCTCACTATTGATTTGGTCAACTCGCGAGTTGCCCTTCTGCATGTATTCCAGTTGCCACTAGAGGATGGCAGCCTGCCAGGCCAGATGGTACGGAACCGGCTGAACTCAACGCTGCCATCCGTGCTTCAAGCTAGGTCAAATGAGCTGATGGACAGGCCCTCAGCCAAGGCACAGGCATTCCCATTTGAAGGCTTGCGAGACCTTGACGTGGGACCAAGCCTGCAGACCAGTGAAATAGACGGGGGGCCAGAGTCTGACGACCCATCCTCTCAATTTACTGTGGTGGGACATGCGGGTAGTGCAAACGCCTTCCTGCTCATCATTGAGCGTGCAGTCAGATCTGAGCATTAGAGTTATGCTGCATAGGACTACTGCGGATCCTGTGTGAAAGAATTGTTGAGGATCTAGTTGGAACAAATTGCTCTGGCAGGCATCAATATGATGTCTTGTGGGACAGTAGGAGGCCTTGGTGGGAGTTTGTTGGTCCATTGGTTAGAGCTAGAAGCACGCTTGCGCAATCACGACTTGCTGGTGATACACCAACAAAGAAAACACCTACAGTGCCTACATCCGCAGAATGCAAGAGCTGAATTTGTTGGAAACGGCTGAACACCTGGTGCCGCGGCATGATGCAAGCAATGGATGGGTTCATGATATTCGAGCAAGCATGCCTCAACACAATTTTTAAGCAAAAGGAGCTTCCTTATTGCTGCATTTGCCTACTTGACAATGTTTGCGGCTAATGAGAGGGAGGGTGCAGGCACATTATGCAACCACAGCGTGTGCAGCATTGGGGAGTGCACAACCAGCAACCTGGCTATTGTTATGGCTACAGCGGTCCCAAGCACAACATCCATCTGCAATGATGGAGGCGTGCTATCTTTTTGTCTGTCTTTGCACTTAATGCATGCCAATCTCTTGCGCTGTGCTATCTGGCACAAGCAAGCTAACTTTGCAAGAAGGCGGGTAGGCTATTCAAAGCGGGCCAGCACCTGCCAACATCTATCCCACACCCTGCCCTCCAAAAGGTGCTTGAAACTCCAAAGCAGTCTCCAGATGGCGGCCTCCATTTCAATGCGCAGGTCATCATGACTGCATCCAGGGCAGCAGCAAATAAAGTGAAGTCATTGTTGACCCCTAAGTTGAAGGACATTGGACTTGCAGAGGAGGGAGAGCCGCGACTGTTTGTTGGAGAGAAGGCCATGTCAAAGGAATATGCCAGCTCAGACATCCGAATTTCAGGCAAGGAAGCCACTTTCTCTACACAGCAGATGGTCATGGTTTGTACTGACTGCAGTAAACAATCACATTTTTTTGTGGATCCACTGATCTGACCATCATCAAGCGGGTGGTTCACCTGGCCAAGCATGCAGAGACTCAAGGGCACTCACGCTGATGCGCTGTCATTCACAACTCTCATGTCTGTGCTCGCATGAATGCATGTGACCAAGAGCAGCTTATGTCCCCATGAATGCATGCAAGGCAGGACCTGGTGCCGCAGTAATCCGCCACACATCGTCCCTTGCAGGATCCAGCCAAACCCCCTTCAACCTCCTCCCCATCCCCCAGCCGTTCGTGCAAGGAGCTGGGCTCGACACAACATCCCCTTACTTCATGCTCAGTGAGTCCAGGGATCACATTCAGAGCCTTTGACACAACAACGTCCCCTTATTGCATGCTCAGTGGGTCCAGGGATCAAAATCAGATCCTTTGATTCAAAGGGCACTACGATGTACATAGCCAGCCCCTGCACCGAGGGTGCGCAAGGTAAGCAGGCCGGGCGTCCTCATAATTGGCGCCAATGCATGAAGCTGTCTGTTGTTGAACAGATACAAACAGCTCAGCTGGAGGCTGTGGTAGTGATCTCGGCGTTGGCCTCCATGAATGAGGGAGGTGGCGTCCACTGCGCGAAGTTCCAATGCTGAGTGAGTTGTTGGAACCATCCCATTCGGACTTGGGCTGTGTAATTCTCACTTTTTTCAGTGCTCCGACCGAGCACAAAAACGGTGCTCCTGGCACGTGGCGTCCTGTCCTGTTCCTGCAGTCGCACGCTCAATCGTGCCTAGTGGCCAACTGGACAAGTTTGTAGATTACGCGCAAGGTTGGTTCTGGTTGGCCAGATAAGAGTGTAAGGAACATTACAAGAAAGGCCTTTTAATGGGCTGGCCGGGGAATGAAATTCCGGCAAACAAACTGGCCTGACCCCAGTCCAGCCCGAAGCCTGAGCCTGGTGGTTGGTTAGGTAGTTGAAGGTGATCTGGTGATCAAGGAAAGCCTGGTTTTGTTACAATGAGTGTCACCATGCTTTCTAGTTGACTCTTCAAAATTAGATGTGAGGTCCAGGGGTAAAGTGAGCATCACACCAAGCCTGTGTGCATGCTGCAGCTTTTGGCCTCCCTGACCCACCTGTCCTTGGCATTGCATTGAAATTTGCATAGTTAGCTGTCTGCGCCCCCCAATATACCCCCTGTAGTTTAACAACCCATGCCCCTGCTGCCAACCAAAAACTATCCACAGGCAGCCCGCTGCGCGCTTGGCGCCTGACCCCGTCTGCCAAAGGTCCCCTGGAAAACTGCCCCAATGCTCTGACTGAGTGGCAGGAGGCATCAGACGCCTTCCCCCTGCCTGACATTGTGTCACGCTTTCCTGAGGCAGCGTCATCAGGCCCTAAAGGCTCCGCTCTCCAAGAGCCGCCAGAGAGTAGTGTGGGCGGCAATAGTGATGGCCCTGATGCTAGTGAGGGTGAGCTTAAACAGCCAGAGACGCAAGATGAGCGGTGGCTGGAGCCGGCCATGGAATGGCTGGTGGACGCCCTGGAGCAAGAGTGAGTTACTGCACTGATGCATTGATGCACCGCCATCAGTCTTGACATTATGGCCTGACCCCTCCGTGTATGACAGTGCCGCGTAGAAGATAGCTGCGATGTGCTCCAGGTCCCTTGGCTGCAGTGTGCTCCAGCTCCCTGGGGAGCAGCGGATGGAACAATCCATGCACTAACTATGCTAACTGTACTTCCAATTCCACGCCAGCCAGCCTGATACGCAGGCCTGCCGCCCCACAGGTGGTCATGAGCCATGAGTTTCTGAAAAATGTTATCAGCAACCCTAGTCGTGACGCAAATGGCGTTGCATATGCAGGCTCCGAGGCAGTGGGGACCACCCAAGTGGTTCGGCTGGCGTGTGGCCGGGGGAAGCGCGTGGGTCAGCGGCAGCCTTCTGGGGATTAGGCTCAGGTAGGTGTGGTGTTTGGGACTGGGCGTGAGCAGGTGTGACGACTGGGACAGGTTAGACAGACGTGGCAGCTGGGACTGGCCTCAAGCATATGTGGAGGCGGGGATTAAGCTTGAGTAGGTGCGGCGGCTGTAACGGGGCGTGGGTAGGTGAGGCGGCTGGGACTGGGGTTGGATAGGTGAGGCGGCTGGGACTGGCCTCAAGCATACGTGGCGGCAGGAACAAAGCTAGGATAGGTGTGATGGCTGGAATTGTGGTTAGGTAGGTGTGGTGTCTGGGACTGGGCTCAAGCATACGGGGCGGCAGGGATAACGCTTGGGTCGGTGTGGCGGTTGAAGCTGGGCTGAGGTAGGTGTGGTAGCTGCATGGCGTGGGCGGCTGGCCCATGCAGCTCTCCTTGGCACGAGTCATAAGTTGCACACCAGGTGGCGCAGCAGGGAACCAGGCGGCAATGGTGCGCAACTGTGCACAGCTGCCACTGCGCTGGAGACAGGCTTTTAGATCTCCCTCGGCAGGGACAAGAGTGGGAACGTAACAGAGAGCAAAAGCATGCGACAGCAACAGACAGCAAAAGAGTGGGACAACAGCAGAGCTGCCTTGGCAAGGATGAAAGTGTGAATGCAGCAGACCAATGCATACCATGTACGTCCAGCCAATAAAGGCTCCCATTGAATCAGCATTGCCAATGCCTGCCTGCAGACCATGCCCTTGGGGCGGCCAATGTTGAGTGGGGGTTACAGTGTTACAACCGGCGCATTGAGTTTTGCAACGGGTAAGGGTTGTTGGGCTTGATGCTTCAGGCTTATCCGCATGCAGAGTATTTGCTTTGAAGAGCAGGCATACGTAGGGAGGGATGATGCTGATGGAAAACAAAGCATGCAGGGAGGAAAAAGTGTCTGCTGTGGGCAATCCCTCACATGGAGGGCTGGCACAATAGTCCGCCCTCACGCACACGACCATTATTTTTTTGTTCTGTGGCCCTTGTGCGCTTTAATACTTTAAAATTGCCTGTGGCAAAGTCCTCATGCGCTTTAATACTTGCAAATTGCAGAGACAACAGAGATGCCCAGTACGTTGCATCTTTACCAATGGTGTCATTGGCGCGCCCCAGCAAGGTCCTGTATTTGGTGGGGGTCAACCATGCAGCAACTGGATTGGCTGCCTACACAAATATTGCACCAAGCGACCCCATACAGCGTGAGTGGATGACCGACACGAAAGCACTTCTACCTCCAGTACTCACGCTGGCAAGCAGATCTGTATTGGCTCGGGACTCAGACCATGGCATGGTCGGCTGACCGACTCTCACTAGCCAAACAGCAGTGTCTTCAAGCATAGCGGTGGTGCAACTTGGGGCCGTTCATTTGATCACTTGCTAAACAACAATGTCTTTAAGCATAGTGGTGGTACAACTCGGGGCTGTTCATTTGATCACTTGCTAAACAACAATGTCTTTGAGCATAGTGGTGGTACAACTCGGGGCTGTTCATTTGATAAACGGTGGCTTGTGAATACCTGCTTCACCTCAGGCCTTGGATTGCAGACATGGACAGACATTGAGGTAAGCAGGTCGATCTCTTTTCCATCCAGCTTGAAAGAGACGGGCAAAGCTTGGCGCACTGAAAACTTCACAACATGCGGGGGCCACGCAAGCTCAAGATAAATGTGATGTATGCAGATGCGCGGAAGCGCTGACAGTTTGATGGCTGCAGGGCCCTACAAACACCTCAGCAAGTACTTTTTCTTGGTGAGTGAGCAGGTGGTGCACATTGCCTACACGTATTTTTTGATATTTTTCCCCGCTTTATACTTACACTTGCCTTTGTAGGCATGACACCTCTCCCCTGGAACTGTTCCTAGAAAGACAATACCAACACTAGGGTGCTTGCTTTTGATCTAGGTATTGCATGCAGTTGCGTACATTGAGAGCAACGTCCATCAATTGAGATCAAAACAAAGCTCCAAGAAAGGGCCTTAGTGCGGTCCACCCTCTTTGCTTGGAACTTGTCCTCCCAGGTGGCGTTTTCAAGGGATTGCACAGGCATCCCATACTGCAAAAGCATCCCATATGAAGGCGCGAGGTCGCTTCCAATGTGAGGCATTGGTGCAAGCATTCAAAGTGGTCCTGACATTTTCGCTTCAGACAGATGGATGCCTACTAGTGGCTGGATTTAATTTTGTTGTACCTCAACTAAAGTATTCAGTTTGGTTAGCATTGATAACTTATCAATTCATATGTCTTGTATTGAACAACAATGTTCCAGGGGCCGTGCCGCTCTCATCATGCTCAGAGCGTATGTGAACCCGCAGACAGGCAAGCGTTCATGGGGTAGCCATATTGAGTCTTTTATGCTGTGGTTCTCCGAGGTTGGATCGTGATATTTGATGGACCAAGCCACTGTGCACTGTCACACACTTGCAATTTGGAGCTGGGCTTGCGTTGCACCTCTTGTCACTGTCTGGTGTTGTCAAGGGCATCAATCAGGACGCCTTGGCTTGGTGGCTGCAGGAGTGGGCCCAGATATGAGCAGGTAAGCAAGTTAGGACAGCAAATAAAAAGCATGATGGTTAACAAGCATAAATCATACAAGGTCCAGGATGCATAGCACACATGCGCTTCATATCAACCAATGCTTGACGCACCGCGTAATAAAAGTAGCTTGAATACCTTGCTTATGTGGTTAGCACAACTAAGGTACTCGAGCTAACCATTACGCGTTCATTGTGCTAGCTACATCTGAGCAATCTTCTTGCTCATTGTGAGCAAGCACTGCATACACAAAGATTGCCAATCTTCTTGCTCATTGAGACCAAGTACTGCGTATCCAAAGAATGCCAATTAAGCACCCAACCCCTTTCCACACTTGCAGGATGGTGCGATTCCGTGCTGTAGCAGCCGTGCCTGCTAGTCGAGCCCTTCCAACTGACAATCAGAAACGCTACCCCGCAGAGGTACTCGCTTTCACTCTCTTGAGCAGTGTGAGTCTCCCTATCTCCATGTGCCTCCATGTCTTTATGTGCAGGAAGTGCCCGCAAAGCGCCCTCTTTAGCTTACATCTTCTTATGCTCCAATGGCGTGCTTTTACATAAATCTAGCTGGTGCAGAAACGGTGCAATCACGAGAGCCATTTGGTTCTGACAAGATGCAGACAGGTTACCCCCAATGAGGCATCAGTACTGTCCAACAGGGCACCAGTGCAATAACATGTGCTTGCGAACATGCCTTCAAAGCAGATCAGAAGAGCTGCAAATTTAGCTGCTCGCACGATTATCGTCGATAGGGATGGGTAAATAGGGCTTGGCAGACCCTGGTTGAGGCTCTGTAGAGCCACATTAGGGCCTCTTTGAGCCTGATTTTAGGCGTCTTTATAAGACCCTGTTTACCCATCCCTAGTTATCAATTTTGTTGCCTTGCAAATTGATTATCTTGTACTTTTGTCCTTTCCATTCCCACGCAGTTGTTCGCGGCCACGCCATGCAAGCCGGCCATGACGGCAGCCACCCTGTCCTGCGCGCTTGACCTGACATCCCCAGTGGTGCAAGCAAGCAGCATGAGGAATGGCGTGGAGCTTGGCCCAGGCATTTGGCACACAATCCAGGCACTGCGGGTAAGGCCACACGGCGCCCTCCAAACTGCCATGCGGGTACTAGTAGCATGGCTACCCAGGAGCGACAGCAACACAGCAACAGCAACAGCTGTAAAGCAAATCCACACATTGTACAGATGCCTTGCTGGTGGACTGATGCCTTGATGGCAGTACTTAAGCCTCAGCTGTGGGAGAGGGTTGCGAGGCTGGGCGGCTGGTTGGGACTCCCGCCGTGGATACCAGATAGACCAGTATGCATGAATTCAGATCCACTGTCCCCAAAACACAACCTTCCAGCTCCACGCCAGCAAACTGCACCGGTGCAATGCGCTACCCCGATAACACCGCGTGCGCGTGCATCCCCCACCCCAAAACACACATGTTTAGCACATGACCCTGCCACAATCTCAACCCAGGGCATTTCTTCCCTTTGTTCACCTGCAGTCACGCCCAGGCCAAGACTGCTGCCAAGCCATGGCAGATTGGGAGGCAGCAGGTATTGATAGATTGGTTTGAAGGCAATTCTTGTCCCTCCAAAGAAGATCCTGTCCCACACTAAGAGACCAAGCAAAATGGCCTTGCCACCCACACAATTTATCATCCACGGCTTTGTTTATGCAGGATGCGCTTGTGATGAAGCGGGCTTGAAGCTGCTGCAGGGGCTGGTGCCTATCGGAAGGATGAGGGCAACCATGGTTTCTTGGATGCAGCGCCTGTGCGGGCAGGGTGTAAATGCTAGCAGCCTTGCCTGCATGCTGTCGTTAACATGAGGGATTGCTGTCCTTCCAAAACCTTGCCTGCATGCTGAGATAGCCTGTCTGGCGCCCAACAGAAGTTCAGTTGCGTGCCTGAGTCAGTCAGTAAGTAGGATGTGCCACTTGTCTGAGCTGGTACGTACAGTACCATGTTCCACAAGTCGTGGGTGATATAATTGAGCTCATAGTTTGATTCAATAATTCTTTTACTTGGAGTACTGTGGTGCATGTGCATGTGTGCTTGGCGCCTTGCATCAACGCAATGGGTTCACATGGCTTGGTGATCGCGTCGAAAGTCAGTTAATGAAATCAAACGAATCGGTAGTGAAAAATAAGGAAATATGACAACTGTTACTACTTTAAAAACCATCCAAACCTCCAACACATACGAAATATATCGAAATACATGGCAAAAAGAAAGAGAGCATGGAGCAGCAAGGGGACGTTGTAATTCCCATGGTGGGTGATTTGGCAGAACTTACTCAGCGCCTAGCAAACGGATGCAAGCTTGCTGGAGATCCCCACGTTAGCAATGGCAGCAGAGGGAGCGAGCCCAGTAGCACTGGGCAGCCTGTATCAACGAAAACCCAGCTGTCCTCCCCTAATCCAGCGAGTGACTCGAGCGGCAACAAGCTCTTCCTGCTGCCCCCATCATACTTCTCGGACATTGAGAGCGTGGATTTTGCTTCACTCTCACATGTGCCTGAGTCGGGGGACTTTGCGCTCCGATCGAGGAGTCAGGCGCAACATTCGTTTGCCATCAACTCCTTGTACTCGCTGGCCAGCGGCGAGCTCGTGCCCGCGGGCGCAGCAGGGGGCGTGCACTACAGCGGGAGTTGCTTGTCGAGCACGAGCAACGTGCAGCTACCCGGCGATGATGGGCCAGGCAGCGGGGAACTTGTAGGGTTCCTGAGCATGGGGGGGCAAGCCCAGCAAGGCCAGCAGCAAGGGCATCAAGGCCAGCAGCAAAACCAACTGAGACGAGCAGATGCTGGACATGGGGTTGCTCAGGCCCAGCAGTACTCTGCGCCCTTGCCGCACCCACTGCAACCCAGCCAGACTGGAGCTCGGCGCAATCAGGGCTACAGAAAACTGTTCCAACAGGTATGCACACAAAGATACCTTTGTGCGTGTGTGACAAATAATTTGACACACGATGAGCCCACGCCATTTGGAGCGCAAACATTTGCCTACCCACATGCATGCATACTTGCGCGCGCGCGCGCACTCACACACGCACACACACACACACATACACACACACACACACACGTACACAAACACACACAAGCACTTGCACATGAACATGCACTCACATGCGCTTGCACATGTGCACATGTATGCACACGTGCATGCGCACATGCCCACGCACACACGCACACACACATACACACACACACACATACACACACAAACGCATAAATGCGCGCACATACACAATTGTAC
>LFCJ01000383.1_pt1 | contig 26952 bp, 24 predicted proteins | sample 643141 | NCBI WGS metagenome assembly LFCJ01 (sample SAMN03766243, study PRJNA286221) | soda lake metagenome | biome: soda lake; feature: Kulunda steppe; material: water; isolation source: sample B1-Br-g2 brine of Lake Bitter-1 | place: Russia: Kulunda steppe | collected 2010-07
AGGTGCGGCTGCAACTCCACGCGCTGGCCTACAACCTCGCAACCTTCCTGCGCTGCATCGAACTGCCCGAGGCAATGGCGGATTGGTCATTGACCAGCCTGCAACTCAAGCTGATCAAGATCGGGGCACGCGTCGTCCGCCACGCCCGTGCCATCACTTTCCAGCTGGCCGAGGTGGCCGTCACCGGCGCGATGGTGCGCGCCATCCTCGCCACCATCCGCCGATTGCGAGCGCCTCCGTCATGCGCATGACCGCGATCTACGCGCAAACTGAACGAAAGCGGCAGGACAGGTCTGCCCGCTGCGCTGAAAAACACCATCGCCGAGCCAGAACACGGCGGCTTCGTGGTCTGATCCGCCCAGTTCCAGCAGCCCGTGCGACCGCAGACGCCGCTCCGGGCGAAAAACGCTTGCCCGGCAGGCAGATTCAGGCGAACTTCACGTCATCCGGCACGCTACTTGGGGAATGTCGGTCCATGTCAGTCGCTGACACCAGCCGGCTCAGACCTCGACGGCGATGCGTTTCTGCGCGCCGACGCCGAAGACGCGCTTGTAGCGTTCGACCTCGGCCGCCGGGCCCATCGCCTTTTCGGGGTTGTCCGACAGCTTGACGGTGGGCCGGCCCTCCGCGGCGACGGCCTTGCACACGAGGCTGAACGGGGCGAGCCGGTCGACGGGCACAAGCCCGCGGAAATCGTTGGTCAGCAGCGTGCCCCAGCCGAAGCTGAGCCGCACCCGGCCGGCGAACTGGTGGTAGAGCTCCTCGATCTTGGCCACGTCGAGCCCGTCGGAGAAGATGATGAGCTTGTTGCGCGGATCCTCGCCGCGCGATTTCCACCAGTCGATGGCAATCTCGGCGCCCTCGGCCGGATCACCGGAATCGACGCGAATCCCTGTCCAGCCGGCGAGCCAGTCCGGCGCGTTCTCGAGGAAATTCTTCGTGCCGAAGGTGTCGGGCAGGATGATGCGCAGATTGCCCTCGTGTTCCTCGTGCCAGTCGGCCAGCACGCGGTAGGGCGCCTGCGCCAGCTGGGCGTCATCTTCGGCGAGCGCGGCATAGACCATGGGCAGCTCATGCGCGTTGGTGCCGATCGCCTCGACCTCGCGGCGCTTGGCGATGAGGCAGTTCGAGGTGCCGATGAAGCGCTCGCCGAGCCCCTCCATCAACGCCTGCACGCACCAGTCCTGCCACAGGAAGGAGTGCCGCCGCCGGGTGCCGAAATCCGCGAGCCGCAGCTCCTCGAGCCCGCGCAGCCGCTCGATCTTCTCCCACACCCGCGTCATCGCGCGGGCATAGAGCACCTGCAGCTCGAAGCGGCCCATGCCATTGAGCACCGCACGCGAGCGCAGCTCCATCAGGATGGCGAGCGCCGGGATCTCCCACAGCATCACCTCGGGCCACGGCCCCTCGAAGGTGAGCTCGTACTGCCCGTCGCGCACCTCGAGATGGTAGGGCGGCAGGCGCAGGTTCTCGAACCACTCCATGAAATCGGGGCGGAACATCTGGCGCTTGCCGTAGAAGGTGTTGCCGCGCAGGAAGGTGCTCTCGCCGCGCGACAGCGACAGCGAGCGAACGTGATCGAGCTGTTCGCGCAGCTCGCCCTCGTCGATGAGATCGGCGAGGCGGATGGATGTCGTCCGGTTGATCAGGCTGAAGGTGACCTGCGTGTCGGGATGATTGCGAAAGACCGACTGGCACATCAGCAGCTTGTAGAAATCGGTATCGATGAGCGACCGCACGATCGGGTCGATCTTCCACTTGTGGTTGTAGACCCTCGTGGCGATCTCGGTCATCTCAATCCTCCAGCCGCACGCCGGCGCCGCGCATCGCCGCGCGCGCCGCATCCAGCGAGCCGTCGAGATCGATGCCGCGGCACGCCCGCCCGAGCAGCGTGACCTCGAAGCCGAGCTTCGCAGCATCGACGGCCGAGAACTGCACGCAGAAATCCGTCGCCAGCCCCACCATCACCAGCCGCGTGACGGCGCGCGTGCGCAGATAGCCCTCGAGCCCCGTGGGCGTGGCGTGGTCGTTCTCGAACAGGGCCGAATAGCTGTCGATGGCGCGGCGAAAGCCCTTGCGGATCACGAGCTGCGCGGGATCGGTGCGCAGATCCGGGTGAAAGGCGGCGCCGTGGCTGCCCTGCACGCAGTGATCGGGCCAGAGCACCTGCGGGCCGTAATCCATCTCGACGGTGTCGAAGGGCGCCTTGCCGGGATGCTCGCTGGCGAAGGAGGAATGGCGCGGCGGGTGCCAGTCCTGGGTGAGAAGGACGGTGGCGAAGTCGTCCATCAGCGCGTTGATCGCGGGCACCACCGCGTCGCCGTCCGGCACGGCGAGCGCGCCCCCCTCACAGAAATCGTTCTGCACGTCGATCACGAGCAGCGCATCGCTCTCGGGCCGCATGGCACCCTCCCGCATTGAACCGTAGAAGCCGTAGGGTCCGAGCTGCGGCAGGTCAATGCCCGCGCTCAGCCGGGCAGGCGCAGACGCTCCTCGCCGTCCGGGCGCTCGAAATCGCAGGGCGGGTCGTCATCGGCGCGGGTGCTTTGCTTGAACTCGTATCGGATCTCGCCCTCGCTCTCGGTGCAGGCGACGATCAGGCAGCGATAGAGATGGTCCGCGCCCCGGTGGATATCGACGAGCCCGCGGATATGGGGCGCCGCCGCCGCGTCGAGCGCGAAGCCCCCCGGCCAGTGCCGCACGACCGGATAGCGGTGCCCGTCCGCGCGCACCTGCAGGCGCGCCCCGCTTCGCTCGCCGCGCCGTTGCGCTTCCATCAGCCCGTCGCGCAGCTCTTCGGGAAGGTGTTCCAGCATCGTTCCTCGTCCTCTCGGGAGTCGAATGTCGGCCCGAAGCTTCGGCTTTGCAAGTGACGCGATCGTGACAACGCCGCATTGTGCGCGCGAACGCGGCGCCTGTGCGCCCATGGCGGTTTGCGCCCGGCCTGCGGCGGCATAGGTGGGGGAGTGAAATGGAGGGTGACATGGGCCAACTCGTCAACGGACACTGGAAGCAGGGCTGGTATGACACGGGAAGTACCGGGGGCGAATTCGTCCGCGACACGTCGCGCTTTCGCAACTGGGTGACGCCCGACGGGGCGCCGGGGCCTTCGGGAGAGGGTGGCTTCGCGGCCGGGAGCCGACGCTATCATCTCTACGTCTCGCTCGCCTGCCCCTGGGCGCATCGCACGCTTATCCTGCGCGCGGTCAAGGGGCTGAGCGATCATATCGGCGTGTCGGTGGTGCATCCCGACATGCTCGAGGATGGCTGGGAATTTCGGACCGATTTTCCTGGCGCGACCGGGGACACGCTGCATGGTCACAGCTTCATGCGCGACATCTATTTGCGCGCCGATCCGACGGTCTCCGGACGCGTGACGATCCCGGTGCTGTGGGACAGGCAGCGCGAGACGATCGTGTCGAACGAATCCTCCGAGATCGTACGCATGTTCAACACCGCCTTCGATGGCATTACCGGCAATACCGACGACTACTATCCCGCGGCGCTGCGAGAGGAAATCGACGCGCTCAACGCGCGGATCTATGACACCGTCAACAACGGAGTCTATCGCGCCGGCTTCGCCACCAGCCAGGAGGCCTATGACGCCGCCGTGCACCCTCTCTTCGAGACGCTCGACTGGCTCGAGGAGCGGCTTTCCACGCGGCGCTACCTGTGCGGGGCGGCGATCACCGAGGCGGATTGGCGGCTGCTGACCACACTTCTGCGCTTCGACTCGGTCTATCACCTGCACTTCAAGTGCAACCGCCGGCGCATCGTGGACTACCCCAATCTGTGGGGCTACACGCGCGATCTCTACCAGCGCCCCGGGGTTGGCGGGACGCTCGATCTTGCGCATATCGTGCGTCACTACCATTACAGCCACGAGACGATAAATCCGAACCGGATCATCCCGATAAATCCGGTTCTTGATCTCGATGCGGCGCATGGACGGGGGTAATCCAGCCCTTGTCTGCGCCCCGCCAATGAGCTTGATGGACGCATGAGCGATCTGCAGCATTCTCCACGCGACCATGGTGGCGATCTTGACGATGCAGCCGCGCGCTTCGGGGGATCGCGCGCAGCCTGGCTGGATCTTTCGACCGGGATCAACCCGGTGGCTTATCCGCTGCCCGCAATCGCGGACGCCGCCTGGACCGCGCTGCCCGACAGCACCGCCCGCGCGGCGCTCGAACAGGGCGCGCGGCGCTTCTGGCGCGTGCCGGCGCGGGCCGGCGTGCTGGCGGCGCCGGGCACATCGGCGCTGATCGCGCGCATCCCGGCGCTTCGCCCCGCCGCCACGGTGACCATTCCGAGCCCCACCTACAATGAACACCGCGCCGCGTTTCGCGCCGCCGGCTGGCGCCTCGGCGAGGGGGGCACCGCGCATGTCGCGGTGCATCCGAACAACCCCGACGGCCACCTGTGGCGCAGCGCCGAGCTGCCGAGCGCCGCGCTTAACATCATCGACGAGAGCTTTTGTGACACTATGCCCGAGCAGAGCCTCGTCGCGCTCGCGGATCGGCCCGGCGTGATCGTTCTCAAGAGCGCGGGCAAGTTCTGGGGCCTCGCCGGGATGCGGCTCGGCTTCGCGATCGGTGATCGGCAGATGCTCGCACGGCTCTCGGAGCTGCTGGGGCCGTGGCCCGTCTCCGGCCCGGCGATAAGCGTCGGCACCGCGCTGCTCAACGATCCCGGCTGGGCGGCACGCAGCCGCGCGCGCCTCGCGCAGGATGCCGAGCGACTCGATGCGCTGATGACGGCGCACGGCGCGCGCGTCGTTGGCGGCACGACCCTGTTTCGCACTTACGAGGTCGATGACGCCACCAGATGGCAGGCGGCGCTCGCCCGACAGCAGATCTGGAGCCGCATCTTTCCCTACAGCCGGCACTGGCTGCGTCTCGGGCTGCCGGCGCCCGAGTGCTGGCCACGGCTCGAGGGCGCGCTGGCGGCATGACCAATGCCGCCATTCTGGCGCTCGCGCTGATCCTCGACGCGGTGCTGGGCGAGCCCGAGCGGGTCTGGCGGCGCGTGCCGCACCCGGCGGTGCTGATGGGGCGCGCCGTAGCGGCGGCCGAATTGCGCTTCAACCAGGGCGATGCGCAGCGCGCCGGCGTGCTCGTGATCGCGGGGCTCGTGGCGGCGGCACTCGGCATCGGCGCGGTGCTCGCGGCGCTGCCCGGCGGCGACTGGATCGCCCTCATCCTGGCCGCGGTCCTGCTCGCCCAGCGCAGCCTTGCCGATCATGTCCGCGCCGTGGCCGACGCGCTGCGCGCGGGGCTGGACGACGGGCGCCGCGCCGTGGGCCGCATCGTCGGGCGCGATACCGAGAGCATCGACCAGAGCGCCGTCGCCCGCGCGGCCATCGAGAGCGCGGCCGAGAACCTCTCTGACGGGGTAATCGCCCCCGCCTTCTGGTTCCTGATCCTCGGCCTTCCGGGGCTGATCGCCTACAAGCTCGTCAACACCGCCGACAGCATGATCGGCCATCGCACGCCGCGTTACCGCGCCTTCGGCCGCGCCGCTGCAAAGCTCGACGATGTGCTCAACTGGGCCCCGGCGCGGCTGACGGCGCTCATCATCCTCGCCGCGCAGTGGCGGCTCGGCGCGCTCGGCGCGGTCGCCCGGCAGGCCCCCCGGCACCGCTCCCCCAATGCCGGCTGGCCGGAGGCGGCGATGGCGCATGTGCTGGGCGTCGCGCTGTCGGGGCCGCGCAGCTATGCGGGCGGGGTGCGGGAGTTTCCCTGGCTCAACCGGCGCGGGCGCCATGCGCTCGAGGCCGGTGATATCGACCGCGCCGTCACGGTGCTGTGGCGCGGCTGGTCGCTCCTGCTCGTGCTGGTGGTCGCGCTCGCGCTTGTCTGGTGACACGCCGCTGCTAGAATCGGATCGCATTCTCCGGAGGATACCATGCGTCTGCCCAGTCTCGCCGCCCTTGCCGCCCTGCTCGCCGCGCCCGCTCTGGCCGAGCCGCAATGCGGCGGCGATTTCGGCGCCTTCGTCGATGACCTCAAGGCCGAGGCCGTGGAGCGCGGGCGCGAAGCAGGCACGGTCGAGTCCTTCTTCGCCAGCGTGAGCCGCGATGCGCGCGCCATCAACGCCGACCGCAGCCAGGGCGTTTTCCAGCGCCCCTTCCTCGAATTCTCGCGCATGCTGATCAGCCAGGACCGCGTTGCCCGTGGCCAGCGCAACGCCGAGACCCATGCCGAACTGTTCGACCGCGCCGAGTCCGACTACGGCATCCCGCGCGGCATCCTGCTGGCCTTCTGGGCGTTCGAGACCGATTTCGGCGCGGTGCAGGGCGATTACAACACCGCCGACGCCATCACCACCCTCGCGCATGACTGCCGCCGCCCCGAGCTGTTCCGCCCGCAGGTCTTCGCGGCGATCGAACTCTACGAGCAGGGCGGCTTCGATCCGGTGACGACGCAGGGTGCCTGGGCCGGCGAGATCGGACAGGTGCAGATGCTGCCGAGCGATATCCTCGATTACGGCGTCGACGCCGATGGCAGCGGCAGCGTGGACCTGCGCAGATCGGTGCCCGACGCGCTGATGTCGGGGGCGCGGCTGCTGCGCGGCAAGGGCTGGCGCGAGGGCGAGCCATGGATGCACGAAGTCGCGCTGCCCGGCGATCTCGACTGGTCGCTGACGGGGCTCGGCACGGAGATGAGCGTCGATGAGTGGCGCGCGCGCGGCGTGGAGCCGCGCCATGGCAACCTGCCCGACGGCGATCTGAGCGCCTCGGTGATCGTGCCGCAGGGACGCCACGGCCCCGCCTTCATGGTGTTCGACAATTTCAGCGTGCTCTTCGAGTGGAACGAGAGCTTCACCTATGTCGTCACCACCGCCTATTTCGCCACCCGGCTCGAGGGCGCGCCGGTCTATGCGGCGGGCGATCCCGAGCCGGGGCTCGGGCCCGAGGCGATGGAGGAGCTGCAGCGCCGGCTCGAGGCGCGCGGCCATGATGTGGGCGGGGTGGACGGCATCCTCGGCGCGCGCACCCGCGAAGCGGTGCAGACCGTGCAGGAGGAGCTCGGCCTGCCCGCCGATGCCTGGCCGACGCCGGCGCTGCTCGAGCGGCTCTAGCGCTTCGCGCCTCCCGCGATGGCGTCCATCAGGTCGGGCTGCACGATCTCGATCCAGTAGCCGTCCGGGTCCTTGATGAAGGCGATGTTCTTCATGCCGCCCTCGTCGGGGCGTTTCTGGAAGGTCACTCCCATTTCCTCGAAGCGCGCGCAGGCAGCGGAGATGTCGGGCACCGCGACGGCGATGTGGCCGAAGCCCTTGGGCTCGGCATTGCCGCTGTGCTTGGGGGTGCCGTCATCGTCCCAGTTATGCGTCAGCTCGAGCAGCCCGGCGCGGCTGAAGGTGCTCTCCAGCGAGCCGTCGGACTGGTCGGCATGGCCGCGCGGCTGCAGAAAATAGAGGGTGAAGCGCGCTTCGTCGAAATCGAGCTGCGTGACCAGCCGCATGCCCAGCGCCGCCTCGTAGAATTCGAGCGAGCGCGCCGGGTCGGTGATGCGCAGCATGGTGTGGGTGAGCACGTAGCGGTCGATGTCATCGGCCATCAGGATCTCCTCTGGTTGGGTCGAACTCAGGGCACGCAAGGTCGAACGCCTTGCGCATCAGCGTGGGCAGGTCGGACGGGCGAAAGGCGTGGCGCGGCACGAAGAAGCCGCGCGCCGGGGCCGCGTCCGGGGCAAGCTCGGCGATATGCACGGCAAGGCGCAGATGGAAATGGGTGAAGGTGTGGCGCACCTCGCCGAGACTGCGCCAGTCGGCCGCGGCGGGCGGGTCATGTGCAGGATCGTCGCCCCAGTCCGAGCCCGGCCAGCCCAGCATCCCGCCCAGAAGCCCCCGCGGTGGCCGCCGCTCCAGCAGCCAGGCCCCGTCACCGCGCCGGGCGATATAGGCATGTCCCAGCCGCACCGGCTTGGCCGCCTTTGCCGTCTTGCGCGGCAGCGCGCCCTGCAGCCCGGCCGCGCGCGCCGCGCAGGGACCGCGCAGCGGGCAGATACCGCAGGCGGGGTTGCGCGGCGTGCACACCGTCGCGCCCAGATCCATCACCGCCTGCGCATGATCGCCGGGCCGCGCCTGCGGCGTCAGCCGCGCGGCATGGGCGCGCAGCTCGGGCTTGGCGGCGGGCAGCGGGGTCGCGACGGCGAAGAGCCGCGCCATCACCCGCTCGACATTGCCGTCCATCACGGTGGCGGGCTCGTCAAAGGCAATGGCGGCGATGGCGGCGGCGGTATAGGGGCCGATGCCGGGGAGCTTCTGCAGCGCCGCCGCGCTGCGCGGAAAGTGCCCGCGATGCTCGCCCGCGACAACCCGCGCGCATTTCAGCAGGTTCCGCGCGCGCGCATAATAGCCGAGCCCGGCCCACTCGGCCATCACCTCGCCGTCTTCGGCCGCCGCGAGCGCGCCCACATCGGGCCAGCGCGCCGTGAACCTCGCAAAGTAGCCGCGCACCGCGGCCACCGTCGTCTGCTGCAGCATCACCTCCGACAGCCACACCGTGTAGGGGTCGGGCCGCAGCCCCGCAGCGCGCACCGCCGGGCCGACCCGCCAGGGCAGCGCGCGCCCCTCGGCCTCGTACCAGCGCATCAGATCAGCGGCGATTTCGCCGTCACGCCCCTGTGACACCGCCGCATCCATCATTGCATCCGCCTCAACTTCCAGTGCATCTGGTGACACCGAGCCACGACACGGGCACACTCGCCATATGGCACGCAGGATCGATCACGTCCAACGGCGCAGTCGCGGTTTCGAGCCGACAGCGAAGCTCTTGCAGGCGCGCATCCGCAAGGCCGGCGAGTCGCGCGGCTTCGCGGTGACGCGGCTGCTCACGCGCTGGCCCGAGATCGTGGGCGCCGAGATCGCGCAGGCCGCGCGGCCCGTCAAGATCGGCTACCGCAAGGACGGCTTCGGTGCCACGCTCACCCTGCTGACCACCGGCGCGCAGGCGCCCCTCGTCGAGATGCAGAAGGAACGCATCCGCGAACGCGTCAATGCCTGCTACGGTTACAACGCCATCGCCCGGGTGCGCATAACCCAGACCGCGCCCGAAGGCTTCGCCGAGGAGGGCGCCGGCTTCACCCCGGCGCCACCCCCGCCGGAGCGTATCGAACAGGCGCGCGAGCTGTCGCGCGATGTCGGCGACGACGCGCTGCGCGACGCGCTCGAAACCCTCGCCCGCAACGTTCTGACACGAGACAGACCATCGAAAGGCCAATGACATGACGAACAAGTTCCTGCCCGCCGCACTCGCCGCCGTCGCCGTCGCCGGGGGCGGCGCGTGGTATTACATGAGCGCGCAGGGCGCCGCCGAGCAGACGGCGATCACCGCGGGCGCCGAAACGTCGGAGGCCGAGCTCGATCTCGACCGGGTGCCGGACATGTCGCTCGGCGATGCGGACGCGCCGGTGGAGATGATAGAATATGCCTCGCTGACCTGCCCGCACTGCGCGACCTTCCATGAGGACGTGCTCCCGGAGCTCAAGGCCGACTACATCGACACCGGCGCGGTCCACTATATCCACCGCGAGGTCTATTTCGACCGCTACGGCCTCTGGGCGGCGATGATCGCGCGCTGCGGTGGCGAGGACCAGTATTTCGGCATGCTCGACATGATCTATGAGGGCCAGAGCGACTGGGCGACACGCGAGGACCCCGCCGAGGCCGCCGAGGAGCTGCGCAGCATCGGCCGGTCCGCGGGGATGTCGAGCGACGATCTCGAGGCCTGCCTGACCGACGAGGCACAGGCCGAGGCGATGATCGCCGCCTATGAGCACTACTCGGGCGAGCACGGCATCGAGGCGACACCGACCTTCATCATCAATGGCGAGCGTTACGGCAACAAGCCGTATTCCGAGCTCGCCGCGGTGATCGACGGCAAGCTGGACGACTGAGCATGGCCGCTCCGCTCGACGGGGTGCGCGTGATCGAGCTTGCGCGCATCCTCGCCGGGCCCTGGGCGGGGCAGGTCCTCGCCGATCTCGGCGCCGAGGTCATCAAGGTCGAGGCGCCGGACGGCGACGACACGCGTCGCTGGGGGCCGCCCTTCGTCACCCGCGCCGACGGCACCCGCGAGGCCGCCTATTTCCATGCCTGCAATCGCGGCAAGCAATCCGTCGCGGTGGATCTGCGCACACCCGAGGGGCAGGAGACGGTGCGCGATCTCGTGCGCGGCGCGGATATCCTGATCGAGAATTTCAAGCTCGGCGGGCTCGCGAAATACGGGCTGGATTTCGACAGCCTGCGCGGCGTCAATCCCGCGCTCATCTACTGCTCGATCACGGGCTTTGGTCAGACAGGGCCATATGCGCATCGCGCCGGCTATGATTTCATCATCCAGGGCATGTGCGGGCTGATGTCCGTGACCGGCCCCGGGGACGGGCAGCCGCACAAGGTCGGCGTCGCGGTCACCGACATCGTCACCGGGATCTATGCCTCAAACGCGATCCTCGCCGCCCTGCATCAGCGCGCGGAGACCGGCACCGGACAGCATATCGACATGGCGCTGATGGACTCGGCGGTGGCGCTGATGGCCAATCAGGCGATGAACTACCTCGCCACCGGCACCGCGCCGACGCGACTGGGCAATGCGCATCCCAATCTCGCGCCCTACCAGGTGTTTCCCTGCTCGGACGGGCACATCATCATCGCCACCGGCAATGACGCGCAGTATCGCCGGCTTTGCGGGCTGCTGGGGCTCGACGCACTCGCCACGCATCCCGATTACCTGACCAATGCGGACCGGGTCGCCAACCGCGTGACGCTTTCAACGGCGCTGTCGCATGTCACGGCCACGCGCATGAAGGCGGAGCTGCTCGCGGCCTGCGAGGCCGAAGGCGTGCCCGCCGGGCCGATCAACGAGATGGCCGAAGTCTTCGCCGACCCGCAGGTGCGCGCGCGGGGCATGGAGCTCGAACTCGCCGAGGGTCTGCGCGGGGTGGGGCCGCCGTTTCGCTTTTCGGGCGCCGAAACCGCCGCCGCGACGCCCGCGCCGCAGCTCGACGCGCATGGCGCCGCGATCCGCGCGCGCTCAGAAAAGCCGTGACAGCCGCGTCTCGAGCGCGGCATCGTCGTCAAGCTCAAGGCGCACCGGAACGGTGAGCACCCGGCGCCGGAACGCTTGCGGCAGGCGCACCGCGTCCTTTTCCGTCGTCACGAGCTGTGCGCCGAGCGCGCGCGCCTCGTGGTCGAGCCGGGTGAGCAGCGCCTCGCCGAGCGGCTGATGATCGTCGAGCGGCTCGGCGCGCACCAGCGTTGCGCCGAGACCGCGCAGCGTGGCAAAGAACTTCTCGGGATGCCCGATCCCCGCAAAGGCCAGCACCCGCATCCCCTCCCAGCGCATCCCTGTCGTCAGCGGTGCGAGCCGCCCGGTGAGATGCGCGGCTGGCAGCATCGCGCCCCAGCGCGCCGCGAAGGCCTCCTGCGCCCGCCGCGGCCCGATCGACAGCACGAGATCGGCCCGCGCCAGCCCCGCCGCCACCGGCTCGCGCAGCGGCCCCGCCGGGATCACCCGGCCATTGCCGAAGCCCTGCACTGCATCGGCCACGACAATCGCCAGATCATGATGCAGCGCCGGGTTCTGGAAACCGTCATCGAGCAGAATCGCCTCCGCCCCGGCCGCCACCGCCGCGCGCGCCCCGGCCGCCCGATCCCGCGCCACCCAGACCGGCGCGAAGGCCGCCAGAAGGAGCGGCTCATCGCCCACATCGACCGCCGCGTGACCGCCCCCGACCCGCACCGGGCCACGCAGCCGCCCGCCATGGCCGCGGGTGACGACATGCGCCGCCACGCCGCGCGCCTCGAGCCGCCGGGCGAGGTCGATGACGGTGGGCGTCTTGCCCGCGCCGCCCGCCGTCAGGTTGCCCACGCAGATCACCGGCACCGCCATGCGCGCGCGCGCTCCTTGCGCGAGCCGCCGCGCCGTCGTGCGCGCATAGAGTGCGCCCAGCGGCGCGAGGCATCGCGCCCGCAGCCCCGGCGCCTCGGGCGGGGCGAACCAGAAGGCGGGGGCCCGCATCACGACGCCTCGCGCTGGTGGAGCACCTCGAGTATGAGTGCGACGATGCGCTCGGTCGCCTCCGAGCCCTCGGTGAGCATCTCCCATGCGTGATGCGCCATCTGCGCGGCGCGCTCGGGCGCGAGCAGCACCCCGACCCCGCGCGCGAGCGAGGCGGCATCGCGCGCATCGAGCAGCGCGTCGGCTTGCTGGAGCCGCGCGACCGCCGCCTCCCAGCGCCCGCAGCGCGGCCCGTGGATCACCACCGAACCCAGCGCGGCGGGCTCGAGCGGATCGAGCGGGCTGCCGGCCCCGGCGATCGACCCGCCGAGATAGGTCACCGCGGCGAGCCGGTACCAAAGGCCCATCTCGCCCTCCGTATCGGCGACATAGACCTGATCGTCCTCGCGCGGCTCGGCATCATCGGAGCGCAGCGCGACGCGCATCTGCGCCGCCACCCGCTGCGCCAGCGCCGGCCCGCGTTCCAGGTCACGCGGCACGATCACCAGCATGAGCCGATGGGCCCTGCGCTGCGCGGCGCGATGCGCTTCCAGCACGATCTCCTCCTCGGCCGGCGGCACCGCCGCGGCGAGCCAGACCGGGCGCGCATTGAAGCGATTGGCGAGCGCGTCGCGCTCGGACTCGGCGTGGGGCCGGATCTCGGGCGCCTCGGCCATCAGACCGACCGGCTCGACGCGATCCTCCTCGGCGCCGGCACGGCGAAAGGCGCGCTGCGCCTCGGCATCGGCGACGAGAATGCGGTCGAACCGGCGCAGGAGCCGCGCCGTGAAGCCCGGCCACCAGGGCCAGCCGCGCGCGAAATCGGGACCGCCCCGACCATCGACCATGAAAAGCGGAATGCCGCGCGCACCGGCCATGCGGACCAGCGTCGCCGGCAACAGCGCCTCGGTGAGAATGATCGCGCTCGGACGCCAGCGATCGAGCGCGCGCTCGACATCGCGCGCCGAGTCGCCGGGCGCAGGTCGGCGCAGGGCGCCCGGCGGCAGCGTCGCCCCGGGCTCGATGCCACTGCCCGCGCAGGAGACCAGCACCGAAAGCTCCGGCCACTCGGCCACCACACGGCGCGCGAGTTCGGCCACCGAGCGCGGCACATCCAGGCGCGGGCTTATGACCCAGACGAGCGGGCCGTCACCGGTGCCCTGCTCCGGCGTCTCCACATCGGGGAGCGGATCGAGCTTCGTCATCGCAGCCGTCCGTGCCGCGGCAACGCCGCGCGACGCTCAGGAGTCGAGCTCCTCGGTGGGGCTCGCCTCGGTCTCCTCGTTGCGCAGTCGGTGGATATGCGCGATGAAATACCGGGTATGGGCATCGTCAACGGTGCGCTGCGCCGCGGCCTTCCAGGCGTCATAGGCGGATTTGTAGTCGGGAAACATGCCGACGATATGAATGTTGGAAACGTCCTTGAAGGCATTGCGCGACGGATCGACGAGTTCGCCGCCGAAGACGAGGTGCAGGCGCTGCGGCATGTGTCGGGCCTCCTGATCTGACGCGACGCGCCGGTCGCGCGTCCGGGATTGGGGTCGCCCGCCCCCGCATCGGGCGGGGGCGGGGGCGGGTCAGTCACCCTCGGGTGTATCGACCGGCCCGTTGTCGCCGAAGACGCTCTCGGCGGCAGCGCGCGGGTCCTCCTCGGGTGCCGCAAGCGCCGCGGCGGCCTCGGCCTCGGCGCGGCGTGCCTCGAGCGCGGTCTGGTCGCGCGCGGCGGCGATGCTGCGCACGTCCTCGCTCGCGCTGCCGGTGCCGGCGGGGATCAGGCGGCCGACGATGACATTCTCCTTCAGGCCCACGAGCTTGTCGCGCTTGCCCTGCACAGAGGCCTCGGTGAGCACGCGCGTCGTCTCCTGGAAGGACGCCGCGGAGATGAAGGAGCGCGTCTGCAGCGACGCCTTGGTGATACCCAGAAGGATCGGTCCGCCCTGCGCCGGGCGCCGGCCATCGGCGGCGACCTTGGCATTGGCCTCCTCGAACTCGACCTTGTCGACATGCTCGCCCTTGAGCAGCGTCGTCTCGCCCGAATCCGTGATCTCCCATTTCTGCAGCATCTGCCGGACGATCACCTCGATGTGCTTGTCGTTGATCTTCACGCCCTGCAGGCGATAGACGTCCTGCACCTCGTTGATCAGGTAATCGGCCAGCGCCTCGATGCCGAGAATGCGCAGGATGTCGTGCGGGGCGGGGTTGCCGTCCATCACGTATTCGCCGCGCTGGATGAAGTCGCCCTCCTGCACCGGGATGTGCTTGCCCTTGGGCACGGTGTATTCGACGGCCTCGGCGTTCTCGTCCACCGGCTCGATCGAGAGGCGGCGCTTGTTCTTGTAGTCCTTGCCGAAGCGCACATAGCCGTCGATCTCGGCGATGATGGCGTGGTCCTTGGGCCGGCGCGCCTCGAAGAGCTCGGCCACGCGCGGCAGACCGCCGGTGATGTCCTTGGTGCGCGCGCCCTCGCGGGGAATGCGCGCGACCACGTCACCGGCGCGGACCTCCTCGCCTTCCTCGACCGACAGGATCGCGTCCACCGACATCGGATAGGTCACCGGGCTGCCCTGCGAGTTGCGCATCGGCTCGCCGGACTCGGGGTCCATGATGATGATCTCGGGCTTGAGGGTGCTGCCCTTGGGCGCCGCGCGCCAGTCGGAGACGATGCGCTGGGTCATGCCCGTGGCCTCGTCGGTCTCCTCGCGCACGGAGAGCCCGTTGATGAGATCGACATGGCGCGCCTTGCCGTCGGCCTCGGCGATGATCGGCAGGGTGTAGGGGTCCCACTCGATCAGCTTGTCGCCCCGCTCAACCCGGTCGCCATCCTTGACGAACAGCTTGGTGCCGTAGGTGACCTTGTTGACCGAGCGCTCGACGCCGTTCTCGTCCATGATCGCGAGCTGCATGTTGCGGCCCATCACGATCGTCTCGCCGGCGGCGTTGTCGAGGATGTTGGCGTTGCGAAGCTCCACCTTGCCGGCATGCGCCGCCTCGAGGAAGGATTGCTGCCCGCCCTGCGCGATGCCGCCGATATGGAAGGTGCGCATCGTCAGCTGCGTGCCCGGCTCGCCGATCGACTGCGCGGCGATGATGCCGACGGCCTCGCCGACATTGACGATCGTGCCCCGCGCGAGGTCGCGGCCATAGCACAGCGCGCACACGCCCTCCTCGGCCTCGCAGGTCAGCGGCGAGCGGATCTTCATGCTCGCCACGGCGGCCTCCTCGATGCGGTCGGCGAGGCGCTCATCGACGAGCTCGCCGCGCGCGGCCAGAACCTCGTCGGTGCCCGGCACCATCACGTCCTCGGCAATGACGCGGCCCAGGACCCGCTCGCCCAAGGTGGCCACCACCTCGCCGTCATTGACGGCGGGCTCTGCGGTGATCGACAGCTCGGTGCCGCAATCATGCTCGCGCACGATGCAGTCCTGCGCCACGTCGACGAGCCGGCGGGTGAGATAGCCCGAGTTCGCCGTCTTGAGCGCCGTGTCGGCAAGGCCCTTGCGCGCGCCGTGGGTGGAGTTGAAATACTCCAGCACGGTCAGGCCTTCCTTGAAGTTCGAGATGATCGGGGTCTCGATGATCTCGCCCGAGGGCTTGGCCATCAGCCCGCGCATGCCGCCGAGCTGCTTCATCTGCGCCGGCGAGCCGCGCGCGCCGGAATGGCTCATCATGTAGACCGAGTTGGGCTCGAGCTCGCGGCCCTGATCGTCGCGGCGCACCGCCGAGATCTCGTCCATCATGGACGACGCCACCCCGTCCGAGCAGCGCGACCAGGAGTCGATCACCTTGTTGTATTTCTCGCCCTGGGTGATCAGCCCGTCCATGTATTGCTGCTCGAACTCCTTCACCTGTTCGCGCGTCTCCTCGACGATGGACCATTTCTGATCCGGGATCAGCATGTCGTCCTTGCCAAAGGAGATGCCGGCGCGGAACGCCTCGCGAAAGCCCATCGACATGATCTGGTCACAGAAGACGACGGACTCCTTCTGTCCGCAATGGCGGTAGACCGTGTCGATGACCTCCTGGGCCTCCTTCTTGCGCAGGAGCCGGTTGACGAGCTCGAAGGGGGCCTTGACGTTGAGCGGCAGCAGCGTGCCGAGCCGCACGCGCCCCGGCGTCGTCTCGTAGCGCTTCCAGATCTCGGCCCCGTCCTCGTCGATCTGCTTGACGCGCGCCTGGATCTTCGAATGCAGATGCACCACGCCGTCGGCGAGCGCGTGCTCGACCTCCTCGGGGGAGGCGAAGATCATGCCCTCGCCTTCGAGCCCCTCGCGCATCATCGAGGTGTAGTAGAGCCCGAGCACCATGTCCTGCGACGGCACGATGATCGGCGCGCCATTGGCCGGCGAGAGCACGTTGTTGGTGCTCATCATCAGCACCCGCGCCTCGAGCTGCGCCTCGAGCGAGAGCGGCACATGCACGGCCATCTGGTCGCCGTCGAAATCGGCGTTGAAGGCCGCGCAGACCAGCGGGTGAAGCTGGATCGCCTTGCCCTCGATGAGCGTGGGCTCGAAGGCCTGGATGCCGAGCCGGTGCAGCGTTGGCGCCCGGTTGAGCAGGACAGGATGCTCGCGGATCACCTCGTCGAGGATGTCCCAGACCTCGGGGCGCTCCTTCTCGACGAGCTTCTTGGCCTGCTTGACGGTGCTCGACAGCCCCTTCGCCTCGAGGCGCGAATAAATGAACGGCTTGAACAGCTCGAGCGCCATCTTCTTGGGGATGCCGCACTGGTGCAGCTTGAGCTCGGGGCCCGTGACGATCACCGAGCGGCCGGAGAAGTCCACCCGCTTGCCGAGCAGGTTCTGCCGGAAGCGGCCCTGCTTGCCCTTGAGCATGTCCGACAGCGACTTGAGCGGGCGCTTGTTGTTGCCCGTGATCACCCGGCCGCGGCGGCCATTGTCGAACAGCGCATCGACCGATTCCTGCAGCATGCGCTTCTCGTTGCGCACGATGATGTCGGGCGCGCGCAGCTCGATCAGCCGCTTGAGGCGGTTGTTGCGGTTGATGACCCGGCGGTAGAGATCGTTGAGATCCGAGGTCGCGAAGCGGCCGCCGTCGAGCGGCACCAGCGGGCGCAGCTCCGGCGGGATCACCGGCAGCACCGTCATCACCATCCATTCGGGCCGGTTGCCCGAGTCCAGGAAACTCTCGACGACCTTGAGCCGCTTGATGATCTTCTTGGGCTTGAGCTCGCCGGTGGCCTCCTTGAGATCCTCGCGCAGCCGCAGCGCCTCGCTGTCGAGGTCGATCGCGGCGAGCATGTCGCGGATCGCCTCGGCGCCGATATTGGCGGTGAATGCGTCGGAGCCGAACTGGTCCTGCGCGTCGAGAAACTCCTCCTCGCCCAGAAGCTGGCCGTAGCTCAGATCGGTCAGACCCGGCTCGACGACGACGTATTTCTCGAAATAGAGCACCTGCTCGAGATCGCGCAGCGTCATGTCGAGCATCAGGCCGATGCGGCTGGGCAGCGACTTGAGGAACCAGATATGGGCGACGGGCGCGGCCAGTTCGATATGGCCCATGCGCTCGCGGCGGACCTTCTGCAGGGTCACCTCGACGCCGCATTTCTCGCACACGACGCCGCGATACTTCATGCGCTTGTACTTGCCGCACAGGCACTCATAGTCCTTGATCGGCCCGAAGATGCGCGCACAGAACAGCCCGTCGCGCTCGGGCTTGAAGGTGCGGTAGTTGATCGTCTCGGGCTTCTTGATCTCGCCATAGGACCACGACAGGACCCGCTCCGGGCTCGACAGCGAGATCTTGATCTCGTCGAAGGTCTTGATGGGGGCGACCGGGTTGAACGGGTTGGGGGTGAGTTCCTGGTTCATACGCTAATACCTCGAATTCGGTGTGCGGAGGGGGCGGCACGCGCCGCCCCGGGGATGATGGGCGCGCGCGCCCCTACTCCTCCTCCTCCGCGTCCAGGAGTTCCATGTTGAGGCCCAGACCCCGGACCTCCTTGACCAGCACGTTGAAGCTCTCCGGCACCCCGGCCTCGAAATTGTCCTCGCCCTTGACGATGGACTCATAGACCTTGGTGCGCCCGGCGACGTCGTCGGATTTCACCGTGAGCATCTCCTGCAGGGTGTAGGCCGCGCCATAGGCCTCCAGCGCCCAGACCTCCATTTCGCCGAGCCGCTGGCCGCCGAACTGCGCCTTGCCGCCGAGCGGCTGCTGGGTGACGAGGCTGTAGGGACCCGTGGAGCGGGCATGCAGCTTGTCATCCACGAGGTGGTGCAGCTTGAGCATGTATTTCATGCCCACGGTCACCGGCCGCGCGAAGACCTCGCCGGTGCGCCCGTCATGGACGATCGACTGGCCCGATTCGTCGAAGCCCGCCCGCTTGAGCGCGTCATTTACATCGGCCTCCTTGGCGCCGTCGAAGACCGGCGTGGCGATGGGCACGCCGCTGGTGACGGTTTCGGCGGACTCGATGAGCGCCGAGTCTTCCATCGGCGCGAACGCGTCGTCATAGACCTCGTCGCCGTAGGCGTGCCGCACCGCATCGCGCACCGGCGTCATGTCGCCCGAGCGGCGATACTCCTGCAGCGCCTCGTCGATCTTGACGCCGAGGCCGCGCGCCGCCCAGCCCATATGGGTCTCGAGGATCTGGCCGACATTCATCCGCGACGGAACCCCGAGCGGGTTGAGCACCAGATCCACCGGCGTGCCGTCGGCGAGGAAGGGCATGTCCTCCTCGGGCACGACCTTGGAGATGACGCCCTTGTTGCCGTGCCGGCCGGCCATCTTGTCGCCCGCCTGAAGCTTGCGCTTGATGGCGATGAAGACCTTGACCATCTTCATCACCCCCGGCGGCATGTCGTCGCCGCGGCGCACCTTCTCGACCTTGTCCTCGAAGCGCGCCTCCAGGGTGCGCTTCTGGGCGTCGAACTGCGCGTTGAGCGCCTCGACGGCCTGCGCATCGGCCTCGTCGCTCAGCGCGAGCTGCCACCACTGCCCGCGCGAGAGCCCCTCGAGCAGCTCGTCGGTGATCTCGGAATTCGCGCGCACCCCCTTGGGGCCCTTCACCGCGGTCTTGCCGAGGATCATCCGGCGCAGGCGGCCATAGATGTTGCGCTCGAGGATCTCGAGCTCGTCGTCGCGGTCGCGCGAAAGCCGCTCGACCTCCTCGCGCTCGATCTGCAGCGCGCGCTCATCCTTCTCCACGCCGTGGCGGTTGAAGACCCGCACCTCGACGATGGTGCCGTAGGCCCCCGGCGGCAGCCGCAGCGAGGTGTCGCGCACATCGCTCGCCTTCTCGCCGAAGATCGCGCGCAGGAGCTTCTCCTCCGGCGTCATCGGCGACTCGCCCTTGGGGGTGATCTTGCCCACGAGGATGTCGCCGGCCTGCACCTCGGCACCGATATAGACGATCCCCGCCTCGTCGAGATTGCGCAGCGCCTCCTCGCCGACATTGGGGATGTCGCGCGTGACCTCCTCGGGGCCGAGCTTGGTGTCGCGCGCGGCGACCTCGTATTCCTCGATATGCACCGAGGTGAACACGTCGTCGCGCAGGATGTTCTCCGAGATCAGGATCGAGTCCTCGAAGTTGTAGCCGTTCCACGGCATGAAGGCCGTGACCACGTTGCGCCCGAGCGCGAGCTCGCCCATGTCGGTGGCCGGGCCGTCGGCGATCACCTCGCCCTTGGAGACGGTATCACCCACCTTCACGAGCGGGCGCTGGTTGATGCAGCTCGAGGCGTTGGAGCGCGTGAACTTGCGCAGCCGGTAGATATCCACGCCGGCCTCGCCCGGATCGAGATCCTGCGTCACCCGCACGACGATCCGCGTGCCGTCCACCTGATCGACGATGCCGTCGCGCCGCGCCTGGATCGCCGCGCCCGAGTCGCGCGCCACGATGCCCTCGATGCCGGTGCCCACGAACGGCGCCTCGGACTGCAGCAGCGGCACCGCCTGGCGCATCATGTTCGAGCCCATCAGCGCGCGGTTGGCGTCGTCATTCTCGAGGAACGGGATCAGCGACGCCGCGACCGAGACGAGCTGCTTGGGCGATACGTCGATGAGATCGACCGCCTCGGCCGGGTTGAGCATGAACTCCCCGCCCGTGCGCGTCGAAACGAGCTCGTTGACGAAGCGGCCCGCGTCGTCGAGCTTGGCGTTGGCCTGCGCGATGGTGTGGCGCATCTCCTCGGTGGCGGAGATGTAGATCACCTCGTCGCTGACCTGGCCGTTCTCGACCTTGCGGTACGGTGTTTCGATGAAGCCGTATTTGTTGACCCGTGCGAAGGTCGCGAGGCTGTTGATGAGCCCGATATTCTGCCCCTCCGGGGTCTCGATCGGACACATGCGGCCGTAATGGGTCGGATGCACGTCGCGGACCTCGAAGCCGGCGCGCTCGCGCGTCAGCCCGCCCGGCCCGAGCGCCGAGAGCCGGCGCTTGTGCGTGACCTCCGAGAGCGGGTTGGTCTGGTCCATGAACTGCGACAGCTGCGAGGAGCCGAAGAACTCGCGCACCGCCGCCGCGGCCGGCTTGGCGTTGATGAGATCCTGCGGCATCACCGTGTCGATCTCGACCGAGCTCATCCGCTCCTTGATCGCGCGCTCCATGCGCAGCAGGCCGACGCGGTACTGGTTCTCCATCAGCTCGCCCACCGAGCGCACGCGCCGGTTGCCGAGATGGTCGATATCGTCCACTTCGCCGCGCCCGTCACGCAGCTCCACGAGGCCGTTGATGCAGGCGATGATGTCCTCGCGGCGCAGCGTGCGCTGGGTGTCCGGCGCATCGAGATTGAGCCGCATGTTCATCTTCACGCGCCCCACCGCCGACAGATCGTAGCGGTCGGAATCGAAGAACATCTGCTCGAACAGCGCCGAGGCCGCCTCCACGGTCGGCGGCTCGCCCGGGCGCATCACGCGGTAGATGTCCATCAGCGCGCCCTCACGGCCGATATTCTTGTCGACGGCCATGGTGTTGCGGATATACGGGCCGACATTGACGCCGTCGATGTCGAGCACGGGAATGTCCGTGACGTCGTTGTCCATCAGCGTCTTGAGCGTGCCGCCGGTGACCTCGCCGTCCTTGTCGGTCTCCCAGGTGAGCTCGTCGCCGGCCTCGACCCAGATTTCCCCGGTTTCCTCGTTGATGATGTCGCGCGCCGCGTAGCGGCCCACGATCTGGTCGAAGGGGACGAGCACCTCGGTCACGCTGCCCTCGTCGAGCAGCTGCTTGACCATGCGCGGCGTCATCTTGTCACCGGCCTTGCAGATCACCTCGCCCGAGGCGGCGTCCACGATGTCGATCGTCGGACGGGTGCCGCGCACCCGCTCGGGGAAGAACCTGGTCACCCAGCCCTTGTTCTTCTCGAGCCGGTAATCGACGGTGTCGTAATAGGCATCCATGATGCCTTCCTGGTCGAGCCCCAGCGCATAGAGCAGCGTGGTCACAGGCAGCTTGCGCCGCCGGTCGATGCGCGCATGCACGATGTCCTTGGCGTCGAACTCGAAATCGAGCCAGGAGCCGCGATAGGGAATGATCCGGCAGGTGAACAGGAGCTTGCCGGAGCTGTGCGTCTTGCCCTTGTCGTGATCAAAGAACACCCCGGGCGAGCGGTGCATCTGGCTGACCACGACGCGCTCGGTGCCATTGACGACGAAGGTGCCCGTGGGCGTCATCAGGGGCATGTCGCCCATGAAGACGTCCTGCTCCTTGATGTCCTTGACCGAGCGCGCGCCGGTGTCGTCATCGACATCGAAGACGATCAGCCGCAGCGTGACCTTGAGCGGCGCGGCATAGGTCATGTCGCGCTGCATGCACTCCTCGACATCGTATTTCGGCTTCTCGAGATCGTAGCTGACGAATTCCAGCGTCGCAGTCTCGTTGAAGTCCTTGATCGGGAAAACCGACTGGAAGACACCCTTGATGCCCTCGCCGTCGAGCGGCGCCTCGGCGTCTCCCGAGCGCAGGAAGAGATCATAGGAGGATTTCTGGACCTGGATCAGGTTCGGCATTTCCTGCACTTCGCGGATCTTGCCGAACAGCTTGCGGATGCGCTTCTCGCCGAGATGGGTTTGCGCCATTTTGGATGTCACCTTTCATTTCTTCGCTCGCGCGCGGACCGCCGGGCTTCGGCCGCGCGTGACGTGCGAAACGGGGTGGGGCTCCATTCCTGCAGACCGTCCCACCGGTCTGCGCCCGAGCCCGCAATCTGTCCCGGGACAGCGCTTCGCACGAAGCGCTGTCCGAAAACAGACTGGGCCGGACCCGGAAATCCCGGGTCCAGCCGTTTCTCGCGGATCGGCGCCACCGCGCCGCCCGATTACTTGAGCTCGACCTTGGCGCCGGCCTCTTCGAGCTTCTTCTTCATCTCCTCGGCCTCGGCCTTGGCGACGCCTTCCTTGATGGCCTTGCCACCGGCCTCGACGACCTCCTTGGCCTCCTTCAGGCCAAGCCCGGTGATGCCGCGCACCTCCTTGATCACGTTGATCTTCTTGGCGCCGGCATCGACAAGGATGACGTCGAATTCGGTCTGCTCTTCGGCAGGCTCGGCGGCGTCACCGCCCGCCGGGCCGGCCATCATCACCGCGCCGCCGGCGGCGGGCTCGATGCCATACTCGTCCTTGAGGATGGTTTTCAGTTCCTGCGCCTCGAGCAGCGTGAGGTTCACGATCTCTTCGGCAAGCTTCTTCAGATCAGCCATGTCATCTTTCCTTCAGTGTGGTTCCGGCACGGGCGCGCACGCCCTCGGTGCAGTCACGTTGCTCAGGCAGCCTTGTCCTCGATGGTCGAGAGAATGCCCGCGATGTTGGAAGCAGGTGCGCCAATGGCCCCGGCGACGTTCGATCCCGGCGCCCCGATGCAGGACGCGATCTGAGCGATGAGCTCCTCGCGCGACGGCATCGCGGCGACGGACTTCACGCCGTCGCGGTCCAGAACGTTCTCGCCCATTGCCCCGCCAAGAATCTCGAACTTCTTGTTCTTCTTGGCAAAGTCCTCGGCCACCTTCGCCGCGGCGACGGGGTCCTCGGAATAGGCGAGCACGGTCATGCCCGACAGAAGGTCTGAAATCCCCTGGCAGGGTTTCCCTTCGAGGGCGATCCTGGCGAGCCTGTTCTTGGCAACACGCACGGCCCCGCCCGCATCACGCATCATCGCGCGCAGGGTCTGCATCTCGGCAACCGTGAGGCCTTCGTAGTGCGCGACCACGACCACGCCAGAGCTTTCGAAGATCTGGCCGAGCTCGTCGACCACTTTCTCTTTCTGGGCTCTATCCACAGTTTCACTCCAAGTTTGGGGGCAACGCCCCCGGCTCGTTGCGCCCCGGCGAACCGGGGCATTCGGGTCCGTATCAGGGTCCCGAGCCCAGGATCGCCCGAGGTAACCCCGGATGATCCGTCTCGTTCCCCATCTCGGGCAGGACATTAAGCCCCGAAGGGCACCCGCCGTCTCGGACAGGACGGGGCAGCAGCACCCCGCCAGACACCCGGGCCGGAGCCCGGGCGCATTCCTCAGCCGCTCGTCGCCGAAGCGAGATCGACCGTGATCCCCGGCCCCATCGTGGAGGTCAGGGAAATCTTCGTCAGATAGGCGCCCTTGGCCCCGGCGGGCTTGGCGCGCGCGAGCGCGTCGACAAAGGCGCGGACATTCTCGGTGAGCTTGTCCTCGTCGAAGGACAGCTTGCCGATGCCGCCATGGATGACCCCGGCGCGCTCGACCTTGAACTGCACCTCGCCGCCCTTGGCGGCCTTGATGGCCTCGGCCACATCCATCGTCACCGTGCCGACCTTCGGGTTCGGCATCAGGTTGCGCGGCCCGAGGATCTTGCCGAGCCGGCCGACGAGCGGCATCATGTCCGGCGTCGCGATGCAGCGGTCGAACTCGATCTTGCCGCCCTGGATCGTCTCCACGAGATCCTCGGCCCCGACGATGTCGGCACCCGCCTCGCTGGCCTCGTCGGCCTTGGCGCCCCGCGCGAACACCGCGACGCGCACATCCTTGCCGGTGCCGTTGGGCAGCACGACCTTGCCGCGCACCATCTGATCGGCGTGGCGCGGATCGACGCCGAGATTGACGGCGATTTCGAGCGTCTCGTCAAAGCGGGTCTTCGCCAGCGATTTCAGCGTCTTGACCGCCTCCTCGACGGAGACGTTCTCCTTGTTCGCCACGGCTTCGCGCGCCGCGCGCATGCGCTTGCCAAGCTTTGCCATGACTTACCCCTTCACCTCGATACCCATCGACTTCGCCGAGCCGAGGATGATCTTCATCGCGTCCTCGATCGAATGCGCGCTCAGATCCGCCATCTTCGCCTCCGCGATCTCGCGGACCTGCTTGCGCGAGATCGTCGCGGCGGTGCTGCGCCCGGGCGTCTTGCCGCCGGATTTGATCTTGGCGGCCTTCTTGAGATAGTAGCTCGCCGCCGGCGTCTTCACGTCGATCGTGAAGGACTTGTCCTGGTAGTAGGTGATGAGCGTCGGGATCGGCGCCCCGGGCTCCATCTCGGCGGTCTTCGCGTTGAAGGCCTTGCAGAATTCCATGATGTTGAGCCCGCGCTGACCCAGCGCGGGACCGATGGGCGGCGACGGATTCGCCTGCCCCGCCTTTACCTGCAGCTTGAGCTGCCCGATCACTTTCTTGGCCATGCGGCCCTCTCCTCTTCACCTGCGCCCGGCGCGCGCGCCCGGCGGTTCGGTTGAGTGGTCCGGCCCTCGCGGCGCGCCGCGCTTGCCTCCCACGCTCTCACGTCAGGCGCCCTTGGTGACCTGCGTGAACTCCAGATCGACCGGCGTCGCCCGGCCGAAGATCGACACCATCACCTTCAGGCGGCTGTGGTCGTCATCGACTTCCTCGACCATGCCCGAGAACCCCTCGAAGGGCCCGTCCGTGACCTGCACCTGCTCGCCCACCTCGAAGCGGATCAGCGAACGCGGCGCCTCCTGGCCTTCCTCGACGCGGTTGAGGATCGCATTGACCTCCTCGTCGCGCATCGGCATCGGCCGGCCCTGCGGCCCGAGAAAGCCCGTCACGCGACTGATCGAATTGATCAGATGATAGCCGCGATTCGACATCTCCATGCGCACGAGAACGTAGCCGGGCATGAAGCGGCGCTCGGCCGTGACCTTCTTGCCGCGGCGCACCTCGAGCACCTCCTCGGTGGGCACCAGCACTTCCTCGATCTCGTCCTCGAGCCCGGCATCGGCGACGGCCGTCCGGATCGCCTCGGCGACCCGCTTCTCGTAATTCGAGAGAACGCTGACCGAATACCACCGCTTCGCCATGTTGCCCGTCACCTCGTGCCATACCGGCGGCCGCCACCGGGGATTACAATTCAGGGCGGCTGCCCGTGTCGCCCGCAACAGGAAAAAGGCGCGCACCCGAATCAATGCGCGCCAAACTGCGGAACGGCATCCCCCTTACGCGTCCGACCGCCGGACTTCAAGACCGCAAACGCCGTCCTCGGCGGGTCTCAGCTTGCCACGCCCAGGATCAGGACGAGACCATTGCGGATCAGCCAGTCCACGAAAAAGAAGAAGATCGCCGTCAGCGTCGCCATGATGAACACCATCACAGTCGTCAGCAGCGTCTCGCGCCGGGTCGGCCACACCACCTTGGAAACCTCGGCGCGGACCTGCTGCAGGAACTGAAGGGGATTCGTCTGTGCCATGATGCCTTGCCCGATCTCCAAGCCAATGCGCCCTTACGCGCTCGCACGCGGTGATGCAACCCTTCGCGGGGTCAGGCTCGCAGCCATGTGACGCGCGCCATCGCCGCGACGGCGTCGAGATCGCGCGCATAGGCCTGTGCCGTCGCCGCCAGCGTTGCCGCCCCGAAGGGCGCGAAGCCCGGCTCGGTGGGGGATTTCGCAAAACGCGTGCGCGCACGGCGCGCGACCTTCGCGGCGTCGCCGCGGTCGCCCGCGCGCAGCCAGTCCATGACCTCCTTGTGCGCGCGCGCCGAAAGACCCTGATGCGCGGGCTGCGCGGGCAGCGGCACCTGCGCCGCCCCCGCCGGGGGGAGCATCGCGTCGAGCACGCGCGGCGCGATGGCGGGGTAGTCCTCGAACCGCCAGAGCACGCAGCCCGCCACCTGCGGCACCGCGAGCAGCCGCGCCATCAGCTCCGCCCAGCTCAGCCGCGCCGGGTCGAGCGCGCCGATGAAGCTGTCGAAGGGCATCGGGCGCCCGCTCAGCAGCTTCTGGCTGTAGGCCGACAGCAGGAACGACGCCGGATCGCGCACCGCCAGGAACAGCGTGACCTCGTCGGCGCCCGCCGCCGCGATGAACCGCGCCAGCCGTTGCGCCGCGCGCGGGTAGAAGCGGCCCTGTTCGAACATGTCGGGGTCATGCGCGCCGCCGAGGATATTCTCTTCCGACAGCACGAGCCGCTGCATCCGCGCGTGACGGCCGACAAGGCCCGGCGCATGGCGTCGGCGCAGGCGCGCGAGTTCCCCGCGCCAGGCCATCGCTTCGCGAAACGGAAAGCGCCCGGAGCGGAAATGCGGCGGGCCGAAGAACCCCACCCCCGCGGCGAGCAATGCCCGGCGTTCCGCGCGAATGGCCTGTTGAAGATGGGTGCTGGCGGTCTTGTGCGCGCCGATATGCAGAACGACGGCGGGGTGATCTGCCAACGAAGCCGTCCCTCATGCGTTGCGGCGGGTTGGCAGGGGCAGAGGGACTCGAACCCCCGACACTCGGTTTTGGAGACCGATGCTCTACCAACTGAGCTATGCCCCTTCCGGCCAGCGCGGGTTAGGCCAACCCCGCTGCGAAATCAAGCCCGATCTTGGCCCCGCAAGGGTGCCCCGATCCGAACCGACGCACGAAAAAGGCGCGCGGGTCATCCCGCGCGCCAATCGATCGCCGCGGGCGGGTCTGGCCCGCCGCCGGCCTGGTTTACTGCAGGATCTTGGAGACGACGCCGGCGCCGACGGTGCGGCCGCCCTCGCGGATGGCGAAGCGCAGCTTCTCCTCCATCGCGATCGGCGCGATCAG
>LFCJ01000384.1_pt1 | contig 26941 bp, 27 predicted proteins | sample 643141 | NCBI WGS metagenome assembly LFCJ01 (sample SAMN03766243, study PRJNA286221) | soda lake metagenome | biome: soda lake; feature: Kulunda steppe; material: water; isolation source: sample B1-Br-g2 brine of Lake Bitter-1 | place: Russia: Kulunda steppe | collected 2010-07
GAATATACTAGAAAGACTTAAACACCAAGAAACCAAATTTTAGTCAATGAGTCAACAAGAGATGACTGTTGAACTCTTCGGACGCCAGACTAACTTTGAATACTCAGAGACCTGGCTAGGTTATTCCATTCTAGGCCTCAGAGTTCTCGTGGCTTGGGTCTTCATTCAAGGAGGATTAGAAAAGATTCTTGGAGACTTTACATCAGTACACTTCCTTGAAGGAGTTGAGGAATCAAACCCGTTCTTTGAACTGTTCCAGTTCTTTGCAGCACATCCAGAACTAATTGATCCTCTAGTGATGTATGGCCAATTATTGATAGGTCTTGCACTGCTTTTAGGACTTGCTTTCAGATTTGCAGCCGCTATGGGAGGTCTTCAAATGACCTTATTCTGGTTAGCAAGCTTTGAAGCAGGATTTATGGCAGGATTGCCAGTAGAACATGGATTTGTAGTAACTGAAACCCTTGTGTATGTAGTCTTATTATTTGGACTAGGCGCTTGGGGCGCAGGCAGAATCCTAGGTCTGGATTCAAGACTGGAAGAAGAGGAGTTCGTGCAAAACAATTCCTGGCTGAAATACTTGCTGGGATAAAAAAGGGAAACCTTAACAAATATCTCTTTCTTATTTTTTCTTTATCTATGCAGAACTCCCAAAAAATTCTATCAGCTTTAGAGTCAGGCCCTACAAGTTTTTCAAATCTTAAGAATCGTACCGGCCTCGCTAACGGCGTTCTTCAGTACCATATTAACAATTCTGAAAAAATCAGCAAAAATAATGGTGCCGTTATGCTTTCTAAGGAGTGCGATACTTGTGAAATAAAATCTCTTTGCAAAGATCATTGTATTAGAAGTGAGTTGAATAAAGAGAGAAAGAGAGACGTACTCACATTGAAACATGAAAATTTCTCGCAAGCCGAGATAGCAGAAAAACTTGGAATCTCAAGACCTACTGTGAACTACCATATTAGAGATTTGGAAGATAAAGGTCTTTTGACTCATAAAGGCGTGCAAAAAAAAGTTTTAGAAGTCTTATAATGCTGATATACTCCTCATAACCTTTAAAAACGCCTCAACATCTCTTTTTGAATTATACAAATGCAAAGAGACTCTTAATGTACTATCAAAGTCTTTATTCTTGAACCACGGATGCACACAGTGCTGTCCTGATCTCACTTTGATCCCTTTAAGATCCATTATTTCTGCAGCCTCATTAGAAGACATAGATTCAGGCACGACCGATACAATACCAGGCCCTTTGTTAAATATTTTTACATTCATACTCTCTAACTCTGAGACTAAATGTACTGTAAGCTCCTCTTCGTGTTCTAAAACCTTCCTCATACCTATAGATTCAAGATAATCTACAGCAGCACCTAATCCTGTGAATCCAGCAATATTCTTGAGACCTGGTTCAAAACCATGAGGAAAATCTTCTCGAGAGTTAGTGCTTAAACTAGAATCTATCACAGCCCCTCCACCATATTTTAATGGTTCTAATTCTTCTTGAACTCGTTCCGCAACGTAAAGCCCGCCTGTACCAGTAGGTCCTAACATCTTATGGCCTGAAAAAGCTACAAAGTCAGCATCAATCTCTCTAACCGAAAAAGGTCCATGAGATATGCTCTGTGCAGCATCTATCAATGTATATGCTTGTTTCTCTCTTGAGATTTTACAGAGAGTTTCAACATCTAAGATTTCTCCGTCAAGGTTTGAAACATGGAGCACACTAACTAAATCTTTCTCCCCCAAAGTCTTTTCTAAGAACTCTAAATCCAAGTCAGCCATATTTACTGTTTCTACACCTAGCTCCTGCCATACAGCCCTATTTGAATTATGTTCTTTCTCAGTAAGAAAGACTCTCTCAAAATCCAGTCCTTGCGCAACAGTGTTAATTGCTTCAGTAGTACCAGAAGTAAACATCAACTCAGATTTTGAAGCACCTATAAACGAGGCAATCTTTGCTCTCGCGTTTTCAAGTTCTTGTTCCGCTCTTCTTGATATAGAATGCCCGCTTCTTCCAGAACATCCAGAATAATCCGTATAATAGTCTTGAACTTTTTCGATCACCCTCTGAGGCCTGAAAGACATACAAGCACTGTCAAGATACACGAGTTCATCATTTAAACAGGGAAAATCCTTCTCATTCATCCTCTTAACCACCTTAGCCCGTCTTCAATACTACAGCCATTAACAGGATCGCAACTTCCGTATACCAGTATATTATATACGCCTTCTAAAGTGAATACAAACATTAAAGCCATTAAAACAAATACTAGCCAGTTCAAAAGCTCAAAATGATTATTAACTGCTTTTGCGAGCCTAGTATCTATCCTCATAGCTTTCTCCACACACCACGCCCTATATTTTTCATCAAACCTGCTTTCGCAAGGTTTAGCCGAAGCTCTACTCTTAATACATTCTAAAGCCTCTAACGTATAACTTCTATATTTAGCAGAGAATATGGCCAAGAACGCAAATAAAGCAAAGCCGACAAAGCAAATCATACCCTCAACTTCTACAAGATTAGTCAAAAGACTACTGGTAAAGTCTTCTAACCAGTTTATTTCAATAATAAAACCTAACTACCGTTATGGAAGTAGCATGGTTCGATCATCAAAAATGGGAGGACATAAGCGAATTCAAAACTTTTGAACAGCCCTTAAACACAGAAAACTACAAAGACATAGACGCAGACGTAATCTCGATTTTTGCCTCTTCAAACGTATCTGCCGAGATATTAGAAGAAATCAGGCCCAAAATAGTTGTAACTAGATCCACAGGCTTTGACCATATTGATTTAGAAAAAGCAGAGGAACTAGAGATAGAAGTTTACAACGTACCCCACTACGGATCTAATACCGTTGCAGAACATGCATTTGCCTTATTACTCGCATTATCAAAAAAAATACCTCAGGCTGAAGACAAAACACATCATGAATTCGCTCATGACGGCTTAGAAGGCTTTGAACTCAAAAACAAAAAAATTGGTGTTATTGGAACTGGAGAAATAGGTCAAAAAGCCATAAAAATGGCAAAAGGGTTTGAAATGGATGTTATAGCTTACGATCCCTATGAAAGAAAGGAGTTAGAAGAAGATCTAGGCTTTATGTATGTCACTTTAGATCATCTAGTTCAAAAAAGCGATATAATCTCCCTACATTGTCCTTTAACCGAGGATAACCATTATCTACTATCAGAAGATGAGTTCTGTCAGATGAACGAAACAGTGATAATTAACACTGCTCGCGGAGGCCTAATTAAGTCAGAAGCCCTTTTAGAGGCATTAGAAAATGATTCAGTAAGTTATGCTGGTCTAGATGTACTAGAACTCGAAGATGAGATGAGAGCCATAGAGGACTTCTCCAAAGAGACAGAGTTCTGCTGTAAAGAGTTTCAGGCAAACTGTGAACTAATTGAAAGAGAAGATGTTATTGTCACACCTCATAGCGCCTTTAATACAAGAGAAGCTAAGCAGAGAATACTTGAAACTTCTTTAAAGAATATAGAAAAGAGGCCGGAAGAGAATCGAGTAGTTTAGGCGTCTTCTACTCTGACGGGTTCTCTGTCCTGCCTAGTTGCAACATATGCTAGCCCTATCAATACCAGTAGCCCTAGTAATAATAGCGGCCAGAATTCTGATACTGCTTCTGTGAACTGGCCAGCTAAGTCATCTTCAGGCTCTATGGGATCCTCTGGCTCCGGTTCAGGTTCAGGCTCTGGTTCTGGCTCCGGTTCAGGTTCAACTGTAATATTCCCTGTCTCTTCATCGTCTTCAGTGAAGACTCCGTGTACAAACTCTCCAGTTTCTAAATTACTTGTATCAATTGCTTCAAAAGTGATGTTTTCCTCTGATCCAGATTCGATTGTGGTATTTTGATCTTCTATTATTTCTCCGTCAACCTGAAATTCTATGGTTTGGTTGCCTTCTTCTTCACCCACGTTTGTGATTGTTGCAGATACATCGATTAAATCGCCCTGTGTTACTGTTACGTTTTCAGGATTAAGGTTGCTTACTTCAAAGAAAACTTCTTCTTGCTCTAGATCATCTATAACGTGTACATCATTACCATTTTCGTCTATTTCGTTATCATTGTCATTGTTATTTTCTTCTTCTGGTTCTTCTTCAACATCTTCTGTTGCGTATAATGTGTATACTGAGAAACTTTCTGCCTCGCCTGTAACAAAGTCATCTCCAGTCTCAGTAGTTACATCAGTCCATTCTTCTGCTTCTTCATCAAAATAATACATTTCAACGGCATGCTCATCAAATTCTTCTACTTCATCCTCTTCGTAAAATATTGTGACTGTGCCGCTTGCGTCATTGTCTACAATTACCTCTACGCCTCTTACAAATTCTCCAGGACCTTCAACATCTATACCTAGGGTTTCAAGCTTTTCCACATCATCTATTTGATTTATGCTCGGGAATACTTCCGCATCTGAAATAACTTCGACTTCAGTCATCTCAGTATTCAAGGTCTGAATGAAAGGATTTTCTAGGTCATTAAATTCATAGGTCCACATATCGATCTCATAATCTCCCGTCCACAAATCAGCGTCAGAATCTACACCTAACTGGTCTATGCTTGAATCAAAGCCGTCCACTTCGCAAATATAGGTAGTATAATGATCTTCCTCCTCTATAGGTGTACACTCTGCATTACCAAAAGGTTCAGAAATATCTTCATCCTCAGATACGTTTATCCATACTCCTTGTGATGACATATCTTCTTGTAGTTCGGAATCCTCTCCTAACAACTCCTGCATAGGATAGTCTTCTCCTAACATTCCTGAGGCCTCTTCTTCAATAGTTGGAGGCTCAGCTCCTGCGAGACTTATTCCTATACCTATTATCAATATTGAAACTATTGCTGCCTGTTTCTTTAAATCCAACCTAACCACCATACCATTGATGTATGAAACCATTCTTTTATCTCTTGCGACTAAACACTGAATAAGGACATATACATAGGATTATGCTGAAATAAAGTGTAATAAAGAGCTAAAAATAATGTAAAAGTATAGATATGTTTTTCAATACAATTCTTAGAACCGGAAAAAATTCCTTACTCTCTACCCAACAAATCTAAGATATCTTCTCGCCTTAAGTAAGCAAAACCTGCTGTAGCCAGCAAAATAAATACATACCAGTAACTTGAAGCTGTAGCAGCAGCCTGACCGGTTAGACCCTGAGCATCTGCATCTTCTGGCACTTCAGGCTCTCCAAGATCAACTCCCTCTTCTTCATCAGTATCTTCTTGATCTTCGTCTTCAGGTTCAGGTTCTGGCTCAGGTTCTGGTTCAGGCTCAGGTTCTGGATCTTCTTCAGATTCATTGACTTCTGATTCATCTTCAACAGATTCTGAAGGATCACTAGGACCTACCGTCGACGGAGTATGTTCTTGAGCAAAGGCCGCGTAAACTGAGAAATGATCTACTTCCGCTTCAACATAGTCATCACCAGCCTCAGATGCAAGTCCCTCCCATTCGCCAGTTGAATCATTGTAGTACCGGACTTCTAATGTATCAGTATCAAGACCTGAAACATCAAACTCATCGAAACCGATACGCACAGTACCCGAAGCTTCAACACCTTCATCAACGCCTACCTCTATACCGCCTACAAACTCATCAGAGTGGTCGACTCCTACAAAATCAAGCTCAGTAACATCAACACTAGAGTCTTCTGAGGCCTCAACAGTTACATCACTCTGACCTACAGGAACATTTGTCGGAACATTTGCTTCAGCATTTTCAGAAGCAGTTTCAGACCCAAGGCCTACGCGACTCAAAAGTCCTAACTCAAAATCATAGGTTTCAGCTCTCAAGTTAGTAGCCGAATCAATATTAAGAGATGCTTCATACTCTCCCTGCTCAAATTCGCCTAAATCACAGATATAGGCCTCATCCATAAACCCGCATTTTTCTCCCTCTACTCCAACACTAAAAGCCTCTTCAGGCACTTCAAACTCATCATTTGAAACGTTCAATTCTAAGAATACCGGCACTTCTCTGTCAGGAGTGACCTCAAAATCAGCACCGAGTTCAAAACTTTCTCCGCCAGTAAATTCTTCAGAAAACTCTGAATCACCAGTAAATCCTACAGGCTGACCTAATGCAAGGCCTGAAAATCCTAAAATCACCGCTAAAACCAGTAATTGTTTCCTCATGGCGCACTCACCTCAACTCTCGTATCTCCATATCTTTGAAGAGTCAGATCTTCGCCTGAATCTGACTTAACTGTGTATTCAAAACGTTCCACAATTTTCCCACCAACATCAAGCTCGCAACCTTTAACACTCTCTTGATTCTCTACACCATTACTTGTTTCTTCTTTCCCAACGTCCTCAACCACATCTTCACAACTATCAATTGCCTCTCCTTCACTATCAAAAGCCTTAAAATTGAATAAAACGTCCGCATTTTCGTCTTCGTCTTTATCAGTAGCTACATTCGCAAACATGCCTATTTCGGCATCATACCAATCTCCACTGTTATCGACAACATACTCAAATGTAGTGCCGCCAGCCGTACTTCCTCCTTGTTCCTCTAGATAAAGCTCTTCTCCGGATCCTGCCCAAAACGTAGGACCTTCAACCTCCGTGACTCCGCTAATACTTCCGAAACTATCTAGAACTGTCGCGGAAACCATACCTACTAGTATGAAGAATCCAAGGATTCCAACCACTGCGATTTTCTCAAATACATTCATACGTGTATAACAGACCTAACCGATCAGGTTAAAGGTCTGCTGTACCTTCCCCTATAAAATAGGGCTAAGAGGATTATTCTTTAGGATGAACTCCTAAATCGAATCCATAATCCCCCGGATACGCTGCAAGCTTGAAGTCAATAACTGTGCCGAACTCTGAATCGCCAGAAGGAACAGTCACTTCTTCATCTTCTGCAAAGTTGACAGGAGTCATCAGTGACTCTCCATCAAGTTTGAAATCAGTGTAGAATACTTCAAAAACTTGATCGTCTCCATCATTCTCCGTTCCTGTTGCTGTACCAGCATGGTAAATTTTAGCTCCTTCTACATCGTCACTATCATACTCATACCTTTCTGCATTACCATCTTCGTCATCCTCTCTAGCAAATTCGTAGTCTTCTTTCTGTTTAGCAGAGTCATAGTTAGTGATCTTCAGAAGTGCAGCATCGTTCCCTTCAAATTTCTGACCTTCCCAAGTTACTGTGTCTTCACTGACAGTCGCATCTATGAGCATATAATGACCTTCATCCAGCTCACTATCTTCTTCTGTGACTTCAATGACTAGATATACCCAGTCAGGGTTTGTCTGACTGTGTTTGTTACCTTCTTTTCCTTTAACAGTCACTTCTGTTTCTCCTTCCTCAAGAGTTCCATCTACATCAAACCATACTCCTGCTGAGATTTCGCCATCTTCTCCTTGCTCTTCTGCGTAAGCTCTAACTGCTGGCTGGTCGTCATGTAATGCATATTCTACTTCAGCAATACCCTCTCCTGGAGCTTCAGCGAATGTAACGCCATTTTCTATGAGAAGATGTTCTGCCATGTACGCATCTCCAGAATCAACATATTCATCATCTGAATCACCTGGAGTATTACTTACTTGGCCATCAAAGTATACTTCTTGTTCAGTCCCCAGATTGTTCTGGATTGTGTTGACATCTGTTACTGATTCTCCTGCTACAACTCCTGAAAAGCTCCAATCTTGCTCAAATGATTCTTCATTTGCATCTTCGCTATTAACAGTGATTGATTGATCCACATTTGCATCGCCAGTCACTGTACCAAAGCTTGAGAGTAGTGCTGCGCTTGCTCCTGCTGTTAGGAGTAGGCCTGTGATTAGGAGTACTGATACACTTCTTCCTAGGATTTCTACTTCGTGTGTTAGTTTGTCTTTCATTTTATTTTTTCACCTCCTTTTTTCTGTGTTTGTGTTGATATGCGGTTTTTTTAGGTGTAAAACGGATATTAGAAAAATAACTTGTGATTTCTACGTTTCTTTGTATACGAATCTTTGTTCCCCTCCGTTTTAACCCGTGGGCCGGAATTCATGTTTAATTATTATATAGTCTGGGTTGTTACTTTTTTCTGAACTTTTAGAGCTTATTTTTCCTTTTATTTGTTTTTCTATATTTTTGTGTATAGGTTCGTTTTTAAGATTTCTCGTTCCGGTGGTCGATATGGGCGATGGACTGGATTTTCCTGCGTTAGAAGAAGATAGAGAAGAGTTAGAGTCTTTGATAGATGAAAATGAGTATGGAGAGGTTGCAGAATGGTATGATGAGAATATTGGAGTAGAAGAAGAGATTTTAACGGATGATTTATCTGAAGAGTACCCTCTTTTTGAGGATGTGAAGCAAGTGCATGACTCCTATATCGAAGGCCTTGATACTGAGAGAGGACGCTGGTTGCATTGGTCTTGGATAAGTTCTTTTGGAGTTGCAGGAGGACTGACTGGCAGAGAGGCGTTTTACTCTGCTTTTGATAGCGGTGCAGAGTATGGTCCTGATGCAGTTGAACTAGCACAGGAAAATCTGTCCGGTACGCCGGAAGCCGGAGCCCTGGTGGGCAGCAGTTTGGCAAGCGCATATTTAGGGCACAAGCTGTATAAGCAGGCGCGAAAAGGGAGAAGAAACAATTGATGTTTCTAAGTTAGCAAAAATTAGGGAAGATCAAAAACTCTTTGGCCCCTACTGTGTTTGTATGAAGGTTGAAAATCTTGAACTGGATGAAAGACTGAAGCAGGACTACATTAATTCAGGCATAGTTGAGTTAAATCCTCCTCAGCAGCAGGCAGTAGAGAAAGGTCTTCTTGAAGGCGAGGACTTGATTGTGGCATCGCCGACCGCTTCTGGTAAGACTTTTATCGCAGAGCTAGGGCTCTCTAAGAAGACTGTCGAACAGGGAAAGAAGACAGTTTATATTGTTCCTTTGAAGGCTTTAGCATCGGAAAAGTACCATGATTTCTCTGAGCGTTATAGCGATTTGAACGTGAATATGAGTGTTGGTAACAGCGATGATGCTGGAGAATACTTAGACAACTCAGACATTGTGATTGTGACCTCAGAAAAGATGGATTCGATGCTTCGGCATAATCCTAGCTGGATACATGACATAGGTCTCGTAGTCGTTGATGAAATTCATTTACTGACTTCTGAGAACCGAGGACCTACTTTAGAAGTAACATTAACGCGTTTACGAGAACTCCTAGACTTCCAATTGTTAGGCCTGTCAGCAACAATCAGTAATGCCGGCGAAATGGCGGAGTGGCTAGACTGCAAACTGGTAAAATCCGATTACAGGCCTGTCGAACTGAAGCACGGAGTTTACTGGGGTAACGAGGTAGAGTTCTTCAGCGGAGATGAAGAAGTTGATTCGGAAACTGAAAGTCCTGATGGTTGGAGTACAGGAGCCGAATTAAAAGACGAGAACGACGTGGATTCTGAGACTCTTAAAGTGGATCACGGTGAGAGCCGAGGAACCTTAAATCTGTTAATAGACACATTAGAACAGGACAAACAGGCCATCATCTTCTGCAACTCTAGAAAAGGCGCAGAAAAAGAATCAGACAGAGCAGGTAGAATAACAAAAGAATATCTCTCCAGAGAAGAGAAAAAAGACTTAGAAGCATATGCCGAAGATATAATTACGGAACTAGGCTCTCCAACATCCCAGTGTAAGCGTTTAGCAAAAAACATGGAGAAAGGCTCAGCATTTCACCACGCCGGAATTTTACCGGGCCAGAGAAAGGTTGTAGAGGAAGCTTTCAGGAAAGGCCTTATTCAATCTGTCTCTGCTACGCCCACACTTTGTTTATCAGGAGATACCGAAATCTGGACGGATGGCGAAAATAGAAAAGTTAAGGATCTTTCTCAATCGGATAACGTTCTGACATTACAATGTGATGATTCATTGGAAGGTTTAAGACCTGAAAAAGTAGTTGAAAACTTGAATACTTCTAAATTAATCAGAATAGAGTCAGTCAGCGGAAGATCTATCAAAGTTACGCCAAACCACGATATACTCATAAAAAGAGATAATAAACGAAAAATTCTGCCTGCTAAAGACCTACAGAGCTCAGACAAAATAGCAACTGTTGGAAAAATCTCACTATCTAAACATAACAAACCACGTATGAGCGACTTCGTTGAGCATAATGATTTACCAGTTATTGACCGCGTCTTAGATAAAGAGGATTTCTTCTTCATCGGAGCTATGCTAGGAGACGGTTATTCTGGAGCAGAATCTCGGAACAACTCCATTAAATACAAAGGGAGTGCCGACTTTGCTAACAGCAATAAATATATTTTGAATCGCGTAGAGAAATACTGCAAGTCTCTAGACCTGAATCCAAGATTACGGAAATCATCTACAACCGATCATGTAATAATATCAAAACATGAGTGGTTTAGAGAATTTCTACTTAATACTGGAGTTGAGAAAGGCGAGAACAAGTATATCTCTTCTGAATTACTGAGCGCAGATAAAGATAAGATTAGGGCCTTACTGCAAGGTTTGTTTGATACTGATGGTTGGATAAATTCGAGTAAATGTATAGGAATTTCAAGTATTTCAAAGCAGTTGATTAAAGATATTCAAAAACTCCTTCTGCGGTTCGGAATAGTTTCTAGAGTTAGAGAACGGAAAGGCCGTAAAACTAACTTTGATGACCGAGATAACTTTGAAACTAAGAAATGTTATGAACTAACCATAAAGCAGAGTAAATGCATAAGACGGTTCTCAAGAAAAGTGGGATTTACAATAGAGCATAAGAATAACTCATTGAGAAATCTGGTTGCCGAAAATACTACCATTCATTACAAGGAATGCTGTGAATGCAACTATAGAATCTATAGCACATTATTCTCTGGAAGAACCACGGATCAGAGAAAATGGGCTCAACAGAAGAGAGACATCATTAATTTTCTGGGAGAAAACGGCGAAACAGGATCTAATAAACTCAAAGATGATTTAGGATTCCCGCCGAGAAAAAACGAAACTCGTCTTAACCACCATTATCAGCTTATTAGCAAAAGGAAAATAGGCGAAATAAGCCCTACAGAATGGTTCTGGAGTCTAAATGACATTGGAGAATGGATACATCAAAATATTATCAAAAAACAAAGAGACCTTAATTACTTCCTATATAGAGGAAATTGTCCTATTTGCAAGAATAGTTTGGAAACTAAATATAGAGAAAAACACAGATCAAAAGACTTTGAACAAGACATTTTCTGGGATAAAATCAGAACAGTAACTCAAACAAAGAGAGAAGAAAAAGTATATGATGTGGTCCTCCCCCAAGAACCAGAAAACCAGCACTTATTCGCAGCAAATGGATTTCTAGTACATAACTCTGCAGGAATTAACATGCCCGCCTACCGAGTAATAAATCGCGATCTAAAACGTTATACTGGTAGTGGCATGGATTTTATACCTGTATTAGAATATGAACAGATGTCGGGACGCGCTGGAAGGCCTAAATATGATGACTGTGGAGAGGCTATCTCGATTGCGAAACAGCCCGGTATGAAGCAAGATATACTTGAGAGATATATTCTTGGCGATGCTGAGCGTATTCAATCTAAGCTTAACGTTGAGCCTGTGCTGCGTATGCATACATTGGCTTTAATTGCTTCAAAGTTCTGTGGCTCAATGGACGAATTGCAGAGTTTTTATGAGAAGACTTTTTACGCATATCAGTTCGGTAATTTGTCAAGCGTTGAGGAAAAGATCGAGAAAGTTGTCAAGACGCTAGAAGAGTATGGTTTTGTTGATGTTGAGAGTTTTGAGGCCTCTAAAATAGGTAGAAAAGTGAGCGATTTGTATATTGACCCTGATTCTGCTTATCATATGATTCAGTGTTTGGAACGTGCTGAGGGTAGCGAGACTCGAGATATTTCATACTTGTTTATGTTGTCAAGAACTTCCGAGATCCGTTCTTTGAACGTGAAGAATAAGGAGTTGTCTGACTACGATAAGATGTTAATGGACGCTGAACCGTATTTGTTGGAGTCTGTACCTGAGGAGTGGGATATTGAGTATGAGAAGTTTGTGAGTTGTATGAAAACTGCTATGATGATGAATGCTTGGGCTTCGGAGATGAATGAGGAACGGATCATGAATGAGTTCGGTACTGCTCCTGGAGGCATTAGAGCAAAGATGCAGAATGCTGACTGGCTTCTCTATTCTTGTAAGGAATTAGCACGTATGAAAGATCTTGAAGTCGACAAAGATTTAGAGAGGTTAAGAATTCGTTTAAAGCATGGAATAAAGGAGGAATTGTTGACTTTGGTTAAATATGATCAGATAGGCCGTGTCAGAGCCAGAAAATTGTATGATTCTGGAATTAGAAATCAACGCGACATAAAAGATGTTAATTTTGAGAAGTTGAAGAAGCTGATAGGAAAATCTACTGCTGGAAAATTAAAGGAGCAAGTCGGTCAGGAGAATTATTTTGACCGCGAAAACATAATGGATTATTTTGATTAGCTCCCAGAAAAAATTAATTCTGTTATTGAGACTAATAAAGACAGACATGGTTTCTCAAGACTCTCAGCCGTCTAAAGATGATATATCTATCTCTTTCTCCACTTTTTTGATAAGCTTCTCATCTCCAGCGAAGAAAGGCGACCTTTGATGGAGTTTATCAGCCTCAACTTCCAAGATTGATTTTTCTGTATCCGTGGATGCGCCGCCCGCCGCTTCTACTATGTAAGCTATTGGATTACATTCGAAAAGCAGCCGATACTTTCCTTCAGGAGCATCAGTACGATGAGGATATCCGAAAAGACCTCCATGGTGCAAAGTCTGGTTAATATCTCCCACAAATGCTCCTCCATACCTTAACTTATACTCCTCCGAAATTTCGGATTCAAAGTCTCTGAAATCCTGAGCCCAGTTTTTATTCCCTCCAAAACCATATACCTTGGCTTTCGGCATACGAATATTTTCAGAGGCCTTATGCAACTCAATTTTATCTCCTGGTTTTTCTTCTATAACGTATTCATCTACTTCGCCATCTCTTGCAACAGTTAGCGTGGTTAGCGGCCCGTAAAGTATGTAGAATGCTGCCACCAGGTTTTTTCCTTTGCATGGTAGTTCCTCATCATATATCCCGACAATTGTTCCGACCAAGTTGTTTGTAGGTATGTTTGAAGAGCCATCTAGCGGATCAATCGCAACCGATAAACCTTCCCCACAGTCGGTTACCTGTTCCTCTTCTTCTGATGCGAATTCTCCTACACCTTTAACTGATGTTACAAGCTGTTTCAACAATTCATTAGCCCATATATCAGCTTCAAGCTGTTTTTCATCGCTAGGATTCTCGTTGCCGACGTATTCGCGTCTCTTCTTGAGGCCAGAGGAAATGTGAGGCGCAGCCTCCGCAACCTGCCTTATGACCTCATCTATTATATCATTCATAAAGTACTTCTTCTAATCTATCAAGGATTTCGGTCGGATCTTCTCTCTGGAAGATGTTTCTTCCTACTGCAAGGCCGTTCCCTCCAGCATCAATAGTGTTCTGAACATCTTCAAGGAATTCATCATCGCTCCTTTTTGAGCCTCCAGACATTACAAACTTCATCTTTCCAGTCACATCAAGCACTTTTTCTGTTTCTTCTCTAGAACCAGGATATTTACATTTCACAACATCAGCGCCAAGTTCCAGACCGAGACGGGCAGCATAGGCTATAACATCTGTGTCAGTGTCTCCGCTGTAATCAGAGTTCTCTTCTATTCCACGACCTCTCGGATATGCCCACATAACTACAGGCACCCCGTATCTACGCGCCTCTTCCTGTACTTCTCTGAAGTCCTGCCACATTCGATCTTCATAATCACTTCCAGCATACATAGTATAACCTACAGCAGATGCGCCTAACTCTTCCACCGCATACTGAACGCTACACTGTTTCGGAGAGTAATAGTCTTTAGGATCTCTTAAATTAGAATTACCGTTTAACTTAACCAATAATGGCACATCATCACTGTATTCAGAATAATAGGCCTCCGCAATCCCTTTCTGAACCGCGATAGCAGTAACTGCATCGTGTTTCGCCACCTCAAAAACATTTTTTGGATCAGCGCTATCAGGATTAGGTTCAAAATCAACAGGCCCATGCTCGGTACCATGATCATAAGCCAAAATTAAGAGATTTCCATTTCGGTAAATCGGAGAATCAGAGTATTCTTTCATAATACAAAGTATTACGATTTACTTAGATTTTAAACTAACGGCTCACAAAATTCTGATAATTCCAGAAAACTGTTATCGACCATTCTGATAAATTACTTTAACTTCGTCTTCAGATAGAGCCCTGTCATAAAGGACGGGGCTACTTATCGTTCCCTCAAAATTTGCAGTAGCTCCTTCAGACGTATGGAACGAACCAACTGCTTCAACTCGTAATCGCGGCACACTAATACCAAGTTCTTCGCTCTCTCGTTTTTCACCATTAACATAAAGTGTACTTACATCCCCATCATAAGATCCCATGATATGATGCCAATCGCCATCATTTACTAAGACTTCAGAAGTAGTTACATGATTCCATGTATCTCCATCATGAAATGTAGTCTGTGCTCCATCATCCCTAGTTCTTAAATAAAAAGATCTTCTACTTGATCCGCTTGCAATTATGTGCTGTGTTTTTTCACTATTCGTCTTCACCCATGCCCCAATAGTTATCTGTCCTGACCAGCCATCACCAGTAGAATAATAATTTTCTTGGATTCCCACCCACTCATCATCTCCATTAAAACTCAGTCCATCACCAAGATTACTCTCATCAAACTCTGGTTCCCCTACTATCTGACCATGATTTTGATTACCTGACAAATCAAAAATTTTATCGTCCCCTACATAGTCAGGATCTAAATACCAATATCCTAGCAAATCATCTAACAATATTTCTTTACCCTCAAAATTATTTGAAATATCTAAGCGTCCTTGAACCTGTCCTTCAGACGTTAAACCCTTTAAATTTCCTGAATCATAACGAATTTCTACGTCTAGCTGTTCGTTCTCATCAGATGGCCTGGTCCCAGGCAACGAAACAACATTATGCTCATTTAAATTTTGATTCATAGTATAAGTAACATTTTCGACTTCTGAACTGCTTAAAGTAATATTGTTTATTTTTGTTTGTCCAATAGAGTCTTGCACTACAAACTGCAGGCCTTTGCCCTCAGCCACACTAAAATCTTGGACATTAAAATGACTAGATTCAAAACCTGTAACTGATTCTATATTTTGACCAGAGACTATAGAGAATATTGCTTCTCCAGCGATTGCTACAACAAGAAGCATCCAACCATAAGTCATGAGGTATTCGATGGCAGACTGTGCCTTCATCATGTTACCCCCGTAGATTCATACAAAAAATTTATCTCATTTTCGGATAAAGCTCTGTCATATATGTAGACTTCCTCTATAATCCCGTCCCAGCCATAATAACTGTTCCCGCTACCAGAGTGTCCAAACCTCCGATAAGGCATTCTTTCACCATAATCTTCTATACTTTCTTCTCCGATAAAACTACTATTTTCATATACTCTCAGTACTTCATCATCAATAGTCCATGCTAACTGAAAAGGATTGCCATTTGGCCAAGACATGTCATCATGAGCTGTTCTTACATCATCACCGCTCTCAAGCCTATATCGAAATCTTTCTCCCTCTGTTCCACTACTAGAGGAGAAATAAATAGTTCCACTAGTAGATGGATCGCCAAAGGGAGATATAAACCGAGAACCTCCTTCAGGATTTTCTGTCTGTTCACCGCCATCCCACCTCATCCATGTAACCACAGTATACTCAGAATCGGGTTTTATCGTGCTGATTTCAAATGAATTAGTTTCTTCAAACCCAGAAAAGCCTCTAGTATGGAATCGCAGCGACTTTTCATTAATATGCCCTTCAACAAAATCATTTCCATTACTTAACTGACCGTGATTATCGTTCAACGTCAAGTCATGTACCTTATCTTCCTCAGTATAGGTCTTTGAAGTACTCCAGTATCCTTTTAATCCGTTTAAAATAAGGGTTCTCTCTTCAAAAGAATCATCAATTTCTAATTCTCCTGCTAATCGGCCCGAAGTGGTAATATTTTCTAAATTACCTGAATCATAGTTTATATCTATTTGTAATTCTCTTCCATTATCTGAAGGGATTATGCCTGGTAAATTAACAATCTCTTCTCCATCAGGATCTTGATTAAGTAAATATGTGATATTTCCTGAGTCTAAATCGTTTACTTTTATTTCTGCGACAGATACTTGTCCTACAGGATCTCCTATAGAGAAGATTAAACCATCTTCTTTTGAGACTCCAAAGTCCTGGATAGTAATATGGCCTGAGTCAAAACCTGTAACAGATTCTATGTGCTGATCGCCTATCATTGAGAATACAGCGCCACCTACCACCGCAACGACCAACAGCATCCAGCCATACGTCATCAAATACTCAATCGCAGACTGCGCCTTTAGAACATGTATAAGTCTATAATACTTAGAGTTTGATTTAAATTATGGCCTTGACTGAATCCGATTCTGAACTTTCTGTAGGCGAAAATGCGCCAAGCTTTAAATTAGAAGACTTTGATGGGAAAAATGTACGCCTAGCCGATCTAGATAACTACGATGGAGTTCTAGTAGTATTCATGTGCAACCATTGTCCCTATGTCAAGACTCAAATGGACGAGTTTCGAAATCTAATAGAAGAGTTCTCAAGTATAGCCTTTGTAGGTATTAATCCTAATGCAAAGACACACCCTGATGACTCAATAGAAAAAATGTCGGAATTTGTAGAACAATACGATCTAGAAAAGCCTAACTTTTACTATTTGATTGATGAAGATCAACAGGTTGCTGCTAGCTACAATGCGGAATGTACTCCAGATCCTTTTTTACTGGACTGGAGACACCGACTGTATTATAAAGGCCGTTTAAATGATAAATTGGGTCCTGACGATGAAGCCACAGAACGCGAGATGAAAAATGTGATCACTCGGATGCTGAAACGCAAAGACTCTCCTGAAAAACAGAAAGCTTCTCAGGGCTGTAGCATCAAGTGGAAAGATTAAGAGATTTCCCCGAGAATTAATAGTTCATGGAGTACGCTATCAGGCCTTCAAACAGCGAGTTAAAGCAGGCGCGCAGAATTATTGATGGAGTTATTGCAGCATGTAAGGTAGTTATGACCAAGGAAAACGATTTAGAGATTTCTCTAGGATGGAGTGATGAAGAGTATGTAAAACACGAGATGAAAGGCATCTCAGGATATACTTATTCTCCTGAATTGATAGCAATAGAGTTCAACACTAATGTTAAAGGATGGCAAAACTCTTTGAAAACAGTTACTGCAAGAGAGTACGCGCACAGCGTCTTCGCAGAATCTGTCCCAGTAAGCGAAATAGATTTTTACTGGCAGTACACCGTTTTTGAAGCACAGGCCTCAGTATTTGCAGAAAAAATAGTAGAATCTCCTCTGGAGAAAGAGAAAAGTTTTACAAAAGAAGAATTGAAAGATTACTGGCCGAATTACCGAGAAAAAATTAGTGAAGAAGTAGATGAAGACCGAAGCCTTTTCTTCGGAACTGAAGAGTTCCCTAAATGGCTAGGATATGCGATATCCTATCACATAGGAAAGAAATTAATGGAAGATCGAACTCTAAAAGAGTTCTCAAAAGTTTCAAAATCTGAAGTACTTTCTATTGGAGATGAACTCTTTTGAGCGAAAGTGCTGGATTTCTCGGAAGATTTCAACCCTTCCACATAGGACATTACAAGACCGTAGAGAGTTTAAGGGACGAATTCAATGATTTTAAAATAATTATTGGAAGCTCAGAAAAATCGCGGACAGAAGATAATCCTCTCACCTTTAATGAACGTAAAAAACTGATTAGATCCTGTTTCCCCGATATTGAAATTATTTCCTTGAAAGATACCGAGAAAACTCCTTCAGGAAATAGGGAATGGGCTGAGAAACTTGAAGAACTAGAACTTGACATTATTGTTTCTCGTAATTCTCTAGTGAACGAGATCATTAATCAATACACCCACCTTGATTTGTACGAACAAGAACTATACGACCATGAAATCTATTCTGGTACAGAGGTGCGGAGACGTATAAAGTCTGGAGAAGAATGGCGATATCTCACTCCTAAATGCAGCCACTCAGCACTTGAAGATCTTCTAGAAGAAATTAAGAATTCTGGTACTCAATACAATTTTGAGCCTGGCTGGGAGAGAAAAAACGCATTTCATGGAACAGAAAAATAATATAATTGAATACTATTCTAACTTAGGCGATTTCAGTGCTCTTAACAATTTGAGAAGTTGGAGTTGCTTCTTCAGGAAAAATTTAGCCCTGTAGTCTATTATGTCTTCTTCAATCTAAGTAAATCTTATCTAATAATTATGTCGTATTTTTCTGTGTCTATTAGTGCCAAATTTTTAGATAGTTGTATAATGTCTAATTACGGCTAAATTAACTTATGGACTCGTCGAATATTTATATCGGCCATTCAACGCTTATCGATTTTAGAGAAGACCTCTACAAACCATTAAGAAAAAGCAGGTTAGATAATGACCACAATATCATCTTGCCGCATGAAAATTCTGATATCCCTTTCCGCTCGAAAGATTTTCTAAAGGATGAGTGCGACCTTTTCATTGCTGAAGTGTCTAAGGCATCTACAGGCCTCGGTATTGAGCTTGGCTGGGCGAACTTATTTGATGTGCCCGTACTCTGCATGTATAAGGAAGGCTCTACAGTCTCAAGCGCTGTTCCTGCAGTATTTGACACAGTACTTGAGTATGGAGATGAAAAAGAGTTAATTGAGAAAATTATCTGAAATGATTAAGCATCATAATAATTAGATTTGGCACTATTCTCCTGAGCAGTCGGATTTTTATTCAAGCCTTAGAATTTATTGTAATATGAGGTATTACAAATGGTAAACGTTGTTGTTAATGGAATTGGAACTATCGGGAAACGAGTAGCTGAAGCTGTCAAAAAACAGGATGATATGACGCTTTATGGCCTATCAGATGTATCACAGAACGGAGGCCTAAGAACTGTTTTAAGCGAAGATGGACCTCTTCACGGAACAGATCTTTATGCTTCTAACAATGATGGATTAGAACAGCTTGAAGACCAAGGTTTCTATGTAAATGGTCTTTTAGAGGATTCTCTAGATGAGGTAGATGTTGTAGTAGATTGTACTCCTCCAGGAATCGATGAAATGAACAAAGAAAACTTATATGCTCCTAACAACGTTAAGGCCATTTTCCAGGGCGGTGCTCCTAAAGATATCGCGCCTGTAGCCTTTAATGCTGACGCTAACTATGATGATGCGCGTGGAGAGGACTTCGTTAAAGTCGTTTCTTGTAATACTACTAGCCTATCGAGAACTATGAGTGTTGTAGATGAAGAATTTGGTATTAACAATGCAGTCGCTAGCCTTGTAAGACGTGGAGGCGACATTCCGCAAGATTCTCGAGGACCGATCAACTCCACAGTGCCTGTAACAGACGTACCCTCGCATCATGGACCTGACGTACAAGCCGTGATGCCTGATTTAGAAATCAAAACTCTGGCCGTTAAAGTGCCTGTAACCTATGGCCATGTACATATGGTTAACGTAGAGCTTGAATCTAAACCTGAAGACGAAGAGGTTAAAGAAGCCTTTAGAAGTCAACCACGAGTAGATCTTGTAAAAGCTGGAGAAGGATACGATTCCACAGGCAAAGTGCATGAAAAGATGCGCGACCTGCATAGCGAGCGCAGCGATATGCCTAATGCTGCAGTTTGGGAAGAAACAGTGACTGTAGAAGATTCGACATTGTACTGGATCCATATGGTACATCAAGAATCAATCGTAGTGCCAGATAACATTGATGCAATAAGAGCAATGTTTGAAATGGAGGACAAAGAGTCAAGCATAAGGAAAACTGATAAGGTTTTAGGCCTTAGGTAAATAACCCTTCTTTTCCTATTCCTATTTTATGAAGGCTCTCATAGTAGGCTGGGGTTATCCTCCAGATATTGACGGCGGTCTCGACATCCACGTCAAAGAATTATTTGAAGGGCTTAAAGAGAAAGATATTGAAGTTACTCTGGCTTTACCTGAAGATCGTTCCCCCGAAAAAGAAAATATTGTTGGGATACCTGTTGAAGGAGATATGATGTCTAAAGCCGAACAAATGAGTAGAAAAGTAGCTTCAATGGCTCAAAATTATGATATAATACATACCCACGATTGGTTCGGATCTGAGGCAGGTTACAAGGCCTCAAAATATTCTGACATAGCATGGATTTCCACATTCCACTCTCTAAGCTGCTCCAGAAGCCGCCAGCCTAGCAAAGAACTAGAAAAATTCGAAGAAATCGGAGTAAAACATTCGGATGTAGTTACCAGCGTAAGCAAAAAATTAGGCGATGAATTAAAGAAAAAACACAGTGTAACTCCTAAAGTCATTTACAACGGCTTTTCAAGCCCTAAAAAGTCTAAAGAAGCGGATTTCAATCTAGAAAAGCCTGTATTTTTCTTTGTAGGTCGTCACGCAGAGCAAAAAGGCCTAGAGCATTTACTATATGGATTTAAGAAATACTTGGAACATAATGAAGGACTATTAGTTTTAGGAGGAAAAGGACATCTAACTAGCTCTCTGAAAGACTTTGTAGAAATACTTGGAATAGATGAACATGTGAGATTCGAAGGATTTATACCTGAAAATGAGCTAGGCGGTTACTATGAAGCTGCAGACGTTTTTGTGACGCCTTCTATAAACGAACCTTTCGGTTTAACTATTAGCGAGGCGTTAAAATGTGGTACTCCCGTAGTTTGTGCTGATAGCGGAATAACAGAGATACTTCCTTCTGGAACAGTGACTCTTGTTGACGCTCACTCAGATTCAATTAAGGAAGGCCTAGAAAAAGCACTAGATTCTGAAACTCCGAATTTCGAGGAACGGTCTTGGAGCGAAATGGTAGAAGAGTACATAGAACTCTATGAAAGACTAGTTTAGTACCTGTATATTATCAGGCCGCCCAGGATAAAATCCAACATATCCATTAGATATTTCTGCTAGACCATCAGGGTTTTCGTAGTAGTAAGTGTCTTGATCAGGTCTTTGGCCTATAGGAAGCAGTATTCTCTCCTTTTCACCATCTTCTACTAGTACTGCAACCTTCTCTTCGGTCCTAACCATAATTCTTACTCCATTCTTGGTTTCTTCTGTTTCGAGTATCACAACTACTTATTGAATCCGATCCAATTTTAAACCGTCACTCCCAACTAGTTTTCTATGACTCCTATAACTCTGTGCTTTGAAGTTCACCAGCCTCATCGACTAAGAGTTGACGGCGTGAATGAGGAGGCAGACAACTTATATGACAGATATTTTGACGATGAAATGAACGAACACTTCTTCAGAGACGTAGCAGAAAATTGTTACTTCCCTGCTACAGAAAGATTATTGCGTGAAGCAAAGAAAAGATCAGGGAGCGAAAGGCCTTTAGTTGTGAACTTTTCTATTTCGACTAGTTGGATTCAGCAGGCGAAAGAATATCACCCTGAGTTAATTGACTTGATTAACCGTTTCCCTGAGGATTCTATTGACTTTATTGGACAGGCTTATCTTCACAGTTTAGCAGGACTTTTTGATGATAAATCTGAGTTCAGATGGCAGCTAAACCATCATAGAGATATTGTGGAGGAGACTTTTGATGTCCGACCCCAAGTCATGACTAATACTGAATTGATTTATCATAACGAGATTGGAAAAATCAGCGCCGAGGAAGGCTACAAAGGAATATTTACTGAGGGTGTAGACCGAATTCTAGGCTGGCGTTCACCTAACGATGTCTACACACAGCCAGAATTTGTGACAGATAATGGTAATTCAATTATGCTACGTAACAGAAAACTGACTGATGATGTAGGTTATCGATTCTCAGCCGAGTGGTGGGATGAATATCCTTTAACAGCAGAAAAATATGCCTCCTGGATTTCAGAAGCAATTGGTCACTCAGTCAACTTATTCATGGATTATGAGACGTTTGGAGAACATCACTGGGAAGGAACAGGCATATTGTGGTTCCTTGAATCTTTGCCAGAAGAAATACTGAAATACGATAATTTACGATTTGCAAAAGTTAGAGAAGTAGCCGAAGAGAACCATCCTGTGGGAGAGTTTGATGCATTTGAGTTCAATACTGTTTCTTGGGCAGATCAAGAGATGGATGCATCGGCATGGCTTGGAAACCCTATGCAAAAGATGCTTTTCGATAAAATGCAGGCTTTAGAAGAAAAAGTCAAAGCACTAGATGATCCTGAGTATTTAGAGATCTGGAGAAAGTTCTTGACTTCCGACCATTTACATCATATTGCAACGAAAACCTATGACGATGGTTCAGTACATAACTATTTCTCATACTTTGATCACCCTCATGAAGGATTTGCAGTCATCACTGATCACTTGATGGATTTCCAAGAACAAGTCGATCAAGAGCTTAAAAATTGATTATATGATTTGCCTAATTGGGCTGCAGCTAAGCCTGTTATCAATGCAGGTGCGCTGAGCAGTGCTGCTCTATTTTCCCATCCTAAAAAAGTATAATATACTTCTAAAGCATCATTAGCCTCTAAAAACAGGGGAGAAACCGGCTGACCGGTCGATAGAAGAAATGATGATAAGGACGCAATGTTTACAATGAAAAACCCTACAAAAGAGGAAAATACAGCGAACATTAGAAGATATTCTTCACTAGGGTTTGAGTATCCGAGATAACTGCCTGTTATTATTGACGCTAATGGCGCTACAAAGAAAGAAGATACTGATACTAATATTACAGCTGCAGATAATTCAAATTCTTGTATAGTCCATGCATCTACTGATTCAATGAAGAGTACGCCCATACCTACAGTAAGTCCCAGAAGCATACCTGTTACAAGATAAAACAGAAGCGACTCAGTAAGATTACTGTATATCTGCTGGTGCATAACGAATTTTTTGAGAGTAAGAAGTAAATGGTTTCTATTCCGAGACCTTGTTGTATATTCCTGTAGTCCACGCCGAGATTTGCTCCCACCGGAAGTTATCTTCTACCCTATCACGCGCATTTTCGCCTAACCAATTCATCCAGTTAGGATCGTTTAGTCCTCTTACTACTTGATCTGTTATAGATCCAGGGTCTGCTGGATAAGTGTGTAAGCCTGTGTATTCATGGACTATAGTATCTTTCATTCCTCCAGTGTAGCTTCCTACTGTTGGCGTTTCACATGCGGCTGCCTCTAGAGGAACTATTCCGAAAGGTTCATAGACTGATGGTGCAACGGTAATTTCTGCTTTTTTCATTAAAGACACAAGTTCTTTATCTGACACATATCCTGGAAAGTGTACCTTATCGCCTACAGTGTTTTTTGCAATACCTTCATAGTGTTGTGTTGCCCCACTACCGCACATAACAAATTTTGCATCAGGATTCTTTTCTAATATATGAGGCATAGCTTCAATTAAGTGGCCAGGCCCTTTTTGAGGATACATACGTCCTACAAATAGCACTATTTGTTCCCAGTCGAGCGCATATTCATGTCTTTCAAGGCTATGGCTGTGGTCATCGAATTTTTCAAGGTTCACACCGTTAGGAATATAATTTATTTTATCTTCAGGCACATCATACAGATGTTTTACTTCTTCGCAGAAATCTCTGCCCACAGTTATGACTTGTGATGCCTCATACGTACCCAACCATTCTAAATTGTGTATAGCTTGCTGATAATCTGAACTAATCCCATCACGACCTTGTTGAGTTGAATGCACCGTGAATACTAGCGGGAGGCCTAGCGTTTTCTTTACACCTGTTGCTGCCGGCACCGTCATCCAATCATGACCATGTACTAGATCAAAATCTTTCTTTTTGGAGAGCTGAATGGCCTTTTTCTCCATTCTGTCTCCGAGACTCATTGACCACGTCACAGTATTGTTTGCAGAATTATTAGAAGGTACTCTGTGAATTTCTACGCCGTCACGGACCTCTGTTTCTTCCGTATCTCCATAAGTTATTACTACAGGCTTATGTCCTTGAGAAGCCATAGTAGTAGCTAAATCTTCACAGTGTGCTGCTATTCCTCCCGCCTTATAAGGCGGATACTCCCAAGTTATGAATAATGGTCTCATATTTATCTTCTAGTTTTCTGCTTCGACTCGCTCTGTTTTAACAAGTTCTCTGTAAGTTTTTAAAATTGATTCCTGCCATGCATCGTCAAAAGGCGATATTTTCTCCAATTTTGCCTCTTCAGCTTCAAGGTCAAAAGCCGCAGAGTTGTAAGTATCTTCTTTGTTTGTATAAACTCGATCTGCATCTCTACAACCTTTCCATTCTAGTTCCGAAATCATTGAAGAATTCTCACTATGGAAACCTCTTTCATGTTCTGTAGAGTGCAGAGTCAGTATCATGGGCCTGTCTAAGTACGCTTTTAATGCAGTCGCTCCTGGGACAGTCATCCAATCATTAGCGTGAATCACATCAAATCCTTTTTCATCAAATAGTTCGCGAGCCTCCTCCTTTAGCTCATTATTCATCATCATTGACCAGCTGTAAAGAGATTCTCCTTCATAATGTAGAGGCACTCTATAGACCTCTACTCTTTCATCTACAGAGTAATGGGAACCATCGTCAAAAGCCAATACGAAGGCTTCTAACCCATTTTCAACTAAATATTCTGCAAGAGATTTAACGTACTCCGAAACCGGCTCCCCATCTTCAAACCTTCGGGTAAGCAAAACGACTCTCATTTAAATCTCTCCTCAAATCCTCTTTTCTTACTTTTTTCAACATCTGGCTGGTTGAATGCGTTCACGTTCCTAATCCATGCAGAATAAACCGCTAGATACTGTAAAAACGCCATAAAAGCTCCTATATCTCTATAACCGTGATCAACTTTAATATTGATAAATGGCCTGTTTTCGCTTTTTAATGCCTCTCTAATACCTTCAAGCTCTGCATTTAGCGAGTCTCTATATTCGAAATCGTCAAAGTCTCCTAGTTTTCTACCACGCAATTCAAGAGATTCTAGTTCTGGAGGAACCTTAATTTTAGCTGACTCATAACTTGTCTCAAAGAATAATGGAACCACGTTCTTCTTCCCTCCAAATATCCTTTGATTAGTATGATGTTGTATTTCAGGTCCTAGATCTCCATAATAGGTTTGTCCTTCTTCATTTTTACATACTGACTCATGCATTAATTGGATGAGTAGTGGGTAAAAGCCAAAGAGTCTGGTAGAGTAGAACGGAGTAACAACCTCCTGAAATCCTTGTTTTTCTAAACTATATAGGACTTCTGCAAGTTTTGAAGCCTTATTATGTCCTGGAGGGGCAAGCTCTTGATGCATTTTTCTTCCGCCCTCAAATATTTGTTCTATATCTAGCCCTAGCATTGATGCTGGTGCCAACGTAGTTTCTGATAGGCCTGTAAATCTTCCTCCTATATCGGGATGTCTTATACATTCCAGATTTTTTTTCAGAGCTATCTCTCTGAGTGTGCCTCTTTCTGACGTAAGAGGTCTTATCTCGTATCCTTTATTGAGAAAGTATAGCGTGCTTTCTATAACCCCTGTTGTGGTCCCAGACTTGCTTATAGGCATGACCACTGTTTTTTCTAAATCTAATGTTTTCTCAAGCCTATGAAGATAATCTGGTTCCATTGTAGAGACTAATTCAAGTCTCTTATCATGAACATCATGGAAAGCATATTCTAATGCGCGGAGACTAGTTATAGATCCGCCATTGCCTATTACTACCAACGTTTCGAAGTCTGTGCCTAGATTTTTCAGGTAATCTATGTTTACTTCATGTTTTGAAAAATATGGTTCTGGCTGTTCGAACCTCTTATTTTCTGTAATTTTTGAGTCATAAGTTGTGTCTATGTTTATCATTTTTCTCGTGCCATTTTGTGTGCTTCTCTGTAGTTCTCTCCTAGCTTATCCCACGACGTGAGCTGTGCTAATTTACGCGCATTATGCTTTCTCTCTGTTATCTCTGTCTTATTATATGATGCGAACTCTTCTATAATATTTGCGAGGGCTTCTACCTCTTCCTCATGCGACTTATTCTCTCTTTCAAGAACCTGAATACCTTTTCTTTCTGATTCTTTTACTTCATCCAAAAGAAATCTGCCGAAACCTGCTAAGTCAGTAGTGACTGCGAGAGCACCATTTGCTGCTGTCTCAACCGGAGTATACCCCCAAGGTTCATAGTAACTCGGAAAAATTCCTGCGCTTGAAGCAACTACAGCATCTTCATAATTCATTGACAGAAGCTTATCGCCTACAGAAAGATAAGTTGGATAAAATATTACTTTAACCCTAGAGTCTTTGGAATTATCAAGGCCCGCCTCATAAAGAGATTGTATAATATCATCATGTTCATAGTTTAGTTCGAAAGCAGAAACAGGAGGTTTGCCGTTTTTACCATGAAAATTAGATTGTAAAAATTCAAGCTCTTTTGAAACATCCAACACTTTTCCCATTTCTTCCAAAGGATCTTTTCCTGACGTAACAGCATCTATAAATCTTCTTCTTACTTCAGGCATTCGTTCGTCAATATAATGTACAAGTTCACCGTAAAGCGATTTATTCTCCAGAACTTCAGGCTCAGGACCTCCTACATCCGAAGGAACAAAGAAAAAGACGTATATATCGTCACCAGATCTACTGTTAATTCTGTCTAAAGCATCAATGAGTATATCATAGCCTTTGTTATGAAATTCATACCTTCCTGATGTGAAAAATATTCTAGGATCATTATCGAGGTCTATAGAATAGTAAGGCTTGAAATAAGATCTTAGAAATTCTTTGATTTCTCCCTTTTTTCTAGTATGGTTATAGGATAGTTCTTCTAGGCTCGGATAATCCTTAACATTAAATCCGTTCGGCAAAA